>Ga0194051_1001190_pt1 | contig 13982 bp, 12 predicted proteins | sample SepL2320m_MetaG_FD_161275 | JGI IMG/M metagenome (GOLD analysis project Ga0194051, IMG submission 161275) | Anoxic zone freshwater microbial communities from boreal shield lake in IISD Experimental Lakes Area, Ontario, Canada - Sep2016-L239-20m | ecosystem: Environmental > Aquatic > Freshwater >... | reverse complement strand
ATGCGCATGTACTTCACCACAAGTAGTAGGAACTAATGGCTTCTGCCAATGCCCAGCAGGAACAAGCGGATCAGATTGTCTACCACCTAGCTCTCCCCAAATTGTCACATTCCGTGCTACTCCCAATACTGTAAACAAGAATAATCCTTGTAAATTGCAGTTAACAGCAGAAGGGGCAGGTACTTGTACAATCACAGGATTAAGTCCAATTACTGCTGATGCAAATGGATATATCTCTGATGTGTACACTACCAGTCCAATAACTGAAACAACCCGGTTTACTGCTACTTGTACTAAGGGAACTGAAACTGTATCTAAAAATGCTACTTGTTCGCTTAACCCTTCGAGAACGGAGAGATAAAATAAAATGTCTGTTGAAAGTCCACATCAAAATTCTCGCATAAAACGCTTCTTCAAAAAACTAGGCCCAGGGCTTGTTACGGGTGCAGCGGATGATGATCCATCAGGAATTACCACATATTCTCAATCCGGTGCGCAGTTTGGTTTTGCACAGCTGTGGTCGGCACTGTATCAGTTGCCACTTTTAATTGCAGTACAAGAAGCCTGTGCCAGAATCGGCGCAGTAACGGGGAAGGGACTTTCTGGGGTAATAAAAGATAATTACACAAAAAAGGTTTTGATGGGTGTAGTTTCACTGGTTGTTGTTGCTAATATGATAAATATCGGGGCTGATATTGGCGCAGTTGCTTCAGCTATTCAGTTGATCATTAATGTTCCGTTTGCTTTCATTGCAATATTGGTATCACTTATTATTGTCCTTCTTGAGGTTCACATCAGCTATAAAAAATATGTAAATATTTTAAAGTGGCTTGCACTTGCGCTACTTGCATATCCTGTAACAGCGATAATGATCAGTGCACCATGGGGAGAAATATTCAGAGCCACAATTTTTCCAGAAATTCACTTTAGTTTTGAATACTTCTTCATCATAACTGCAGTGTTTGGAACCACTATTACCCCATACATGTTTTTTTGGGGGTCTTCTACCCAAGTAGAAGAGGAAAACTATAAGCATATTAAAAAAGATGAAAATAATAGGCCTATAGTAAGTCGTCATTTCCTAAGCAATATGCGCCTTGATAACACGATGGGAATGATCGCCTCCCAAGTCGCCCAGTGGTTTATTATTATCGTGACAGCGAGCGTATTGTTTCGCGGTGGAATTCACAATATTGCCACAGCATCTGACGCAGCAAAGGCCTTAGAGCCTCTCATGACTTCGTTAGGAGCTCCGGGCGGACTAGCCAAAGTTATTTTTGCAATCGGTATTGTGGGCTTAGGAATGCTTGCGATACCAGTTCTTGCTGGTTCATCAGGTTATGCATTAGCAGAGGCTTTTGGATGGAAAGAAGGGCTGTCTAAAAAGTTTGGTCATGCAAAGTCTTTTTACACTGTGATTATTTTATCAACGTTACTTGGGCTGTTATTTAATTTTATCGGGATTGATCCAATTAAGGCCCTTGTTTACGCCGCAGTGTTCAACGGCACAGCAGCGGTTCCTCTGATATTTTTGATTGCTAAAATAAATTCAAATAAAAGCATCCTAGGGGAACATTCAGGTAGTGTGATGTCTAGATTTTTTATCTGGTTAACATTTATCATCATGCTCTCTTCAGTAATCGGATTACTGTATACTTTTCTTTAGAGATAACTTATAATCAAACAAATTACTATATAATTAAAAAACTATGACTAAAAAACAGACTTTAACATTGGTACTTATCATTCTTGCATGTGTTGTCGCTTATTTTATTTACAATAGTTATAACAAAGTCGCGCTTGCTACAGTCGTAGAGAGCCAAAATACTACAGAATTTCAACCAGCAACATCTACTCGACCTGTAGTAACACCTGAAAGACAGGCAATAATTGATGCTATGGTTCTAAAAATGACTACAATCATGGCTTCAAAAAATGTGAAAAAGATCCGTGAATTTTCACAAAGCTTATATTCAACAAAAGTTGAGAAAGATGCTGTTAGTAAGCTAACCGACGCACAAGTCCTGCAATCTGCCCAGTTATATATGGATTTTAACATGAGTGAATCTATCTCTCTTGCACTTGCAAGTCTCCCAGATTCTGCTTGGAACATCTCAAGTACAACCGCCTCAGTCACACAATCAGCTGATGGGGAACACAAAGCCACATTCACTGTAACCAAAGTTAACGGAATCTGGCAATAACAGGGCGCAAGATGCCAATTTTGTTTTATAAAAAAGTGGGGGAAACACCACTCGAGGCACTTAATCGATTGAGACTCGAAAATCCTATCCTTAAAAGTGAACGACTAAGCTACGCGGGAAGACTTGACCCTATGGCAGAGGGTCTCTTGTTGGTTCTGGTTGGTAATGAATGCAATGAGGATAGACGCCGGTCATTTCTAGGATTAGAAAAAGAATACGAGGTCCAAGTTCTATTTGGTTTTTCTACGGATTCGTATGATCTTCTAGGAATTCCAAAAATGACAGATCGTGTCAATGATGATTTGAAGCTTTTAATCGAAAAAATACTTCCTGAGTATATCGGAGGAAGTCATGGTTTAAAGTACCCGCCCTTTTCCTCAAAAACAATCAATGGAGTGCCTCTTTTTGAATTGGCAAAATCTACAGACGGAGCTCCAAACAACCTCCCTGACATTAAAGGACAGATTAAAGGGCTTAAAATGATTGAGGTAACCAGCATAAACCCCCAAGACCTTAAAGAGCACGTCCATAAAATGATAGGTCTTGTAAATGGCGATTTTAGACAAAAGGAGATTTTGAATGTATGGGATGAGATTATAAAAACAGCGCCGGAGGGGACAGCGTTTCCACTTTTTAAGCTTTTGGTTCAATGTGAATCCGGGGTTTACATGAGATCACTGGCTGATTCGCTCGGAAGTAGGGTCAATTTGGGAGCTTTGGCGTTTTCAATTAAAAGAACAAGAATAGGGGATTACACAGATGAAAATATGGCTTAAAACAAGGGTTTTATGAAGTTGTGGACAGCAAATGCCTATCAAAAAAGATGTGTTTGTGCTATATTTACTCTCACTGCCGTACAGAAAATAAGGCTTATAAACAATAGTTTGTAACACTTTAGAGTCCTGATACGTCATAACTTATGCCACAGAAGCAAAAGGCCGACAATATAGAAAAAAGGGAGCACCTCGAAAAGCTCTATGGCAACCATGCAGACGAGATATTTCGTTTCGCATTGTATAAACTTTCAGACCGAGAAAAGGCCAAGGACGTAGTCCAAGACACCTTTGTAAAGATCTGGGGTCATATATCGACTAACTCAGAAGCGCTACAAAACCCCCGGGCATTTCTATTCAAAATAGCTAAAAACTTGGTCATAGATTCTTACCGAAAGGTCAAGCCGATGTCGATAGATGCTTTGGAGGAAATTCTACATTTCGACATTTCAGACAATCATCAAGCCAAAGAGGAAATGCATGACGCGGTCGATATGTCGATCGTACTCGATGCGCTGAACGTGCTTGATGTAGAAGACCGAGACATAATAATTATGCGGTATATGGACGGCTTGTCAGTCAAGGAAATTGCAGATGTTACGGGTCAGCGTGAAAACACGGTATCCGTAAAGATCCACCGCGCCCTCAAGGACATGCAAGATCACTTCGGGGTCGACACAGTACAACCAATGACTCAAAACAATACAATTTAATAAAATGACACAAAAAGGATTAAACAACTTCATAGAAATGCTCAGAAAGCAGAAAATGACTGAACTCGAAAAAAACGAGGTGTTTAATCGTATTACAACTGATATCGAGATGGGTAAATCAAGTATTCTCGAACACGCTGAAAAATCTGTCGAATCTCCATTTTCAATAAAAAATCACCTCAGCCGTTCATGGTCTTCGTATGTTCTGTCACGTAGATTTGTCCCATCTTTTGTAGTCGTAGCGGTACTATTTATTTCAGGCGGACTTTTGGCCAAGGCTGAAATGGCATTACCTGGAGACGCTTTATATTCTTTAAAAATAAATATTAACGAAGAAGTTCGTGATATCGCGGCTCTTACACCAGAGGCTAAGGCTCGCTTGGCAATTGATGTAACAGAACGACGTCTACAAGAGGCCGCTTCACTGTCCGCACAAGGACGATTTGATCAAACAAGTCAGACTTTAATTAAAAAAGAATTGGCAAAAAATGTCACTCAGTTTAAAAACAGAGTGGCGTCTCTTGTATCGCGAAACGACCTTGGTGCCGCACAACAGTTAGCGGTTGATTTTGAATCTTCTTTGAAGGCACATGAATTGATTCTTGAAAAGATTTCTTCTGATAATGCCTCTTCAACTGATAATGCACGGATATCTTCACTTATTAGCGATATTCGTGGCCAAATTGCTACTTCAACAGCATCTCGAATCGATATCGATTCAAAGGAAATAAAGGCGGATTCAAATAACCTGGAAAAGGCACAGATAAAATTTGCAGATTTCAAGATTAAATTTGATCAAATTAGTCTAATTGCTTCAAGTACTAACTTGTCTACAGACACAGCCTCAACTGTAAAGGCGCTTCTTTTTGATACTAATAATTATTTAACACAGTGTACTTTGCTACTTCAGAGCACAACTACCACAAGTGAGGCTTTTGGAATCCTGCAGATAATTTCACAGAAAATTTATCAGGCTGAGGACCTTATCATGATAGAACGTGATGCTGATCCACAACTAAAGGCCCTTCTCGACAGATTTGGAATGGGAACTTCGACAATTGCCACATCAACTGAGGCGACTGCATCAAGCACTTCTGCTACAGCTTCCACTACTACTGCCACTACGACTACTCAATAATATAGTGTAGAATGTTTGAATGGCCATGTTTTTGGTTTTTGGAATTACAGGTAATTTAGCTAGGCACAAAATGTTGCCGGCACTATTTAATTTATATGCTCGCAAAGAAGTCGATCAGAATAATTTTTTATGTATTGGTGTAGGTCGAAAAAAAATATCCAAAGAGGAATTTCACGCCTTAATTAAAGAATCTATTGACGAAGTCACATCTGCTAATTTTAAAGACAGATTAGATATCAAAGATGCGGATGTGGAAAACTTTAAACATAATTTTGTCCTAAGTTCAGTCTACGTGCAGGGTGAATTAAATGATCCTGCGCTATATTCAAGATTGAAGAAAGATTTGGATATTGGATTGTTATCAAAAAAAGACGGCTCGATTTTTTGTAAGCTTTCACTGCCACCTTCGATGCATGAAGGGATAATTGACCGCTTGGTAGAATCTAAAATTATGTCTCTTAAGACTTTTCATCTAATGATTGAAAAGCCATTTGGCCAAGATGCGGTATCTGCTAAAAAACTTTATACAAAGATTGTCTCAAAGCTTGATCCAAAAAAACTAATATTGATTGACCATTATTTGGGCAAAGAACCTGTGATTGACCTTATGAACATTAGGCTTCTTGGATATATGGAACACGTTTTAGGCGATAAAAATATTAAACAGATTGAGGTGAGAGTTTTGGAAAAAAAGCTTGTTTCAGGTCGTGGGATGTTTTATGACGATGTGGGTGCGCTTAAGGATGTAGGGCAGAACCACCTTCTTCAGGTTCTGGCAACTGCTGCGGCTGATTATAAGGATATAAAAGATTTGGATAAAGCAAAGACCTTATTTATTAATAGTTTGAAGCTTGACCTCAATAAACCTCATATTTTTGGACAGTACAAAGGGTTCCTCGATGAAGAACATGTAAAGCCTGATTCGAAAACAGAAACATTTTTTTCTATTGGTTTAAGATCTAGTCTAAAAAAGTGGAAGGGAACGAGATTTAGAATGACTTTTGGAAAAGCTATGGAAGAAGTCAGAGCGGAAATAATTTATACATTTAATGACAAAAGCACCTTTGTTCTGCCAATTGCAGAGAAGGACAGATCTGCATATGAATATGTGCTTTTGGGAGCTTTGCATGGAAATAATATGCTAAGAGCTGATATTGGCCAGATTATTGCTGGCTGGAAGCTTATGGAAGCAATTAAAAAATACCAAGAGTCGAAAAATAGTAAACTTATCCCATATGATAAGCACGGAAACTTTTTTGATAAATTGAAAAATACGGTATAATAGAACACGTGGATAATTCTCTTTTGTTAATTCATAATGCAGGATATATATTTTCAGGAGTGCTGACGCTTATAGCAGGTATTGTGGTTTTGATTAAAGGTAAGGATAGACTTGTAAACGTATTATATACACTAACAAACCTATTATTTTCTATTTTTGTACTTGCATATTATCTAGGAGTGAATACTGCAGATCCAGACTTGTCTAAGTTTTATCTGATGTTTACTCTTGTAAACTTATTAACAGTTACGGTAAATGCGCACATGATATGGGAGCTTTTGGGATTGAGCGTAAAACTAAAAAAGGTAATTGTCGCTTTTTATTCAATGGCCGCAGCCTTGCTAGTGTTTTTCATTATAAAGCCAGAATTTTTCCTTGAATCTTCTCATCCGTATTTGTATCTTCAGAATTTCTTTACACCAGGCCAATACTATTGGATATTTGTTGCTTTTTTCGGGATAGTAGCCACTTTTTTCTTAGGAACACTTGTTAAAAAATGGCTTGAAACATCTGGTAATGAGAAAACTCGTGTTGCGTACCTTCTAATAGCCTTTATGTGGGCATATGGAACAGGTTCAATCGCATTTTTGCCTATATTTGGAATAAATGCAGACCCGCTATTTTCAGCATTTGTTGGAATACACACAATTATTCTTGCTTATGCTATTTTAAACTACAAACTGCTGGATCTTCACATTGTGGCTGTAAGAGCAGTTAATTTTTCTGTATTTACAAGTATGGCAGGGCTCCTTATTGTTGGCGTCAACTGGTTTAACGATTATGCGATAGAAAATGTAGTCAGTTTCCCAAGTTGGCTTGTTCCATTATTGTCGGGAATCTGCGTTGTCATTGTAGGTTTTATTACCATGAAAAAACTACGCGAAGCCGACATTTTGAAATATGAATTCATTAATAATATTAGTCACAAGTTTAGAACACCGCTTACTCACATTCGCTGGATGTCCGAGGAATTACGTGACGAGCCAGACTTACAGATAAGAAATCGTGAAGTTGAACAAATTCAATATGCAACCATGCGTCTTTTTGAACTAACAAACATTGTGATGGACGTAGCTCGGAACTCAGAAGTGGAAAGTATCTACAACATCACTTCTTTTGATGTTAGGGAGGTTGTTAAAAACATGATTGAGGCACATAACGATCAAATTTCACGTAAGCATTTGGTGGTCCACATTAATTATGAACCCAATTTGCCACTCATAAATGCTGACAAGACGAGATTACAGTTTGCGATACAGATTTTATTAGAAAACTCGATTGTGTACACACCCGAAGGAGGAAAAATTGATATTTCAGTGCGTATGTACCACACTACCAATAGTTTCGTATTCTTTATCAAGGACAGTGGTATTGGAATCGGAAGAGATGATATTCCAAAACTATTCGAAAAGTTTTTCAGAACTGCAAACGCCCGTCTTGCCGACACAGAAGGTATGGGAATCGGGCTCTTTATGGCGCGAAAAATTATACAGCGACATAATGGAAACATAACTGTAGATTCGGGAGGTCAAGACAAGGGGACATCCTTCACCTTTACAATACCTCAGCAAAAATAGTAATATAGACGTATGGGAAAAATACGAGACTTTTTTACAAAAATGGCTTTAAAAAAGCAAATTGGGCACTTACCACCTGCACAACAGGAGGCTATTACAAAGGCGGTTCAAGATAATCCAGAATTTTTTAAGAAGATTTCTGATGAGATAGAGAACAAGCAAAAACATGAGAATAAGTCACAATTGGAGGCGACGATGGAAGTGATGAGAAAATATCAGGGTGATATGCAGAAAATTTTGATGGGGAAGTAGGCATACATTATCCAACCTCATGTAATCAATAAATAAAGCATCTGGAGTGATATAATCATTATATGACCTCACCAATCTATACAGCCGTTGAAGCTTTCAAAAAAGAATCCAAAACCACAGATGAACTCGTTCACAAAATAAATATTTATATTCACGACCACGCAAACTCTCTACCAGAAAAATATAATCCTAAAAGTATCATTGAATCCCGATTTACTCCAGCCGAGGAAGCTTTTGAAAAAGGTATAGTAAGTTGTGGTGCTATGGCAAACATATCAGCCACAATGTTGAGACACCTAGGCTTTAAGATAAAGCTTATTCATGGAGAATGTGATTCCTCAGTAGACCATGCTTGGATATCGTTACAAAACAATGAAGCTGGTTCTTGGAAAGAATATGACCTTACAAGCAAGAATGAAGAACTTCGCGCGGGACATAAAATAAAATCCACCGTTGATTCCTGGGATGAAATTAGAGATCAAATTGTAAAGGATCATGTGACCATGAGAGATAGGAGAATTGAAAAGGGAATTGCTACGACAATTGTTAGCGTTGTTATTCCAAATTATAACCGAAAAGATAAAGTAGTTGAAGCTATCCAGAGTGCCATCGATCAGAAATTTAACGGCATGGAAATTCTAGTGATAGACGATGGATCAACTGATGGAACCGCTGAATTTTTAAAATCTCTAAATCTTCCAATTAAAATTATCACCAAACCAAACGGAGGAGTATCTAGTGCGAGGAACGTGGGTATTAAAAATGCAAAAGGTAAGTATGTGGCTTTTCTCGATTCGGATGATTTGTGGTTGTCAGGGAAGATACAAGCACAAGTAGATTTTTTAGAAAGCCATCCCTATATTCCTTTAGTGTATACGGATCAGTATTTAAACATTGATGGTAAAAATCTAGATGTAACGCGCTTTAAGCGTAACCCTCCCAAGGATAATATGCTGTTATCAGCATTTGTTGATCTTGTTCCTATCCACACCTCTACTGTAATGATGAGATGGGCCGTTTTTAATGAACTAGGTATGTTTAGTGAAGAATTAGGTATTCACGAAGACAGTGAATTGTGGAATAGGATTAGTAATAAGTATAAGCTCGGTTTCATTCCAGAAGTTTTAGGCGTTTACAGATGGCAAGAAGATGCAGAGCATCTTATGAGTGCTAAAAATAAACAGAAATTTGTTGATGAGGGTATAAAGTACTTGAAACTTTACAGGGAAAATAAAAATCGTACTTTGACACCAGATGAAGAGAAATCATATGAGGAGAGTGAGAGAATAATACTTGATATTGAGAATAAATTAAAAAATAAGTAATTTAGAGAAGCTAATTGGCAGAAGCTTAATTTACTTGTCTGCATGGCTCATTTTCTGACAACACAGTTAATCAGGAATAATTTGATATTTTTAATACAATATTACTATGCTAATATACTTTTATGGAAGATCTGTCCAATTATGAAAAATTAAAAACAGATGCTAATAATTTTTACAATAATATTGGTAAAGTTTTCTCGCCCATTTTCAAACAGAATGTACTCTTTAGTTCAGAGGGGTTTAACCATATAATTTTCAAAGGGTCACGGTCTGAAAGAGAAAGACCGTCGCAGATAATTAGATTTAAACTACTTCACCTTGCGGTCAAATTAATTCAACTATCTACTACGTATCAAGAGTTTGAGGAAACTTTAAAAGAGTTTGAAGTTAAAAATCATAAGAAAAAAGTTAGAAAATCAAAACCTGTAAGGTATTGGGGCATAATAGCTATTATTGATGGAAGAAAAATCAAGGTAATTTTAAGACAAATTGGCGACGGAGGTAATATGCATTTTTGGAGCATTATCCCTGCATGGACTACAAATAGGTACAGGGATATGAAGTTTTTTACTACAATGAAAGGTAATCCCGATGAGGACTAGCAAACAAAAAACCCGCTTAACAGCGGGTGTTTTGTTATGCTTGCCTTCAGCTTATGTATTAGCCGAATAGGGCTGACGCCCCACAAGCACACCTGTAATATATCAAAAAATGTTCAAAGAAGCAAATTGGAAATTGACGTACCACGGCTCCAAAGGTGGGAGGATGTCCGAATTTAAATTAATAAGATGCTATTAAAAAAGTATTTCTATGCTATCATCTCTCCATGGCAAAACTAGCAATCGGCATCGTCGGTCTCCCAAACGTAGGAAAATCTACGCTTTTTAACGCATTAACTAAAAAATCAGTCCCTGCAGAAAACTATCCATTCTGTACGATTGATCCATCCGTTGGAATTGTCCCTGTTCCTGATGAAAGACTTTATAAACTCTCCGATTTCTCACAAACTGATAAAACTGTCCCCGCTGTTATCGAATTCGTAGACATTGCAGGGCTTGTTAAAGGTGCATCTGAAGGAGAAGGCTTGGGAAACCAATTTTTGTCACACATTAGAGAAACTGACGCAATTGCAGAAGTAGTGAGAATTTTTGAAGACGGAAATGTAATACACGTACATGGGAAAATTGATCCTCTGAATGACATTGGGGTAATTAATCTTGAATTGATCTTGGCTGACACCTCGACCGTTACAAAGCGATTGGGAACGCTAGAGAAGGATGTAAAAAAGGGTGAAAAGTTAGCTATTCGAGAAAAAGAAGCCCTTACAAAAATCTTGGCGGGACTTGAAGTTGAAAAAATGGCTAGGGAAGTTGAATTAATTCCAGAGGAAATTGATGCGACCAAAGGTTTGACACTCCTTACCATGAAGCCAATCATGTACATTTTGAATAAAAAGGCGGGAAGTACAAACTTGGACGATGTGAATGATGAGAGATATCAGAAATTAATGGATTTTTTCAAGGAAAAGAATGCAATGTGGACAATAGTAGATGCAGGAGTAGAACATGAATTGAAAGATCTAGCAGGAGATGAAAAGGAAATGTTTAGAAAGGAATTAGGAGCAAAAGACGATGGTGTAAATGCACTAATTAAGAAAGGGTATGAATTACTTAATTTAGAAACATATTTTACGACTGGAAAGGCAGAGACTAGGGCTTGGACAATTGCGAAGGGTTCAACTGCTCCTGTTGCTGGAATGGCCATTCATACTGATTTTAAGGAAAAGTTTATCAGAGCGGAAATTATTTTTTGGAAGGATTTGTTGGAAGCAGGGAGTTTTGCTGTGGCGAGAGAGAAGGGTTTGATGAGGACTGAGGGGAAGGAGTATGTGGTGAAGGATGGGGATGTGGTGGAGTTTAAGATATAGTTGACAAACCTAATAAATCTGGCATTATTAGGTCTGCTGTTCGTCAACATTGGTTAGCCAAACTGGCTAACCTCAACCAAGAAAACCACATACCATGAAGACCTTGATCCTGTCGCTTATCGCGACTCTGTTCGTCACCGGCTGCGTAGGCAGCCCCCACAGGTACTATGACGGAAAAGGTGTCGCAGTACCTCAGCGGCCCCCATGCATCGAAGATGTATATGAACCGCCACAGAGGGTTATCCGCCGGGTTCACGTTCCTGAACCTGAATACGAGACCGTTTACATTCGGGAAGGAGGTTGTCCTCCACCGATTGAACCCAGTCCGTGCCCTCCGCCACGGTTTCGTTATGTTGAGCAGGGATGTCCGCCACCAGTCCGATTCAACTATTTCCCTCCGCCACGGTTTCGTTATGTTGAGCAGGGATGCCCCCCACCGCAATTCAACCCCTGCGGTCCTCCCGGATTCCGTTACGGGAGGTAGTAACCCCCCCTCACAATCTGTCCCCTCTGCACATATCGCGTGCAGAGGGGTTATTTATTTCTATACTTAAATTAGCCACAACATCTCTTTTTTGTTACTATATTTCCATGAAAAAACCTATTTCGTATGATCACTTAAAACTTGAAAAAAAGTGGCAATCTACATGGAAGAAATCTGGCATATACAAGACTACAGAGGGCTCTAAAAAGCCAAAATCTTACATCCTAGACATGTTTCCATACCCATCTGGTTCTGGGCTCCATGTTGGCCACCCAAAGGGTTATATCGCCACAGATGTACTGGCAAGATTTAAGAGAATGTCCGGCTTTAATGTCCTTCATCCGATGGGATGGGATGCATTTGGGCTACCTGCAGAGGAATTTGCTTTAAAGAATAAGATTCATCCATCAATTGCAGTTAAAAAGAATGTAAAAAGATATAAAGAGCAACTTTCAGTTCTCGGTTTTTGTTATGACTGGGATCGAGAAGTAAACACAACAGATCCTGAATATTATAAATGGACTCAGTGGGCATTTTTGCAAATGCACAAAAAGGGTTTAACTTTTGAATCACACGAACCAATTAATTGGTGTCCTTCGTGTAAAACTGGATTGGCAAATGAAGATTTAGATAATGGTAAATGTGAACGATGTGGATCAATTGTCGAGAAAAAACCAATTCGACAATGGGTGATTAGAATTACAGATTACGCAGATCGATTATTAAAAGATATCGATGCTTTAAATTGGCCAAATTCAATCAAGGAATCTCAGAAAAACTGGATTGGTCGAAGTGAGGGATCTGAATTAACTTTTAAAATTAAGGATTCAAAAGAGGAGATTTCTGTATTTACAACAAGACCAGATACGATTTTTGGAGTGACCTATGTAGTTCTTGCACCTGAAAGTCATTTGGTAGAAAAATTAAAACCTCAGATTAAAAATTGGGATAAGGTGCAATCGTTTATCAAGGATGTATCTAAGAAAACTCAAATAGAAAGAACTGCTGAGGGAAAAGAGAAAACAGGGGTTCATTTAAACGGGGTTTTCGCAATTAATCCTGCCAATAACGAGGAGGTGCCTGTTTGGATCGCTGACTATGTTCTAGCTGACTATGGAACAGGGGCGGTGATGGCAGTGCCTGCACATGACGAGAGAGATTTTATGTTTGCGAAAAAGTATAATTTACCAATAGTTTCAGTAATAGGATCAGAGCATGTTTCAGATGAAAAATCTTACACAGGAGGTGGAACTTTAATTAATTCTGGAAAATTTAATGGAAAAGATTCTGAATCAATCCTGTCAGAAATCACAAAATTCTGTGGAGGGAAGACCGTCGTCCGCTACAAACTTCGCGACTGGGTTTTTTCACGTCAAAGATACTGGGGAGAGCCAATCCCGCTTGTTCACTGTGCAAAATGCGGAGTCGTTCCAGTGCCAGAAAAGGAACTTCCGCTTAAACTTCCTAATGTAAAGTTTTACGAACCGACCGGAACAGGAGAGTCGCCACTAGCAGCGATCACAAAATGGGTCAATACAAAATGTCCAAATTGCAAGGGTAATGCTAAGCGCGAAACAAACACCATGCCTCAATGGGCAGGTTCATGTTGGTACTATTTGCGTTACATGGATCCAAAGAACAAGAAAATGTTAGTTGATCCTAAAAAAGAAAAGTATTGGTCGCCGGTTGATGTGTATGTTGGCGGAACAGAGCATGCAACAAGACATCTAATTTACGCAAGATTCTGGCACAAGTTTTTGTATGATATCGGTGTGGTTTCTCAATCGGAACCATTCACACAGCTTCGAAATCAAGGACTTATTATGGGTCCAGATGGACAGAAAATGTCAAAACGCTTCGGAAACGTAGTTAATCCTGATGATATTGTAAAATTGTATGGTGCAGACACATTGCGTGTCTACGAGATGTTCATGGGACCATTTGATCAAGCGATTTCATGGAGCACAGACAACATGATTGGATCAAGAAGATTCATTGAACGAGTCTGGAGACTTAAAAATAAAGTTGTTAAAAAAGCTGAACTTAAAAAGGAGACAGAATCTCTTTTCCACAAAACTATTAAAAAAGTAGGTGAGGATATACAGGAATTTTCGCACAATACCGCGGTTTCATCGATGATGATTCTATTGAACGCATTAGAAGCTGAGGAAAATGTAGACAAGGATACGTATGAGAAGCTTCTTTTACTACTTGCTCCATTTACTCCTCATATTGCTGACGAACTATGGTCTCAATTGGGACACAAAAAGAGCATCCATATCGAGAAGTGGCCGCTCTTTGATGAGG
>Ga0194051_1001189_pt1 | contig 14000 bp, 10 predicted proteins | sample SepL2320m_MetaG_FD_161275 | JGI IMG/M metagenome (GOLD analysis project Ga0194051, IMG submission 161275) | Anoxic zone freshwater microbial communities from boreal shield lake in IISD Experimental Lakes Area, Ontario, Canada - Sep2016-L239-20m | ecosystem: Environmental > Aquatic > Freshwater >... | reverse complement strand
AGTGGTGGAGGTTAAAACCCGGGCTAGCGAAGCGAAGGGCCCTTTTCCCGGAGGGAAGAGGGTTGGGAGTTGGGGGAAGAAAAAAGAAAGAGAAAGAAAAAGGTAGACCCATCCAGCGATGTGTGGATGGGCTTGAAGGCATTTAATAAAGGTGCTGGTGGATATCCAAAGCAAACCGCTTAATGGTTGCCGTGTTTCGCATCCATTTGAAATAACGAGTTCTTGGCATCGCCCTTGGCAAGAATGTACGCAAGCAAATCGACGATCTCATCCCGAGTCATTTTATCCAGCATCCCCTTGGGCATCAGGGAGACAGGCGACTTGGTTTTAGATTCGATATCCGCCTTCTTAATTTCCTTGGGTGGCGTTTTCGCAAGCGGGTTTTCAATAATGGTAATCGCCTGCGGTGCATCCGCAACGATCATGCCAGTGATAGTCTTTCCTGCTTTGGTTTCGAATATGTAGGTCTGATACTTTTCATCAATCTTAAGAGAAGGCTCAAGAATATGACGGAGAAGATCTAACTTGGTGTACTTGGGATCTAACTTGGTTAGGTCGGGGCCGAATTCCTGGCCTAGCCCTTCCATCTTATGACACGAGATGCACGCAGAAACCGTGAACATTTGTTTGCCCGCTGCAAACGAACGACCATGTTTCATTTCTTCGATCGAGGAAGAGAGATCTGCAAACTTCCACTCGGTGCGGGGCCTACGATCTTTCAGAACTTCATCTTCAACCTTAAGAGGGTTGGAAGCGAGGTAGGCATCGGGGTTCGCCTGATACGCATCAAGATCTGCAACGACATAAAGTGCGCCATACATTCTGCGCCAATGACCAGGATAGGTACAAACATAGGGATAAACGCCTGGCTTAGTAGGGGCAACAAAGCTGATGCGCTGGGTTTCGCGAGGTTGCAGCAAACCACTCTTCGCAAGCACTTTATTCGAATTAGGAACAAACTGCCTAGCTTGGAATTCAGGCTTGTTGGCATCATTCTCCGATTGCATACCGATTTCCGTCAAGCTGCCCGGAGTAAGAATCACAAAGTTATGAGGCATGAGATCCGAGTTTTCAAGAATGATCTCAACAGGCTTGCCTGCCTTGACCACTAAAGTTTCTTTATCGTAAGCCATGCGTTCTAAAAGTGTACCCAAGCGAATAACCCGCACGCCCAACTCGCCTAGCTCTGCTCTAACTTTGCGTGCTTGATCATCGGGCAGCAACGATGCGAGCGATTCGGTGAACTCGATGGAATCGAGAACAGATTGCTGGGATCGTTCGGTGGCGGGCACCTTGCGAATACTTTCCAAAAGCGCATTGACCAAGGGCGCAGCTTCTTCCTTCACCCAAGCATTACGGGGAATACGCTGCATTGCATTGATCGCAGAGTTGCGATCCGCTCCTTCTTTGACATACTTAGAAAGCGTGTTGAAGGTTTTGGTTTCTTCACCACGGATGGAAGCAAGGGCCAGCATCGCAGATTTACGCACCAGCGATGCAGGATCAACACCCGACATTTCGAATGCAACCTTGATTGCAGGAGTAGGATTGTTGACCTTGCTAAAGACTTCTTTTTTATCTTTATCAAGCACCTTAACGGTGAAGTTATTCAATCTGGATCCGAGGGCACCATCAGCACGATTATAAATGATGATGGATTCAATCACAGCTTCAGAGCCGAGATCAAGTTCCCACCAAGGGTTATCTGTACCCTCTGCAGAATGGGTTTGGCCCCCATCCGCAAAAGTAGGGCTTTTATTACCATCGATTGCTTTGGAAGCATCGCCTCCGTTAGAAGTAGATGACTGCGTAGCTTTGCCTTTTCTTGCAAGGTTGATACCATCGCTGATGACTTCAACTTCTGCCAAAGTAAGGGTGCGTTGTTTGCCCGGAAGTTCGATGCGAACAAAACGGCCCATGCCCGCCTTCCCTGCATTGGTAGCAAGGTTGGCGGGAAGAGATGTCAAAAGCGGTTCAACCTTGGAATAAAATAGCGCTTTCAGATTAGGGTCAGGCATAAGAGGAATTGCTGCTAGAAGATCTCTTAAAGAAGGGATCGACTTCGAAGCAAGTGCCCAAGTGTTATCGATAGATTGATCAATGTTGACAAGTGCAACAAACCCAATCTGCCGAAGCAGCGGGGTTTTGGCAGCAGTGGCAAGTTTTTCGAGATCAACTCGAACTGAACCCAACTCGCCTACACTTCTGCCTCCTAGAAGCCTGACCATATCAAACAATACGGAAGAATCGACTTGATCAGATTTTGCATCGACTGCAACAAAAGCATCGAGAAGAATCCTAACTTCAGTCTTGGCATCAAGAGAAGCGAGGGTGCGCAAAGCTTCGCGTCTGACTTCATCGCGAACATTAGGCCTCGACATCAACTCCATGCAGACGGGTTTCGTCTTTTCCATGGTGATGAGTTTTTCGACAGGAAGACTGCGAAGCAAAAAGCGTGAGCCAGCTTCACTCTTGATTTTCACATCCTTACCCTTGGCGAGTGCATCTTTCCAAATAGGATCGAGCATCTTGAGGGTTTCAGTTCTGACATAATCAATGTAAACATCCGAAGGTTTATCCATTGCGATGAAAACAACTTCCATCGCTTCGGGAACATCAAAATAACTAGCAGCACGAATGGCTTCCATGCGCACACGCCCGTGCTCATCGCCTGCCATCGTCTTGAATTTTTCAAGTGGGTCGGAGATGCGATCGCGCCATTGCAAAAGCACCCGAGTTGCACAAGCTCTTGCATTGGGCTCGGTTGAAGTGAGCATTCTTTGCAACAAGGCTTCATTAACAATATTGTGCCTTTGATGAACCCAAAGAGCTTCCATCATTTGATGTTCAAAATCGGGATCGGTTTTATCAAGCTTTGCAATCCACTTTGCAAGCTCTGCAACAACATCAGCAGATTTGCGGGTATCAAGCTCTAACCGAGTGCGATGCCTAACTCGATCTTCCTTCGATTTCAAAAGCTCGAGGAGTTTTGGTATCGGTTCATTATGAATCGCTGCTTGTTTGGAAAGAGGTCTTCCTTCATAGGTGACACGGTAAATGCGACCATGGTTTCTATCTCTGCTGGGGTCACGAAGATTATGCTGCATGTGGCCGATGATGGGGTTCTGCCAATCAAGAAACCAAAGAGCACCATCAGGTCCGGTTTCGATATCGGAAGGCCTGAAGGAAGGATCCGAGGAGGAAAGAATGGGTTCAAGTTCGGTGCCCTTGAAACTTCCACCATCTTCTTCGATCTTGTATCGCATGATGCCCTGATAGCCAATCACATTAGGAACAATGTAGTTGTTTTGAAATTCTTCAGGGAAGTGATTACTAGTGAGGAACTCCGTAGCGGGGCAAGGCCTGGTACGCTGTTTGTAAACAGTTGGTGCCTGACCATGCTTAGCGGGAAAATTCAGTTTGGTTGAAAAGAGCGCACCATCGTAGGGAACAGCACCAGTACCATCAGTTACAATCTGCCTAGCCCAGCGATCAAAAGCATGACCGTGAGGATTGGCGAAACCATAAGAGGCATAGACATCGAAAAGTTGTCTGCGTGGGTCGTAGCGAAAAACGCCAGCGTTGGCGCATCTACGGGGTGGGCCGTAAGGGCTTTCAACCTGAGTATGATGGAAGGTTCCTTCCTGAAAGTAAAGCCCACCACCTGGTTCATAGGCAAAGCTGCTTATTGCATGATGGGTATCAGCAGAATCGATGCCATGCAAAACGCGTTCACGAACGTCAGCAACATCATCGCCATCGGTATCTTTAAGGAACAAGAGATCGGGTTGATGGCCAACGAGAAGTCCACCATTCCAAAATTCGAGGCCGGTTGGAACATGAAGCCTATCTGCAAAGACTTTACATTTGTCAGCTTTGCCATCGCCATCGGTATCTTCGAAGATAAGGATTTTATCATTCATTTCTTCTTTGGGTTTCCAATGGGGATAAGAGGGCATTACAGCAACCCAAAGGCGCCCCTTGGTATCAAAAGCCATCTGTACGGGCTTTGCAAGATCAGGAAATTCTTTTTCAGATGCGAAGAGTTCAACCTTCAGGCCTTTGCCAATCGTCATCTTGGAAATAGCATCTTTGCCATCGAGGAAAATATGCTTGCCTCCGGCAAGAGGGCCGGGCTTGTTGGTGACAACTTCGAGAAAGGGTGCGGTGTTGGAATCATCATTGGGAAGCACTTTGCCGTTGGCAGCAGCACTGATTTTCTTATCACGATTAGCGGTCATCTCATCGAGGATTTGCATTTCTCTTGCCATCACGACCCTGTTGGTCTGGCCTGCAACGAAACGAAGATCCGCACGCCCACCATAAATGGAATACCCATCTACAGTGCGATAGCGATTGAACCAATGAAAATCCTTCTCAAGCACCGAGGCCCGCAGTTTATCCAAAAAGACTGGGTTTTTTTGAACATCATTCTGAAAGAGTTGCTTCTCAATGATCTCAGCAACCAACTTATCACCAAACTCGTTCAGATGAATACCATTGATCGTGAGAGGTTTTTCTGAGACAGAATAAAGATTGAGAGTCGTGGTGAATAAATCAACAAAGAATACTTTGTTGGCTGCAGCAACCTTAGCCATGGCTTTGGTGTAAAGAGCGATGCGCTTGTTATTTTCAGTTCCATCGGGGAGGTTTGGATCTTTGATATTTTCGTGTGCGATGGGAGAGAAGAGAACGATGCGTGGGTTGTTTTTACCATCATACTTTTTAGAAAGGGTTTCTTTGAGGAAGGAGTCGAGATCTTTTTCGAACTTGGGAAGGCCCTCTTCACCTGCAAAGGATTCGTTGTAACCAAAAAAAGCAAAGACGACATTCGCGTTGGTCTGCTTGAGCCAGTCTTCAGGCGAGCCAAACCCTGCAGATCTTAATCTTAAAGTGAGTTCATCACCTGAAAACCCGAGGTTGCGGAAAGAAAGTTCATGCCCGGGCAGGCGGGAATGAATCAGAGTTTCCATCCAGCCATGATGCTGCATGCGCTCAGCAAGGGTGTTTCCCAGAATGCTGACATGATCACCTTTTTGGAAAGGAAAGGGCTGTGCATTAGCATTAGAGAAACTAACCAAAAGAAGTGCGATAGAAAGAAAACGCAGCATGGGAGAATGCCTCTGGTATGAAAACAAGGTAAGTAAAACCCGACCAATTCAACTCATGATACTTTAAATTATGTCGAGAGAAATTGTAAGCTAAAAAGTTTTCAGATGACAATAAAAAGAGCAAGGGCCTTGCAACACTATGTTTGCAAGGCCCTTATCATTTTAGCTTTTTTAAGATAATCCAATTGTCCTTAAAGACCCAATTGCTTATTCAACATCTTGACATATTCGATTTCTTGACGCACGCCCACAGAACGATCCACCGGATCTGCACCACCCTTAAAAACAAGAATCGCAGGGATGGAGCTAATACCATATCGTATTGCAATTTCCTGACTTTCATCGGTATTCAGTTTGCCCACCTTGGCCTTACCTACAAATTGATCTGCAATTTTATCAATCGTGGGCCCAAGAGCTCTGCAAGGCCCGCACCAAGCTGCCCAAAAATCAACTAAAACAGGAACTTTACTGTTTACAACTTCAGCTTCCCAATTTTCAGTAGTAAAGGTCATTACATTCGCATTTGCCATGATTCATATACCTTTCAAATCATAAAACCTAAGATGTTTTAAGCAAAAAACTAGAGCTCTATTAATATAGTATAGGTTATGAATAACCCTGATGATCGGCAGGGCCAAGATCTTCAAGATCATCTTCAACATCGGGAATATACCTGCCTGAAGGAATAGTACCGGGCGCCCCGCCATTAGCAGACCCCGAACCTTCATTTCTAAGATTTTCAAATTTATTAAATAACGGGCGTAAATCGATCACATGATTGACCGAACCTTTGAGATCGCTGCTGACATTCTGCTCGATTGCAGCAAGCTCAACACGAATACCCTTTTTACGAAGGCTTAAAGCAAGATGCCCAAAATCAGGGTCCGCTGTAACTAACATCAAAACCTGAGGCTTAAATTCGCCACAAAGTTCCATGCCATCCACCGCCATCATCAGATTGATGCTAGCCTTGTAATACCCATCGCCTGTAGGCGCACCATCCCGGGTCATCACCATAAAACCATGGGTTTTCAACCAATGGCAAAAGCGTAGTTTTTTGGAGCGTTGTTCTTGATATTCAGCATGGCTGGAAGGAGGAAGGCCGACATAAACAGCAGCTTCGCCAAACCTGCCCATGGATTCATCGATGAGGAATTTGCGAATTGCAAGCCAATCGAGGCTGCGATTGCAAGCCCTTGCAGCAGCGAGTAATGCGGATTCATCGATAAGTGCCAAGGTTCTGGTGGTTGGAAGAACAGAATCATACTGGGAGGGAGAGTGCATGAAATAAATCCTGGTTAATAAAGCGGTCTTGTTCAATAATGTTGGTTCATCAAGATAACAAAGGACCAATTTTCAATAATATAAGAGGTAAGGTAACATCGATTCTTTAAGGTCTAGAATTAACTTACCTAAATTTTAAACAGATTCTAGTTAATTTGGACTACAGAGCGATTTTTTTTGGGATTAGACCTTTTGAAGTGGAGTTTCAGACCAACCTTTTTGGACTGCTGCATGGAACTTGCCCGAAATCTAAAAGTTGAAAGCGTAATCAGGCTTAAGCCCACGGAAGATTATCGCTTGGTGCCTGAGGCTACTATCTCGCAGGCCATCTTTTTAATGCGCGAAAAGAAAATAGGCTGCGTTCTCATTTGCAGAGATGATCATTTACTCGGCCTCTTCACCGAACGCGATCTTATCCGCAGAGTTCTTGCCCGCAGGCTTCCCTTGGATTCGCCCATCCAACAAGTGATGACTCCAAGCCCCGTGGTTGTCTCGCCCACCGACTCCATCAGTTCCGCAATTCGTAAAATGCAGGAAGGTGGTTACAGGCATCTACCCGTACTTGATAATCAAAATAAACCGATGGGCATCTTATCGGTTAAAAGGATCGTGCATTACCTTGCTGGGCATTTCCCGACTGCAGTGTTTAATCTGCCCCCCGATCCGACCCAGTACCCGCCTTGTGCGGAAGGGGCTTGATTCACAAACGATAGGTTGAATTCTGAACAAGGCAAACAAACGCATGGAAGAAAAAACAGTCAACCTAGGTAACCCAGATCTTGGTGCACCTTCGTTGCCTTTGGCTCCTGCCCATGCGATCAGAATGACAGGCGATGCCCATGATGGCATAGCAATGTTATCGCACTTGTTTGCATTGGCAGCAGGCTCGCGCGGATATCATCTTTACTCGGTACCCGAATACCCCGCTGAAATTCGTTCCCACGCCAACACCCTTGCAGGCGTTCATACCAGCTCCCTCGCCTTTGCGCCCTACCACGAGCCGATCGATGACCGTACCAGTTTCCTTCTCGCGATGAACCCCGCAGGGTTGAAGCTGCACGAAAGCTGCCTCGAAAAAGATGGGATTCTGCTAGCCAACTCTGATTCCTTTGGTGCAGAAGAACTCGCCTGTGCAGGTTATCTCGAAAACCCACTCGCAGGAAAAAACCAGCTTTTCCATCGCACCATCTCGGTTCCCATGGCACAACTTACGAACCATGCAATCAATCTGACTCGGGCAGGCGAAAAAGGTGCGCTCCTTTCCTACCGCGAAGTCGATCGTTGTAGAAACCTCTTCGCACTCGGAATGCTGCTGTGGTATTACTCCATTCCAATCGACCCCGTATTGCGCTGGTTAAAACAAAAGTTTTCGGTGAACCCCTCGATTCTCGATGCTTCGCAAAAAGCGTTCAAGGCAGGGTTCATCTATTCTGAAACTGCCAATGTCTTTCCCCAAGTTCCTGCCTATCACCCCTTGGAATCTCTGAGTAAAAAAGGGCGTATTTGTCGCATGATCTCGGGCAATGATGCCTCGCTTCTTGCTCTCAAACATGTTGCTTTAAAAACCAACAGGCCCGTTTTGCTCGCATCTACCTCTAGGCCACCCTCCCACGAAATCTGCTCCCTCGCTGCCAAGAATACTGGCGATGGGTTTTCCTTCATTCTTGCTGATGATGAACACGCTGCTGCTTCCATCGCAATTGGCGTTTCGTATGGTGGGGGCCTCGGATGCACCGCTGTTTCAGGCGTTGGGTTTCCGCATCAATCAGAAGTTGTAAGCCTGGCATCTGCAGCAGAGCTTCCCTTATTACTACTTGAATATCAACGCGCAGGAATTTCGACCGGGTTGCCCCAGCGAGTTGCTCAATCCGATCTAGGTATGGCATTAATGGGAAGGAATGGCGAAGCGCCTCTTGTCGTGCTGGCGCCCGATTCCCCTTCGGATTGCTTCGCATTAACTCTGCTTGCTGCCAAGGTTGCAATGCGCTTTCTCGCACCGGTTTGCATCCTTCACGATCTTTTGAATTCGCGGGCAAGTGAATCTTGGCTTATACCCGAACCCGAATCGCTTCCCGATTTTGAATTCCCGCACTTCGCCTCGGATTCTTCCTCGGGCCCTTACGAATGCGATGATCATCTTGCCAGGCCTTGGATCACCCCGGGCACCCCGGGCAAAGAGCACCGCTTAGGTGGTAACGAACGCAAGTTGAACAGCCCTCAGGTAAGTTTTCTGCCCCAAGATCACCTTGCAATGAACCGCCATCGTGCTGCTCGTATGCAAAGAATTGCAGAATTTCTTGGTCCACTTCCTGTATCTGGGGATAACGGTGCAGAAATTCTTGTGCTGGGATGGGGCGGGACTAAAAATGTACTCGAGGCTGCTTGTGCGATGGCTAAAAAAAGTGGCATCTCCATCGCCTTCGCGCACCTCCGCTTTCTCAATCCACTTCCGAAAAACATGGAGATGATTCTTAACTCCTATCCTAAGGTTATCGTCGCAGAATTAAACTCGGGCAGGCTCTTTGCACTCCTCAAAGAGAAATTCGAATTCAATGGAATCAGCTTCACTAGGCAGGATGGCCTTAACTTCGTCATCTCCCAAGTGGAACAAGCCATCATTCAGTTCGCACGGAGGGAATCTTAATGATCACCCATAATCAACCCACCGATTTTGCCTCGGAACAAGAGGTGCGATGGTGCCCTGGGTGTGGCGATTACGCAATCCTCGCCCAAGTTAAAAAAATGCTCTCTGATATGCCACTACTTAGAGAGGAACAAGTTTTCCTTTCGGGTATCGGTTGTGCCTCGCGCATGCCAAACTACCTCAGCACCTACGGATTTCGTGGGCTGCATGGTGGCGCAGTTTCAGCAGCAATGGGGCTTAAACTTGCCCAACCCAACCTCACGGTTTGGATTGTATTGGGAGATGGCGAAGGGTTTGGCGCAGCTACCCAACATCTCTTGCATGCCTGCAGACGCAATGTGGATGTCAAAGTTCTTTTCATCAACAACGAAATCCGTGGGCTCTCCCGTGGGCAGGAAAGCGCTACCACCAGACCCGGTACCCTTACTGCAACATGCCCTGAAGGTTCTTCCGATAACCCATGGCACCCCTGTGCACTCGCATTAGCAGCGGGCGCTACCTTCGTCGCACGATCACTTGATGTTGATGTGGATCATCTGGGCACCATCTTGCAACGGGCCTCCGCACACAAAGGTTTTGCATTTGTAGAAATCCTTCAGAACTGCAAGGTCTACAACGATCTCGTATTCGATAACCTTGCAACCCAACACGATAGGCCGGAGCATCTAATCTATCTGGAGCATGGCAAGCCCATGGTATATGGTGCCCAGAACAGGCAGGGAATTAAATTCGAGAACGCCTCGGTGGCCCTTGTGCAACCCAACCATGCCGCATCAACGGCGCCCTCCATTCATGATGAGGCAAGCGAAAGCTCCTTCGCAGCCCAGATGCTTGCTACGCTTGAAAACCCTGATTTTCCTGAATGTATCGGAGTTTTTCGGGCTGTCACGCGAATCTGTCATCATGAATCTTTTTACCGGGGCGCAAATACGCCGAACCCGGAAACACCGAAACTTGATCTTGAAGGCCCCGACTCCTTCCCTGTGGAATAAACCATGATCTGCCCCCATTGCAACAAACGAAATTACCCAGGCATCGATTCTTGCAGCAACTGCAAGCTCGACCTTTCCTCCTTCGATGTCCCCGTAGCTCACGATCGAGTTGAGCGAAGCTTAATGGAAGATCCCGTGGGCGTTGTAAAGCCACCACCCGCAGTGATCCTTCATGCCTCCACCCCCGTTTCTCAAGCCCTCGATATCATGATTGATCAGAACATAGGCGCACTTCTTGTTGTTGATGATCAAAATAAAATGCTTGGTATCTTCAGCGAAAGAGACCTGCTTAACAATGTCCTTGATGACCCCACTGATTATGCAGAGAAACCCATTTCAAACTACATGACCGAAGAACCAGAAACCGTTCGCACCACCGACAGGCTGGCGTTTGTTCTTCACAAGATGGATAATGGCGGATACAGACATCTTCCTGTGTTGAAAGATGGCAAACCCATCGCAATGATTTCGGTTCGGGATATGCTCAAGCATATTCTGCATCTATGCAACACATAATAAATCAGTAAAGGCTTATTTCTTTACATCAATCATCTTTATAGTGCGATGTACAATTTCAAGTGCACGGGTACTTCTTTGCAATAAAGAATCTTAGAGGAATAAAGGCATTCTCACCGCTAAGACGCAAAGACCGCAAAGGAAGACAAGACGCAAGAAAGTTAAACTAGTGTTCCGCTTCTTGGCGAACTTTGCGTCTTTGCGGTAAAGATTCTTGGCTTTGTAAAACCATACCCAGCGCAAAGGAAGACAAGAAAGCCGGACTTGCATCTGCTTCTTAGCGTTCTTTGCCGTTTAAAGGCATTCTCACCGCTAAGACGCAAAGACCGCAAAGGAAGACAAAACGCAAGATAGTTAAACTAGTATTTTGCTTCTTGGTGAACTTTGCGTCTTCGCGGTAAAGATTCTTGGCTTTGTAAAACCATACCCAGCGCAAAGGAAGACAAAACGCAAGATAGTTAAACTAGTGTTCTGCTTCTTGGCGAACTTTGCGTCTTCGCGGTAAAGATTCTTGGCTTTGTAAAACCATACCCAGCGCAAAGGAAGACAAAACGCAAGATAGTTAAACTAGTATTTTGCTTCTTGGCGATCTTTGCGTCTTTGCGGTAAAGATTCTTTGCTTTGGTTTTGCAGGCTTTTACATGCAACTATTTGACAACATCAATTGTCTTTATAGTGCGGTATACAATTTCAAGCGCACGAGCGATGCAATGTTTGTCCATGATGCCCCAATCATCGTGCCTGGTGTGATAGTAGTAGGCAGGCGCGGGATCCATGGCTGCCAACGCAGCACAACGAAACCCCTGCTGGGTGAAAGCTGCAGCATCTGAAGAACCAAGAAAGATGGTGCCAAAGGGCAGATCAAGCCCCGCGCCCTTCCCCGCTTCCTGAACCAACTTGCAGCTTTCCCTATCATGCGATACGGTGCCATTCATATCCCATGCATACACTTTCATATGGTCAAGATCTCGAATGGTATCGAGGGTAAGCACAATGGTTTCAGGGCCACCAAACTCTTCCTTATGCAGCTTGGCCCAAACTTTCGCCCCTCGTAGCCCCGCTTCCTCACACCCCGTAAGAACCACCATCACCTCCGTATGCGCCAGCCTTTTCTCTTGTGCAAGAAGCTTGAATATCGTGGTGTGAATGAACACGCCCGAAAGATTATCGTTGGCGCCGGGTGCGACAACTTTGAAATTATTGAAAAATAATGCCAGCATTGATCCGGGCAAAAATAGCAGCAACCCCAACCCACAATAACGCTTTAACTCTTCGTTACCAATATGTTCAAACCACCATCCCAATCCAGATATCAAGGGCGCTAAAAACATTCCGATAAGCATGTAAGCCACGATCAGTGAAAATCTTTTGTTGAAAAGATAATTGTAACGCCATTCGTACGCAGCATCAGGATGCGCATTCAAGATGATACGATTCTTGATCGTACCCTCTGGCTTGAGGGTTGCAGAAAGATTCAGGCTGGTGGATTTTGAGAAAAAGGGATCGAGAAAAAGACGATAACGCAAAAGCTGAAAGTATTGCACCAAAATAGGCAGCAAAGAAACACTTAGCGCGAGGGCCGGAGAAACCCAATAGATTGCTACTGCAAGCATACCAATAATACCACCCACAATCTGCATGCGAAAAAAAGCGGTGGGCGCAACTTTAAATTCTTCAAGCTTTATAGGTTCATCTGCAAAAGGCTTCAATCCTTCTGCAATATGAATCATTGCACTGCGTTCGCCTACACTTCCCGGAGGCCGGGCACCATAAGTTTCTATGATTTCACGGGCTTGATCAATCACACCTTCTGCGAGGGTGTTATAACGCTCTTTTTCCGGAGCCATCATTTGCTTTTTAGATCGAAATCATGGCGCAGATTCTTTGCGGAGATATCCACTTTTAAAGTGCTATCAGCAGCAAACTTGACTGGGATCATCTGGATTATCTCTTCCGATTCTTGACCCGGCCCCGCTATTTTACTCTTCAATATTTTCCCCGTCTTCTTACTCCAAGTCAGCGATACCTTATAATTTCCCTCAGTCAGTTTCACCAAGTATTTTCCCTCTGACACAAAGCTTTCTGCAGTGTTACCCTTTTTATCGGTGGTTTCAAAACGAATAACTGCATCATCCTTGTTCCCGACAGGTTTCCCATCAAGAATCACTTCTCCCGCAACAGGATAGTTAACAGGGCCACTGCTGCATGCAGATGCCAAAAAGGAAGCAAACACAACAGCAAACAAAAGTTTTTTCATGATCACTTCAAGGTTAGTAATTGGAATCGAAAACTTCAGAACCATTCATGGTGCCAAGAGCCTGCCAGGTCACTAGAGGAATGGAATTAGAAATAAAGCGGATGGATCCATCACAAAAACTAGCATTCACACCACCTGTATGCTTGCTGCGTGCCGCAATTTTTCCATTTCCACTGTTAATACAAGGCAACTTATTTACTACATCATTCACACACCAACCCGTCATTTCATCCACACCACTATTGGGAGTATCGATCGTCATGAATCTGCCACATTGATTATCATCATTGATAAAGTCACCACGAAAATCAGCAGCGGCATCGTTATCGTGCATTAGCACCTCAGAAAACGACAGGGTGTTGGAAGTGCCATCTGCAAATCCTTCTAACTTTGAAATTCTTGGGGATGCCCGGTTCACACCATCAGTGAAACCCCAAGGTGAGTTCCCCGCTGGCAAAGGTAGCACAGCAGGCATTTTTACCGAACCCCAATTGAGTACATAACTACCGCGGGCGCGATAGTATTGGTCGCCTTGCCATTTGGCATCCTGACGATTCGACCCACAAAAATAAACCTTGGAGGATGCGGAACATATCCCTGTATGAGTGTTGGGAATGATATTATTAGTTTCCCAGAAACCCCTATTTAAATCGTACTTCTTGGCAGCGTTTTCCATCTCAACATAGGGCCAGAGGAAAATAGGCCATGATATTCGGTTGGGGTTGGCATAACTTGCGGGCATAAAAGTTCCAAAAGTGGAATGATAATTATGGATCGCAAGCGACCATTGTTTAATATTATTGCTGCAAGTCGCCCGTGCTGCTGCTTCGCGCACCTTCTGCACCGCAGGCAATAGCAAACCAATAAGAATTGCGATAATCGCAATCACCACCAACAATTCAATCAGGGTAAAACCCCGAATGATCTTTGAACCTTTCATCATAATTACACCCCTACTTTAATAAAAAGAAAAGAATTGAGCACTTATTCTAAGTAGATTTAGAGAAAGATAAAAGTACAAAAACAACTAATTTGAGAAACTTTTTCACTCAAAAAATCGCATAACCCAACCCATTGAGATGGGCTAGCTTCTGGAAACTTGCATTTCAAACTTGGGCAGAAAGCGCATCTGCAGCACGAAGGGCATCTGCAACCATGGAAGAAGTGACAGGAAATGGCTCATTATGAATGGTTTC
>Ga0194051_1001187_pt1 | contig 14014 bp, 9 predicted proteins | sample SepL2320m_MetaG_FD_161275 | JGI IMG/M metagenome (GOLD analysis project Ga0194051, IMG submission 161275) | Anoxic zone freshwater microbial communities from boreal shield lake in IISD Experimental Lakes Area, Ontario, Canada - Sep2016-L239-20m | ecosystem: Environmental > Aquatic > Freshwater >... | reverse complement strand
ACACCTACGACGCCATCGTCGATGCCTGCTGCAAGGCTTGGACTGACCTGCTCGCCACCCCGCAAAGGATCGCATCCATCACAAGCCGGCGATGGGCTGAACTGTCATGAGTTCTGTCGGTTGGTATGAGGCGCGGCGAACGCATTCTGAGCGCCGACGAAACCCGGGAATTGGTAGGGTTGTTGGAGGCAAGTGCGGCTTTCGGCCCTCCGCGCGACGGTTTGAAGCTGCCGGACAACGACTTCTGGTGGACCATCGCCTCCTGCCGCAACGGCGTCTGGGGATTTCAGGCCTATCACTATCCGACGGACGGCTTCGCCAACGTGAAATTCGCTGAGCGGCTGTTCGCCTGGGACAACGTGCCGGTTCCGGTGAACCGGCCGCGCAAGCTGGAACCCTCCAGTCTCCGTCGCGATTGGAACGCGCCAATGTATCACGCCGGCAGCGCGAACCGCTGGATTCTCGTGGTGGGGAAGGATGGGCTGCGGCCGAGGTAGCGAAAGCGCCCAGGCTACCTATATAATTGAAAGCTGTTCCCATCGGGAGTTTGAACCGGAAGATGGTCTTTGCGCGTACCGCTAGCGAATGGCACTTCGAGGGCAGCCGCCTGGGTGGGCCCAATGAGCCGCCGGGAGGGCCGCCGCAACAGCCGCCCCGTCGCGAGGACGGGGACGGCGACAACGACGGGCGGACCGGGGCGCTGACGCTCACGCGGACGCGGACCAAGAAGCCGTCGATGTACAAGGTGCTTATGCTGAACGATGACTACACGCCGATGGAGTTCGTTGTCGACGTGCTGCAGCATATTTTTCAGAAGACGCGTGACGAGGCGACCGAGATCATGCTGCACGTCCATCAGAAGGGCGTCGGCATCTGCGGGGTCTACACCTACGAGATCGCCGAGACCAAGGTGACTCAAACGGTGGATTACGCCCGCAAAAACCAGCACCCTCTCCAGTGCACGTTGGAGAAAGAGTAGTTCGAAGAAGAAGTAGTTAGTTTTTCCGTCGAGGTGGTCCGATGTCCATGTTGTCCAAGAACCTCGAGAAGTCCCTGCATCGCGCCTTCGGGCTTGCCGGCGAGCGCCGTCATGAATACGCGACGCTGGAGCACCTGCTTCTGGCAATGACGGAAGACGAGGATGCGACGCCCGTTCTCAAGTCGTGCGGGGTCGATATCGACCGCCTTCGGCACGATCTCGAGACCTTCGTCGACAATCGCCTGAAAGGCATCGTTACCCAGACCCCGAGTGAGCCACTGCCGACCGCCGGCTTCCAGCGCGTCGTCCAGAGGGCGGCCGTTCACGTCCAGTCTTCCGGGCGCAACGAAGTGACGGGCGCGAACGTCCTGGTGGCCCTGTTCTCCGAGCGCGACAGCCACGCCGTGTCGTTCCTCGAGAACCAGGGGATGACCCGCCTCGATGCGGTCGATTACATCAGTCATGGCAAGGCCAAGGTTCCGGGCCGCGCCCGCGCCCGCCGCGTCAGCGGCTCCGAGGAGGAAGGCGAGGCGGCGGCCAAGCAGGGCAACGAGGCGCTGGCAGCCTATTGCGTCGACCTCAACCAGAAAGCCCGCGAGGGCCGGGTCGATCCCCTGATCGGGCGCGAGCACGAGGTCGAGCGCACCATCCAGGTCCTGTGCCGGCGCACCAAGAACAACCCGCTCTATGTCGGTGAGCCCGGCGTCGGCAAGACGGCGATCGCCGAAGGCCTCGCCCGCAAGATCGTCGACGGCGAGGTGCCGGAGGTGCTGAGGGACTCCGTGATCTACTCGCTCGACATGGGCGCGCTGCTGGCCGGTACGCGCTATCGCGGCGACTTCGAGGAACGGCTGAAGGCGGTGTTGAGCGAACTCAAGAAGAAGCCCAACTCGGTCCTCTTCATCGACGAGATCCATACCATCATCGGCGCCGGGGCGACCTCGGGCGGTTCGATGGATGCGTCGAACTTGCTGAAGCCGTCGCTTCAGTCGGGCGAGCTGCGCTGCATCGGCTCGACCACCTACAAGGAATACCGCAACCACTTCGAGAAGGATCGGGCGCTCGTCCGTCGTTTCCAGAAGATCGACGTACCGGAACCCTCCGTCAGTGACGCCATCGAGATCATGATGGGCCTGAAGCCGGTCTACGAGAAGCACCACCATGTCGCTTATACAGACGATGCCATCAAGGCGTCGGTCGAATTGTCGGCGCGCTACATCCACGACCGCAAGCTGCCCGACAAGGCGATCGACGTGATCGACGAGGTCGGCGCCGCCCAGATGCTGCGTGCGCCCGAACTGCGCAAGAAGACGATCGAGGTGACCGACATCGAGGAGATCGTCGCCAAGATCGCGCGCATCCCTCCCAAGAGCGTGTCGAAGGACGATGCGGAGCTGCTGCGCAACATCGATCGCGACCTCAAGACCGTCGTGTTCGGGCAGGACAAGGCGATCGAGCATCTCGCCGCCTCGATCAAGCTGGCGCGTGCCGGCTTGCGTGCGCCCGAGAAGCCGATCGGCAGCTACCTGCTGGCCGGTCCGACCGGCGTCGGCAAGACCGAGGTGACACGCCAGCTCGCGCGGCTGCTCGGACTGGAGCTGATCCGCTTCGACATGTCGGAATACATGGAGCGCCACAGCGTTTCGCGCCTGATCGGTGCACCGCCGGGCTACGTCGGCTTTGATCAAGGGGGGCTGCTGACCGACAAGGTCAATCAGCATCCGCATTGCGTCGTGCTGTTCGACGAGATCGAGAAGGCGCATCCCGACGTCTTCAACGTGCTGCTGCAGGTGATGGACTACGGCAAGCTCACCGACCACAACGGCCGGACGGTGGATTTCCGCAACGTCATCCTGTGCATGACGACCAACGCCGGCGCCGCCGACATCGCCAAGCCGGCGCTGGGCTTCGGCCGCGAGCAGCGGCACGACGAGGACGACGATGCGATCAACCGGATGTTCGCGCCGGAGTTCCGCAACCGTCTCGACGCGATTATCAAGTTCTCGAGCCTCGGTCCCGAATCGATGGGCCGCGTCGTCGACAAGTTCGTGGCCGAGCTCGAGGTCCAGCTCGCCGACCGCAAGGTATTCATCGAACTGAGCGATGGCGCGCGGCGCTGGCTGGCGGAGCAAGGCTACGACAAGACCTTCGGCGCCCGGCCGCTCGGTCGCTTTATCCAGGAGCACATCAAGAAGCCTCTGGCCGAGGAGGTGCTGTTCGGTAAGCTTTCTAAGGGCGGCACCGTGCGGGTCGACGTCGACGGGCAGGGCGATGCAGCCAAGCTCGTCTTCGAGTTCCTGCCGCCTGAACGGGGCGAGTTGCCGCCGGCCAACCAGGAACCGGTGCTCGCGCAGTAATGGTCAAGCCTCTCTGGCTCGCTTTCCGCGCCGCGGTGATCGCCACCGCGGTGTTCTGGGCACTGCTCACGATCGTCGACAAGTCCGGCTGGCAGATCCCCTACGGCCTGTCGGCGCTGACCGAGCCGCTCGTCTTCTTCGTCGTGTTCTTCTTCGGCGTAATGATGGCCAAGTAGGCTGTGGCCTTCAGCCCTCGTTCTCTCTCTTGAACGGCGAGGACTGCATCAGCCCCTCGATCTCCTGCTCGACGGCCGGCCGTTCGCGACTGAGATAGTCGGCGACGGCGCGGCGGAAGGACGGGTCGGGGATCCAGTGCGCTGAATAGGTCGGTACCGGAAGATAGCCGCGCTGGATCTTGTGGTCGCCCTGGGCGCCGGCTTCGACACGTTGCATCCCATGCGCGATGGCATAGTCGATGGCCTGGTAGTAGCAGGCCTCGAAATGCAGGAAGGCGTGGCTTTCCAGGCAGCCCCAGTAGCGGCCATAGAGCGTGTCGTTGCCCTTGAGATTGAGCGCGCCACCAACCGGCCGCCCATCGGCCTCGGCCATGATCAGGACCACCTTGTCGGCCATGGTCGAGCCCAGGACATCGAAGAAGGCGCGCGTCAGATAGGGCGTGCCCCACTTGCGGCCGCCGGTATCCATGTAGAAGGCGAAGAAGGCATCCCAGTGCTCCGGCCTGATCTCATCACCGCTCAGCGCCCGGATGGTCAATCCCTCGCGCCGGACCGCCTCGCGCTCCTTGCGGATTGCCTTGCGCTTTCGTGAGGAGAGGGCGGCCAGGAAATCGTCGAAGGTTCGATAGCCGTCATTGCGCCAATGGAACTGCTGCCCCAGGCGCAGCAGCCAGCCGTGCTCGCCGAAGCGCTTCCACTCGGCTTCGGTGCAGAAAGTGGCGTGCACGGAGCTGATGCCGTTGTCGCCGGCAATCTTGGACAACATGTCGATCAGAGCATCGCGCACGCCGTCGGCGAGCGGGCCGGGGCGAGCGAACAGCCGGGGCCCAGGCACCGGCGTGAAGGGAATCGCGACCTGGAGCTTGGGATAGTAGCGACCGCCGGCGCGCTCGAAGGCCTGTGCCCAGCCATGATCGAAGACATATTCGCCCTGCGAGTGACTCTTCACGTAGAGAGGTACGGCGCCCAGCAGTCCATGTTCGGGGTCCTCTGCCAGCAGATATTGCGGCTGCCAGCCGGTGCGCCGGCCGACCGACTTCGAGTCCTCCAGCGCCTTCAGGAAGCGATAGCTCAGGAATGGATTGCCGCCCGATCCCGGGGGCAACGCGCAGGCGTCCCACTGGAGCGGGTCGACCGCGGCGAGTGTTTCGACGACACGCAGGCCGATCGTTGGAGCGTCATCCGGCATAACGCGAGCATAGCGCGATTCGTGTCAGCACGAGCCTAAATCCGCGCCGGGCAGCTATTCCGCAGGCTTGTGCGTCTGCGCCAGGTCGTCGGCCGACCGGCTGAAGCGCTTGCGGCTCCAGGCGCCGACCCGGTCGATATAGACCAAGACGACCGGCACCACGACCAGGGTGAGCAGGGTCGAGCTGATCAGTCCCCCGATCACTGCGTGCGCCATCGGCGCGCGCTGGCTGGCGCCTTCGCCCAGACCCAGGGCCAGCGGCATCATGCCGAACACCATGGCGAGCGTGGTCATCAGGATGGGCCGCAGCCGGATCGTCCCGGCCTCGAGCAGAGCCTCGTTGACCGGCACGTCGCGGGCGCGCGCCTGGTTGAAGAAATCGACCAGCAGGATGGCGTTCTTGGTGACCAGGCCCATCAGCATGATGAAACCGATGGCGCTGAAGATGTTGAGTGTGGTGCCGGCGATCAGCAGCCCCAGGAACACGCCGATCAGCGACATCGGTAGCGACATCATGATCGCCAGCGGCTGCAGGAAGCTGCCGAACTGAGAGGCGAGGATCAGGTAGATCAGGATGACGGCGAGCAGGAGCGCCTGGCCGGCATAGGCGGCACTTTCCGCCATGTCCTTGGTTGAGCCGCCGAAGACGAAGCGATAGCCTGGCGGCAGCTTGGTCGCAGCCAGGATCTTCTGCAGATCGCTACTCACTTCGCCGCTCGACCGGCCAGAGACGTTGGCGGTGATCTGGACTTCGCGGTTGAGATCACGGCGGTTGATCTGCGAGGCGCCGACGTCGTCGACAATGTCGGCAATCTGGGCGATGTGGACCATCCGCGGCAGGCCGTTCGGCTCGGTGCCGGCGGTGAACCAGATACGCTGCAGGTCGGCGACACCGGTGCGCTCGTCGATCGGCAGGCGGACCATGACGGTGTAGTTTTCGCCGTCGGGTGCCCGCCACAGGCTGGTTTCGTCGCCGGCGAACAGCGGCCGCAACGACTGCGCCACCTGGGCGGAGCCGAGGCCGAGATCGGATGCCGCTTCGCGCCGCAGCCGCACCGACAGGACTGGCTTGGCGGCCTTCAGATTGCGGTCGAGGTCGACCATGCCGGGGATGGCGGCGGCACGCTGCATTACCTCTTGGGACAGTCTGTCGAGCACGCCAGTGTCGGGTCCCTGTAGCGAGAGCTGGAGCTGCTTCTGCACGCCACCGCCGGGGCCGCCGGGAATGTTGATCGAGACCAGGATACCCGGGATGACGGCCAGTCGTTCGCGGATCGGCTGGGCAAGCTGTTCTGGCGAGCGCTTGCGGTCCTTGATGGGTTTCAGGCGGAGATAGAGGCTCGCCTGGTTCTTGCCGTTGGCGTAGCCGGTGTTGACCGTGCCGTAAGTGTAGTCGACCTCGGGGAATTCCCGTACCGCAGTGTCGACCTGATTGAGCTTGGCCGTGGTGTATTCGAGCGACGAGCCGACCGGCGTTTCGATGCTCACGACCTGCTCGCCGAGGTCGGCTTGGGGCACGAACTCGAAGCCGATGTATTTCGGCAGGGCAAAGCTCCCGAGGAAGGTGCCGAGCGCGATCAGCAGGGTGATCTTGGGCCAGCGCAGAGACCAGCCGAGGATCGAGCGATAGACCCGGTTGGCGTGGTCCTGGGCGCCGTTCACGATACGGGCGAAGCGGCCGGTGCCGTGGGCCTGCGGGTCGTACCAGATGCTCGACAGCATGGGGTCGAGCGTAAAGGACACGAACAGCGAGATCAGCACCGCCGCCGACACCATGACGCCGAACTGGAAGAAGAAGCGGCCGATGATGCCGCCCATGAAGGCGACCGGCAGGAAGACCGCGACGATGCAGAAGGTGGTCGCAAGCACCGCCAGCCCGATCTCGTTGGTGCCGTCGATCGCCGCCTGGCGGTGCGTCTTGCCGAAGCCGATGTGGCGCATGATGTTCTCGCGCACCACGATGGCGTCGTCGATGAGGATGCCGATGGCGAGGCTGAGTGCCATCAAGGTCAGCACATTCAGGGTGAAGCCAAACGCCGCCATCACCATGAAGGCGCCGAACACGGAAATCGGCAGCGCCAGGCCGGTGATCACCGTGCTGCGCCACGAGTGCAGGAACAGGAACACGATGGCGATCGTGAGCAGGCCACCCTCGACCATCGTCTGCTGGACGTTGCTGACCGAATTCTGGATGCCGCGCGAGCTGTCGCGCACGATCTCGAGTTTGACGTCGGGCGGCAGGGAAGGCTGCAGCTCGGCGATCGCCCTGCGAACGCCGCGGGCGACCTCGATGGTGTTGGAGCCCTGCGTCTTGACCACGTCGATGGCCAGTGCCCGCTCGCCGTTCAGCGTGGCCACGCTCTCCCGCTCCTGCTGGCCGTCGACCACCGTCGCGATCTGGCGCAGGTAGACCGGCGCCAGGCCGCGCCGGGCCACGATCAGGTCGGCGAAGTGCCCCGGTTCTCCAATGCGGCCGGTGACCTCGATGATGCGGTCGTCGTTGCCGCGCGCCACATTGCCGGCGGGAAAATTCTGGTTCTCGTCCTTGACCGCCCGCATGATGTCGTTGACGCCGACGCGCAGTGAATGCATCCGGCCGGGATCGATTTCGATGTTGATCTGGCGCTTGACGCCGCCGGCAATGGTGGCGCGTCCGACGTCACGCACGGTCTGCAGGCGCTTGACGATGATCTGGTCGGCGAGCGTCGTCAGGTCGCGCACCGAGCGGATATCGGAGCGTACGGCGATCGATACGATCGGCTGGTCGTCGGGGTTGAAGCGCTGGATCAGCGGCTCCTTGACTTCGGGCTTGAAGGCAGCGCGGACCTGCTGGACCTTTTCGCGCACGTCCTGCAGGGCGACGGATGACTGAACCGACAGCTCGAATTCGGCGATCACGATCGAGCGGCCCTCGAGCGAGCGTGATGTCAGCGTCTTGAGGCCGGCGATGGCGTTGACCGATTCCTCGATCTTACGGCTGATCTCGGTCTCGACCGTCTCGGGTGACGCCCCGGGATACTCGGTAGTGACCACTACGATCGGGAAGTCGACGTTGGGGAATTGGTCGACGCCGAGCTGGCGGTAGGAGAACAGGCCCATCACCAGCAGCGCCACCATCATCATGGTGGCGAAGACCGGATTGTCGACCGCGATCTGGGTGAGCTTCATCGTCGTGCGCCTATCTCGTCTCGACGATCTTCACTCTCTGCCCCGGACGAAGGCCGGGCAGGGGGGCAGAGACAATCTGCATGCCCGCATCGAGGCCCTTGACCTCGACCAGCTCGCCGCGCGACCAGGTGCGCACGACGCCGACCGGCTTGCGCACCAGGACAGCGTTTTCGACCGCCAGCACGAACTCGTCCTGGTCGTCCTTGCGCATCGCCGAGACCGGCACGGCAAGAGCGTGGTCCTTTTCCTTGACGATGACGGTGCCGGTGCCGAACAGACCGCCGCGCAGCGACTCGTGGCGATCTGTGATCTCGACATAGACCGGGATCGAACGCGATCCGGCCTGGGTCGTCGGGCTGATGCGGGTGATGCGACCGCTGAAGACGCGGCCGTCGAAGCCCTCCAGCGTTGCGGTCACCGGCTGGTCGACTTTCAGGCGGACGACGTCGGCGGCGGGCATTTGGGCCGCGATCTCGACGTGGCTGGTATCGAGGAGCGTCAGGATCTTGCCGTCGATCGGCAGCGACTCGCCCTGGTTGGCGGTGCGTTCGCCGACCACGGCGTCGAAAGGAGCCACCACCTGGGCGTCGGTCAGGTTGCGCATCGCCACCTCGAGCTGGGCTTCTGCGACGGCGACCATGGAGGACCTGTTTTCGGCCGTCGACCGCGCCTGGTCGGCGGCGGACTGCGAGACGATGTTGCGTGAGGCCAGCGATTCCTTGTCCGAACGGTCGCGCGCCGTCCATCGCGCGTCGGCGCGGGCAGCCTCGACCGCAGAGCGGCGTTCGTTGACCTTCGACTGCAGTTCAGCGATCTCGAAGCGAGCCAGCACCTGGCCCTTGGTGACGTGGTCGCCCTCGCGCACCAGCACTTCGGCCAGGCGTCCGGCAACCCGCGCCTTGACGATGGTCTGGTCGACGGGCTGCGTCGTGCCGGTGAAGCGCACGACATCGACCAGGCCACGAGGACTGATCGTATGCAGCTCAGCCGGGATCAACTCGATCACGCGGTCGGCGGTCCGGGTGGTCTCCGCACCAGCGACCGGCGCCGACGCGCCCCTGCCGCTCTTCCACGCGACGGCGCCACCCGCGGCGGCGACGAGGGCGACGGCCGCGACGGTGCAGATCACGAGCTTGCGCTTGGTGCTCATGGACGGAGCCCTTTGAAAATGAAGTCGAGGTAGGCGGCGTAGAACTGGTCGCTGTCGATCGTGTTGGTGGGATCGTAGGGCGCGAGGGAGCGTTTCCAGACGGAGAACATGGCAAGTGGCTGGGCAATGATGATGGCGGTCGCATCAACGTTCTCGAGCGAACGGAACTCACCGCGCCTGATGCCGCGGTGCAGGGCTCGAATGAACAGGTCGCGTCCGCGCAGATCGAAATGCGCGCAGTAGAAGCGTGCCACGTCGGGGAAATTGCCGGCCTCGGCCAGGATCAATTTGATCACGCCGCCGGCCGGGCTTTCCTCGAAAGCGCGGAAGCCGCGGACGAGTTCGCGCAGCAAGTCCTCGCTCGGGCCCTCGAAGCGGTCGGTCATGTCCGTTGCCTCAGCCAATGGCCCGCCGACCGCCTCGGTGATGACCGCCTTGAAGAGTTCTTCCTTGTTCTTGAAATAGAGGTAGGGGAGCCCCTTGCTGACCGATGCGGCCTTGGCGACATCCTCGAGTTTGGTGGCGGCAAAGCCCCGCGTGACGAACAGTTCGAGCGCCGCCCGAGCGATTTCGGAGGCGCGATCCTCCGGCCGACGGGTCCGGGGTGTCGGTGGAGAGATATTGACTGAATGGTCAGTATTCATATTCCGCTATGTAGAGCGGAACTTGATTGCCTTCAAGGCGGGCGAAATTCGAAGCGAGCAAAAAAAGGTCCGGCAGACCGAGGTCGCCGGACGCTGTATCCAGTTTCGCCTTTCCACCTCCGCAAGCGGGGGTGTCGCGTTGGCATTGAGCTCGTCTTCTGAAGGTGGCTTCCGGTGGGGCCCGTTAGGGCACCCACGCGGAAGCCGAAAGGCGTTTGGTTAGAGGGGCCAAGGTAAACCTTGGCCTACGCCCTTTCCTGTCTACTGCTTCTTCTTCTTAGCAGCCTTCTTCTTAGCAGCCTTTTTCTTAGCAGCCATAACTGTCTCCTATGGTTAGCTTTGAGGTCCCCAACCGCGGGTTCCTCGCCTTACGCGGGGTACGCTTCGTCACAGCGTCAACTGCATCCAGTGGTGCCGCCGCAGGTCGTGCATTTGAGGCACGTCCCGTTGCGGACCATGGTGAAGTTGCCGCACTCCGGACAGGCATCCCCTTCGAAGCCCTTGAATTTCGCCTCGAGGGCGAGACCAAGGGCAGAAGAGGGTACCTCTCCGATCGCGACGCCGACGACGGCCGCCCGGGCGTTTGATGCCAAGGCGACGGCTGAGCCGTCTGTCAGTCCTGTGGGCACGAAGCCGGCGGCGATCGCCTCGGAGGCGATCGCGACATTGCCGGCCGTTCGGCCATTCAATATGTAAAGATTGCTGCGCACGAAACCGACGCTGGCGATCCGGCTGACCGCCGCGGCCGCGGCCTGCGCGGCATCGGTGCCGGGCGACGGCAGTTCGCCTTGGACCTCGCCGCGGCCGACGCCATCGGGCCGGAGGTCAGCCTGCTCGACGTGGGCGAGATCGTTGCGTCCGAGATAGGAGATCGCCAGTTCGCGGAAGATGTAGTCGAGCACCGACGTCGACATCTTGATCGCGTCGTTGCCCTCGACCATCCCGGACGGCTCGAAGCGCGTGAAGGTATAGGCCTCGACGAACTCCTCGAGCGGTACGCCATATTGCAGGCCGATCGAGATCGCGATGGCGAAATTGTTCATCAGGCTGCGGAAGGCAGCGCCTTCCTTGTGCATGTCGATGAATATCTCGCCGACCCGGCCGTCTTCGTACTCACCAGTGCGCAGGTAGACTTTGTGCCCGCCGACATTGGCCTTTTGCGTATAACCCTTGCGGCGCTGCGGCAGGCGCTCGCGGCCGGCGCGCACTTCGCGTTCGACGATCCGCTCAACGATGCGTTCGGCAATGATCGGCGCGCGTGCGGCGGGAGTCATTTCGGCAAGGTCGTCGTTGGCTGCCCTGTCGTCGCCAATGGCCATCGCAGACAGTGGCTGCGAGAGCTTGGAGCCGTCACGATAGAGAGCGTTGGCTTTCAGACCGAGTCTCCACGACATCTCATAAGCCTTGCGGCAATCCTCGACCGTTGCTTCGTTGGGCATATTGATGGTCTTGGAAATCGCGCCCGATACGAACGGCTGAGCTGCAGCCATCATGCGTATATGACTCTCTGCAGACAAGCAGCGCTTGCTATCTCGTCCACAGGCATTCGCACAATCGAACACCGGAAGATGTTCGGGCTTGAGATCCGGCGCGCCCTCTACGCTCATCGTCCCGCAGGCGTGGATGTTGGCCTGTGCGATGTCGCTCCGGGAGAATCCGAGGCAGGCAAGTATGTCGAGTTTGGGATCGGCGAGTGTCGCGTCGTCCAACCCAAGAACCTGGCGGCAGAACGAGTCGCCCAGCGTGTAACGCGAGAAAGCGAAGCGGATGTCGAAGGCGGTGACGATCGCTTTCTCGACGCGGGCCAGCGTTTCGGCATCGAAGCCGCGCGCGGTCAAGGTCTCGTGGTTGATCGCCGGCGCGCCTTGCAGCGAACCCTTCCCGACGGCGTAGGCAACGATCCGGGTAATGGCATCGTCGGCGTAGCCCAGGGTCTGCAGTGCTAGGGTGACCGTCTGATTGATGATCTTGAAATAGCCGCCGCCCGCCAGTTTCTTGAACTTGACCAGAGAAAAGTCGGGCTCGATCCCGGTGGTGTCGCAGTCCATCACCAGGCCGACCGTGCCCGTGGGCGCGATGACGGACACCTGCGCATTGCGGAAACCATGGCGTTCGCCGAGTTCCAGGGCTCGGTCCCATATCCGCCGGGCTGCCGCGACGAGGGGGGCGTCGGAGCAATTGGCGGTATCGAGTGCGACCGGCGCGATCGACAGGCCTTCGTATTGGGCCGTTTCGCCGCGCGCGGCACGACGGTGATTGCGGATGACCCGGAGCATGGCGTCGCGATTGGCTGCGAAGCCGGGGAAGGGACCCATGAGGCCGGCCATCTCGGCTGAGGTCGCATAGGCAGCGCCGGTCATGATCGCGGTCACGGCGCCGGCGATGGCCCGACCCCGGGCGCTGTCGTAGCTGAGGCCGGAAGCCATCAGCAGGGCACCAAGGTTGGCGTAGCCGAGGCCAAGCGTGCGGTACTGGTAGGAGAGTTCGGCGATCGTGCGCGAGGGATACTGCGCCATCATAACCGAAATCTCGAGCACCACCGTCCACAGTCTCGCGGCGTGTTCCAGCGTGCCCACGTCGAGCGAACCGTCGGCCTGACGGAACCGCATCAGGTTCAGGGAGGCGAGGTTGCACGCCGTATCGTCGAGGAACATGTACTCCGAGCATGGATTGGACGCGTTGATGCGTCCCGACTCCGGGCAGGTATGCCAATCGTTGATGGTGGTGTCGTACTGCACACCCGGGTCGGCGGAATGCCATGCCGCTTCGGCGACCCGATCCCAAAGATCGCGCGCGCCCACCGTCTTGACGGTCTTGCCGGTGGTGCGCGCGGTCAGCGACCACTGGCGGTCGGCCTCGACAGCGCGCAGAAAATCGTCGGTGACGCGAACCGAGTTGTTGGCGTTCTGGCCCGATACCGAATTGTAAGCTTCCGACTGCCAATCGATGTCGAACGCCGGGAACTCGATGTGGCGGTAGCCCTGCCGGGCGAACTGGATGACGCGCTGGATGTAGTTCTCGGGCAGTTCCGCCCGCCGGGCGGCCACGATCTCTCGGCGCAGCTTCGGGTTCTGCTTGGGATCGAACGCCGCTTCTCCATCGGCCTCGCCGTCGAGGCAGGCGCGCATCACCGCGTTGAGATGCCGGTCGGCGAGGCGGGAGCCTGCGACGAGCGCGGCGACCTTCTGCTCCTCCAACATCTTCCAGGCGATGAAGTCCTCGATATCGGGATGGTCGATATCGACGGTCACCATCTTGGCGGCGCGCCGGGTCGTGCCGCCCGATTTGATGGCGCCGGCGGCACGGTCGCCGATCTTGAGGAAGGACATCAGGCCGGACGACTGGCCGCCGCCGGACAGGCGCTCGCCTTCGCCGCGCAGGCGCGAGAAGTTGGAGCCGGTCCCGGAACCGTATTTGAAGAGGCGCGCCTCGCGGACCCATAGGTCCATGATGCCGCCTTCGTTCACCAGGTCATCGGAGACACCCTGGATGAAACAGGCGTGCGGCTGCGGCCGTTCATAGGCCGAGTCAGACGGGTAGGCCGCACCGTCGCGGTGGTCGACGTACCAATGACCCTGTCCCGGGCCATCGATGCCATACGCCCAGTGCAGGCCGGTGTTGAACCACTGTGGCGAATTCGGCGCACAAATCTGCGCGGCCAGCATGTAGCAATGTTCGTCGTGGAAGGCGCGGGCGTCGTCTTCGCTGTCGAAGTAGCCACCCTTCCAGCCCCAGTAGGTCCAGGCGCCAGCCATGCGCTCGAATACCTGGCGGGCACTGCGCTCGCTACCGTAGCGCGTCGCTTCGGGCAGTTCGGCGAGAGTGGTCTCGTCGGCCTGCGAACGCCACAGCCACTCGGGGACGTCAGTCTCGGCCACCTTCAAGAGGCGCGCGGGAACGCCGGCACGACGGAAATACTTCTGGGAGAGAACGTCGGCGGCAACCTGGGACCAGGCAGCCGGCACATCGATGCCCTTGAGCTGAAACACGATCGAGCCGTCGGGATTGCGGATTTCGGAGTCGGCAGCACGAAACGCCATTCCCTCGAATGGTGATTTTCCTGCTTGCGTATACCGACGCTCGAAGCGCATCGACGATCCCCCGTGCCCAGTTCCCGTCATTTGTTCCCTAGCGGGGTGTGCTCTCTTGAAATTGAGCACGCACATATAGGCACCGAGTGATAGTAAATTACAAAATCTTGTGTGCGCAACTACATTTTGTAGACCATGGTGTTGATGATACCATGCCTATCCGGTTGTTACCCACACCCACTAAATGTAGGGTGGTTCAATTCTCCCGAGTAGAGTCCGTCGAAGGTCGGCGCTGCGGCTCCGCCGGCGATTCCGAACAG
>Ga0194051_1001184_pt1 | contig 14041 bp, 12 predicted proteins | sample SepL2320m_MetaG_FD_161275 | JGI IMG/M metagenome (GOLD analysis project Ga0194051, IMG submission 161275) | Anoxic zone freshwater microbial communities from boreal shield lake in IISD Experimental Lakes Area, Ontario, Canada - Sep2016-L239-20m | ecosystem: Environmental > Aquatic > Freshwater >... | reverse complement strand
GGCAGAGGCCGCGACCAACAAATGGTCGCGGCCTCTGCCGTTTCGTCCACAAACCGAATTACGTCGGTTCCGTGACCGAATTACGTCGGTCACCCTTGGTGGAGCTGAGGGGACTCGAACCCCTGACCCCCTGCATGCCATGCAGGTGCGCTACCAGCTGCGCCACAGCCCCGTGGTGCGGCCACGAGCATATCTGGCCGATGGGCCAGTGGTGAAATCGGCCCCACAGACAGACCGATTAACTCTCGTCGCCAATAACCTCTTCAGGTAGGGAGCGGGCGTTATGTTCCACGAGCCGCCAGCGACCGTCATGTTGTTCTTCCAGAACCGACCAAGCGCAATTCACAAGCCCGCCAAGGGATGCCCAGAATTCAATGGGCAAACCAAGGAGCTCGCCGATGCCGGCTCGGGCGGCACCGCCATGCGTGGCGACAACTAGCGTGCCGTTCTCCGGCAGGGCCGCGGCATGTTGACGAACAGCGCGAGCCACTCGGTTTGCAACCTCCCCGCGGGACTCCCCTCCCCCGGGTTTCACGTCCTCGCCGTTGATCCAGCGATAGAAGTCATCCCCATCGCGATCAAGAATCTCCTGGCGGGTGAGCCCCTGCCAATCGCCCGCGTACGTTTCCCGCAAAGACTCGTCCGTCTGAACCGGTAACGCGACGATCTGGGCTAATGCCTCGGCAGTTGTTCGAGCGCGCTCAAGATCACTTGACACGATCAGATCCGGATTAAGGGTGGCCAGATCACGCGCCGCGCGCTCTGCCTGCAAGACTCCGACCTCGTCCAATGGCACATCGGTTTGGCCTTGGAAGCGGTTAGTAGCATTCCAAGCCGTGCGGCCATGACGCCACAGAACTACGCGACGTCCGCTCATACCGAAGGTTCAGCAGTCTTGGGCCCTGTCACCGACTCCGGCAATGGGATTCGGCTACCGTCTTTCCAGAGCCGCTCAAGTCCGTAATAGGTACGTTCTTCCGAGTGCTGCACATGAACTACAAAATCGACGTAGTCGAGCAAAATCCAGCGACCGTCCCGCTCACCTTCGCGGCGAACCGGATCAACATCAATCGCATCGAGCGCCTCTTCAATACCGTCGACGATTGCACGAACCTGACGATCGTTGGCGGCCGAGCACAGCAGGAAAACATCGGTGATTACGAGGGTTTCCGACACATCCAAAGCAACGATGTCTTCTGCCAACTTCTCCGACGCTGCCGCTGCGGCAATCATCGTCAATTCCAATGCGCGCTCTGACGCCGCCACAAAATCCCCTTATGTCCTGTACCGACGCGAACCTCGCGCACCTCTCGCGCACGTTCGCGCCTGTGCTGATCCTACGGGCAAATCGGCCAACCGGCCCTACCCGGCGGCCGGGCTCGCAGTCGAACCGAAGTCCTGACCCAACACCACAATCACATCGGCAACAGTTTGACCATGCTTGGCGGTATCCACGTCAGCATTCGGAACCCCCAGCGTCGCAGCGATATCGGCTCCCCAGCCAAGCGAGGCAACAGACGGGTCCGGTACCAAAATCGTGGACTTTACCTGCCCGAAGGTAGCCGCGTTACCGCCGTTGACGTACGCATAACCGGCCTCAATGAGCGCCTGCCGAGCCGACGCCATAGGTGCGGGTAGCCCGATCCCGTTTTGAACAAGGACGCGCACCTTGGAATTGGGCCCCGGCACTCGCAGAGCGTCAGGGAACAGTTTGCGTGCCATCGCAGCCGTGCCCAAGATGTTGACTCTCGTCGCGCCGAATTGACCAGCCCCAACCGGAACAACGGGTAAGTCGCGATACACAATCGTGCCGCTGACAACGGCCTCATGTAGCCGAACGAGATACGCCGCCAACTCCGGAGTTGGGACGGTCGCGCGAGAGGAGGCACCCAAGCTTGTAAATATCTCCTCCATCTTCGACGGATCAGATGGCAGTTGGGCTAAGACGAGACGAAAAACGCGGTCGAAGCGCGCCATCTGAGCATCCAGCGTTTCACCAGGCGCCCGGTAGGTGGCATAGGCCGCAGCCTTTGGACCCTGCAGGATCTGCCCCTTACCCGCTGGAAGTACCACAACCTTCGTACCGTCGGGTTGAACATCAACGACCTCAACGTCGACATCGGTGATGACTCCACCAACCGCATCCACCAACCCCGAGAATGCGAGTGCATCCATCTGCAGCGTGATATCAATGCGAATTCCGGTGACATCACTTAGAGCGTTCCCGGCTCCGTTTCCATCAGCCAATGTCACTGTTTCACCAAACAGGATTTCACCCACACCGCCCACGTCGACCAGCACGCTCGAAGGAACGGCAATGTCATTCGACTTACCGGTGGGACCCCCGACGGATGTCAACGCATTGCCAACAGACGTCGGCAGCGTGCGATCCTTGAGTTGGAACAAGAGTGTCGGCTGGGTCAGCACGGACGCAGTAGGAGTAGGTGTTGGCTGTGGCGACGGGTCACTGGCTGTTGGTCGTGAGACGAAGAACCACGCCACCGCCAGCAGTGATACAAGTGCAAGCACGATCGATGACAGTAGAACTAATCGACGCCGCGAAATCTCCTGCGGCGTTTTGGCAGCTTCGGTAATGATTTCTTCGTTCGTCATGACCGATACCCTCGATACAAAGCCCGCTTTTCAATGTACTCGAGCACAGAATCGGGAACCATGTAACGAATCGGCTCACCGGCCGAAACCCTAGAACGACAGTCCGTCGAAGAGATAGCCAGCGCCGGCACCTCGATCAAGGTAACGCTGCCAGCGGGTAGACCCGGATCGGTCAACACATGACCTGGTCGCGTGACCCCGATAAAATGCGCTAACGAAATCACCTCGTCGCTGCTCTGCCAGGTCGCAATATTGGCAAGGGCATCAGCACCGGTGATGAAGAACAATTCCGCCGGCAGATCGTCACCATCTAACGTCCGATGGAGATCTCGCAGCGTGTCGACGGTGTACGTCGGTCCATCACGGTCGATGTCGACCCGGCTCACCCGGAACCGTGGATCACTAGCAGTCGCTAACACGGTCATGACGTACCGATCTTCGGCACTGGACACCCCATCGGCAACTTTTTGCCACGGCTGTCCGGTCGGAACAAACACCACCTCGTCAAGTTCGAAGCGGTGTGCAACCTCAGATGCTGCTACTAGGTGACCGTGATGAATGGGATCAAATGTTCCACCCATCACTCCCACGCGAGGCAAAACGGGCTCGGTTAGCGGTCGATGTTGATACGGGTAACAACCCACAGCAGGATGAGAAAGATAGCCAAGGTACCAGCGCCGAAGTACCACTTTGACGGCATGTCTACGTGCTCGCCAGCCACAGCCTCAGCGAGCGTGATCAAGCTGCTCATGTCCATCTCCCAACATCACACCGGTGTTATCGATCATTACCCTATCAACCGGGTAAGCCGCAAAAGGTAACGGATCAGCCTCGAATGTGGCCGTCTCCGGTGACGATGTACGTCGTGCTGGTCAGTTCGCTCAGCCCCATGGGGCCGCGTGCATGCAACTTTTGTGTAGAGATACCGATTTCGGCCCCGAACCCAAACTCACTTCCATCGGTAAAACGAGTTGATGCGTTCACCATGATCGCGGCGCAATCAACGCCGGCAATGAAACGTTGGATCGACGCCGCCGAATCCGACACGATTGCTTCGGTATGACCGGAGGACCAACGACGGATATGAGACAGAGCACCGTCCAGACTTTCCACGATGCCACCAGCGATATCGAGTGAGTAATACTCTGCCGCCCAATCCTCATCCGTGGCTGGGACGAAAACGATATCGGCGGCGGTGGCATACGTCCCCATCGGTTCGTCACCGTGAATGGTGACGCCACGCTCCTTCAGCGCCGCGAACGCACGCGGCAAGAATGCGTCGGCGATAGACGCGTGAACCAAGAATGTCTCTGCGGTGTTGCACACACTGACCCGTTGGGTCTTAGCGTTCACCAGAATTGCAACGGCCTTATCGATGTCCGCATGCTCATCGATGTAGACATGACAGTTCCCAACACCTGTTTCGATGACGGGAACTGTCGATCCCTCCACAACCGAGGCAATCAGGCCCGCACCACCGCGAGGAATCAACACATCTACTAGACCGCGCGCGGTCATCAAGAACTTCACCGAATCATGCGACGTTCCGGGCACGAGATTGATGGCATCAACCGGAACTTCAGTTCCGCCAAGCGCTTCTCGCATCACATCGACGAGCACTCGATTTGAGTTATGTGCCGAGGATGACCCTCGAAGAAGTACAGCGTTACCACTCTTGAGACATAGGGCTGCAGCATCCACAGTGACATTGGGCCGAGCCTCGTAAATCATGCCGACAACACCCATCGGCACACGCACCTGACGAATGTCTAAGCCATTCGGAACGGTGTATCCGCGGATAACCTCGCCTACCGGATCACTCAGTGCAGCGACATCGCGGACAGCATCGGCAATTGCCTTGAGACGGTCTCGATTCAAGGTCAGACGGTCGATGATCGCTGGGTCAGTCGACGCCGAAACTGCATGGGCGACGTCAACATCGTTTGCCGCAACAATCTGATCGGTTGACTGCTCAATAGCGTCTGCGATGGCGTGCAACGCCCGATCCTTCTGCTGCCTCGTGAGCGTCCGCAAGGTGATTGCCGCTTGTTGGCCTAGCCGAGCTACCTCGAGCACCGCGTCACGGTCTGCATCACCAGTCATGTGCACAGATTATCGGCAGATCAGAGATGAATCAGCACCATGTCGTCGCGGTGCACGACTTCACGCTCGTACGCAGGCCCTAACTCACGTGCTAACTCCCGAGTCGATCGGCCCAACAACCCTGGTAGCTCAGTTGAATCGAAGTTCACTAAGCCGCGGGCGATCACTCGACCCGAATCATCAACAATGTTTACCGGGTCCCCAGCCACAAACGTGCCCTCAACGGCAGTGATACCAGCTGGCAACAGGGAGAGCCGCCGCTTGACCACGGCTTCCACTGCACCGTGATCGAGCACGAGACGACCGTTCGGCGAGGTGGCGTGAGCGAGCCATAGCAGGCGCGTGCCCGCCCGCTGCCCGGTCGGATGGAAGAGGGTTCCGATGACCTCTCCGCGCAGGGCATTCGCTGCTTGCGCGGCTGAGGTAAGCACAACGGGAATCCCAGCAGCCGTAGCGATGCGAGCTGCCTCAACCTTGGTCACCATGCCGCCGAGACCGACACCCGAGCCACTGCCACCAACAGCCACCCCGTCGAGATCAGCAGAGCTCGAAACCTCAGGAATCAGAACCGATCCGGCCTTGGTGGGCGGACCGTCATATAGCCCATCCACGTCCGATAAGAGCACCAACAGGTCAGCATGAACGAGGTGAGCCACGAGTGCGGCTAACCGATCGTTATCGCCGAAGCGAATCTCATCAGTGGCCACGGTGTCGTTCTCGTTGACGATCGGCACCACACCGAGTTCGAGCAACCGATAAAGCGTCCGTTGCGCATTGCGATACCGGGCTCGGCGAGTGACATCTTCGGCCGTTAGCAACACCTGTCCGACCGTACGTTCATGACGAGCGAAGGCGCCCGTGTAATGCGCGAGCAAAAGGCCTTGTCCAACACTCGCGGCGGCTTGCTGGGTGGCTAGGTCACGGGGACGACGCTTCACCCCAAGGGTCGGCAACCCCGTCGCGATCGCACCCGAGGACACTAAAACAATCTCAACCCCGGCTTCGACTCGTTCGGCCAGGGTGTCAACGATCGCATCAACTCGGTCTTGATCTAGCCCACCGTCAGTAGACGTGAGGGACGATGAACCAACTTTGACAACGACGCGACGTGCAGTAATCACGACGTCGCGAACGTTCGTCACGTTAGGCCCTTTCACGTTCGTCGGATCTGCGCCTCGATGTTACTGGAAGAGACGATCATCAGAGCCGCGTGGACCAGCCAACGGCGTCCCGGCTGAGATTGTTGGCTCCCAGCCAAACAGGACTGCGTTGTCTTCCGGACCGATCACCACATCGACTCCGGCAATCGCTCCAAGTTCAAGCAGCTTATCCTCGACACCGAGGCGGGCTAGTCGATCAGCGAGATAACCAACGGCTTCGTCATTGGAGAAATCTGTCTGGCGCACCCAACGCTGGGGACGCTCACCCCGAACGCGATAGCGGACACCGTCAGAATCTTCTTCGCGCGTAACGGTGAAGCCAGCATCGTCAACAGCCTTCGGAGTGATGACGATGCGCTGCGACTCAACAAGCGGTGTGGCCGCACGGGCCGTCTTCACCATCTCGCCAAGGGCGAATCCAAGCTCACGTAGGCCCTCATGTGACACAGCCGATACGACATACACGCTGTACCCAAGGTCCTCAAGCACCGGCTTGACGAGATCGGCAAGCTCGCGCGCCTCAGGAACGTCAACTTTGTTGAGAACGACAAGACGCGGTCGATCGCTCAGATCGCCAGAGGTTCCGCCGTATTGCTGCAATTCGTATTCGATCGCTTCGAGATCAGAAACTGGGTCGCGACCCGGATCTAGGGTTGCGCAGTCCAAGACGTGCGCGAGTACATGGCAACGCTCAACGTGACGCAGGAACTGAAGTCCTAAACCTTTACCTTCACTCGCTCCCGGAATGAGACCGGGCACATCAGCGACAGTGAAAACCGTCGAGCCGGCCGTTACAACGCCAAGGTTTGGAACGAGGGTGGTGAATGGATAGTCGGCGATCTTCGGTCGAGCCGCCGAGATCGCGGCGATCAAGGAGGACTTACCCGCACTCGGGAAACCCACGAGTGCCACATCAGCCACGGACTTGAGTTCAAGAACGACATCGTGGGCGTCACCCGGCTCACCCAAGAGCGCAAAGCCTGGAGCCTTACGCCGGGCACTGGCTAGCGCCGCGTTGCCAAGGCCGCCATGACCACCCTTGGCAATGATCGCCTCCATGCCGTGGGAGACGAGGTCTGCCCGCACTTCACCACTTGTCGTCATCACAACCGTGCCGGGTGGTACGCGAAGGACAATCTCTTGTCCGTTCCCACCATTACGGAAATTTCCCTCACCGGGACGTCCGTTACCGGCACGACGATGTGGGCCATGATGAAACTCAAGAAGTGAAGTGACGTTGTTGTCTACGACGAGACGTACATCCCCACCGTGGCCACCATTACCGCCATCAGGTCCACCGAGCGGCTTGAACTTCTCTCGGTGAACGGACATGCAGCCGTGGCCACCATCGCCACCCGATACGTGGAGTACGACACGGTCAACAAAGGTCGTCATAACTCAGACCTCCCTAGCTGATGGCGACGGAACTGCGTAAAAGTCTTACTGGTGAAAACACAAGAGGCGAGCCGTTCGGCTCGCCCCATGCGATGCGTCCCGTACGAACGCGACGTCCTATGAAAATCGGTGTTATGCGCCAACCACGTTAACAACGCGGCGTCCACGGTGGGTGCCAAACTCAACCGCCCCAGGAGCCAACGCGAACAGCGTGTCATCCTTACCGCGGCCGACATTGTCACCTGGGTGAAAGTGCGTACCACGCTGACGCACGATGATCTCGCCCGCGTTAACGAGTTGACCACCGAAACGCTTCACGCCGAGACGCTGAGCATTTGAATCGCGACCGTTCCTGGAACTGGACGCGCCCTTTTTGTGTGCCATGACTCAAATCCTTTTTCTCAGGCGCCGGCGATGCCAGTGACGCGCACCTTGGTGAGCTGCGAGCGGTGGCCCTGACGACGACGGTAACCGGTCTTGTTCTTGTAGCGAAGGATGCGAATCTTCGGACCCTTGGTGTGCTCGACGACCTCAGCGGTGACTGTGATCGCGGCCAGAGCCTGCGAATCACTGGTGACCGAGGCACCATCAACGAGCAGCAGGGTGGGAAGCGTCAACGTGGAGCCAACCTCACCATTGATGCGGTCGAGCTCAACAACGTCGCCGATAGCGACCTTTTCCTGCCGGCCTCCGGCGCGGACGATGGCGTACACCGTGGATCTCCTTTACGTGTTCGGGAGACGCCCACCACAATCACCCCGTAATCCGGGAATGATGTGAAGGCGTCAGTAGTGCACAGGGCACCGAAGGATAAGAATACGAACCCGGCACCCGTTGGGTCAAACCGTGAGCTACTCGCCCCCGGTCGACGTGGACGTTTCGGACTGATTTGGTGCAGTTGAACCAGCGGGGATACTCGCCGGACCAGCAGATCGGGTGGCCTTACGTGGGCCGCGGGCACGTGGTGCAGGTGTCGAGTCGAGCTCGATCAAACTTGCGCTGACCTGCGGGGTTACCGTGACGATGGCAGGCGCCGGGGCCGAAACCACGACGATCGGTTGGGCCGCCGGCTCGGATGTCATGGTTGTAACCGGGCTAGATCCACTGGCCCGAGTAGCCCGGCGAGATCCTCGCTTACGCGGTGCTGCGGTTTGCTCCGATTGTGATCCTGACTTCGAAGCCGCTGGTACCTCTGGCGATGCCTGAGGCGTTTCCAGCGCTACCGCAGCGGATTCACCGTCACCGACGGCCGCATCCATGACCAGGGCAGCAGGCCCACTACCAGCTTCCGTGGTGGATGACTTGGCTGCAGCAGCGTGAATCCGCTCAAGAACCGCTGAGACCTCGGGGTCGATAGCTCTCGGCTCAACTTCAATCGTGCGGTTGCGACTTCGTCCGCGTGATCGTCCACCCGAGCCCTGACCATCGCCATCGTTGCGACCGCGCGGAGTCGAGTCTTCGTCCTCATCGAACGCTGCCTTGGCCACCACCGGCTCTGAATGGACGTGATAGCCACGGCCATGGCACGCCTCACAGGACTCACTGAACACTTCGAGTAGACCCTGACCGATGCGCTTGCGCGTCATCTGAACCAAGCCCAGAGTCGTCACCTCAGCAACTTGATGCTTGGTGCGGTCACGGCCGAGGCACTCAACGAGACGGCGCAGAACGAGATCGCGGTTGCTTTCCAGCACCATGTCGATGAAGTCGATGACGATGATTCCGCCGATATCACGCAGTCGAAGCTGGCGAACGATTTCTTCCGCCGCCTCGATGTTGTTACTCGTGACCGTCTCTTCTAGGTTTCCACCCTGACCGGTGAACTTGCCGGTATTGACGTCAACCACCGTCATAGCTTCGGTGCGGTCGATCACAAGGGATCCACCCGAAGGCAGCCATACCTTGCGGTCCAAGGCTTTTGCGAGTTGCTCGTCAATTCGGTACGAGGCAAACATGTCGCGCGTCTCGGTCCACGTGGTGATGCGCTCGGCAAGATCAGGAGCCACTCCCCCGACGTATTCGCGGATCGTGTCAGCGATCTCTCCACCCTCGACAACCAGTTTGCCGAAGTCCTCATTAAAGATGTCTCGAACAACCTTGATAGCCAGCGCGGGCTCACCATGCAGCAGGACGGGCGCCGAACCCTTTGATGCTTCAGCCTTCGCCGAGATGTCATCCCACTGCTTAGAGAGGCGTTCAACGTCCTGACGAAGCTCCTCTTCAGAAGCTCCTTCGGCTGCAGTGCGAACGATCACGCCCGCATCTTCAGGAAGAACGGAACGCAGAATCGACTTCAGACGCGACCGTTCGTTGTCCGGCAATTTGCGGCTGATTCCCGTCATTGACGAGTTCGGCACAAACACCAGGAATCGACCAGGCAGCGACAGCTGCGCGGTGAGGCGAGCCCCCTTGTGGCCAATCGGATCCTTGCTGACCTGCACTAAGACCGGGTCGCCCGGCTTCAGCGCGAGTTCGATGCGCTTTGATGCACCCTCAAGCCCAGTGGCATCCCAGTTCACCTCGCCGGCATAAAGAACGGCGTTACGGCCGCGACCGACGTCGATGAATGCAGCTTCCATGGATGGCAGCACATTTTGAACGCGACCGAGATAGACATTGCCGATCATCGACGCGCCAGAAGACCGGTTGACGTAATGCTCAACTAGGACGTTGTCTTCGAGCACCGCAATCTGGGTGCGGTCGTCACGCTGACGCACAACCATCACCCGGTCAACGGCTTCACGGCGTGCGAGGAACTCAGCCTCAGTCAGAATCGATGGGCGACGACGTCCCGCTTCACGGCCTTCGCGGCGACGCTGCTTCTTAGCCTCTAGGCGGGTAGAACCCTTGAGCGCACTGGTTTCTGAGGCCCGACTACGTGGCTCGCGGACTCGAACGACTGTGTTGGGCGGATCATCTTGACCAAGCTCGGATGCGTCACCCGTGCCACGACGTGCACGACGGCGGCGGCGGCGGTGTGAACCTTCACCCGCACCCTCACCGTCATCTTCAGATGCTGATTCAGATGATTCGTCATCAGCTGCTTCGGATTCGTCAGAACCTTCGGATTCATCGTTGGCACCGTCTGAACCACCGCGGCGACGACGGCCACGACCACCGCGGCGACGGCGGCGACGGCGCTGTCCCTGCTCATCGTCGTCACCAGCGTCAGACTCGACCGAGCCCTCATCAGTGCCGTCTTCAACCTCTTCACCGGATTCAGATTCGGCGTCCTCGGCAGATAAAAGGGCACTTTCATCCTCGTCTGCAACGACCTCGGGTGTGGGCTCGGCAGTCTTGCGCGTCCGGCGACGGGGGGTTGCAACGGCGGCCTCTGGTGAGGGTGCTTGGAACATCAATGACGTAGCCGTAGCAGCGGCGGCGGTTGCGGCCGCCGCAGCAGCAACTTCCTCCGCGGCCGGGGCCGAGAAGTCAGGGATCGAGGCAGCACTCTTGCGGGTGCGCTTAGGAGCCGACTCAACCGATGGCGCATCGGACGCGGTGAGCTTTCTGGCACCCTCGCCATGATCGTCGACGCCTACCGGAGCCGACTGATTAGCGCTTGATTTCTTGGCAGTCGTCTTCTTCGTCGTCTTCTTCGCCCTCTTCTTAGCCGGTACGGCCTCGACGGCATTAGTGGAGTCGGCGTCTACAGACTCAACATCGGGCTCGGCCGCAGCGGCCTTCTTCGAAGTTGTCTTGCGCGGCGTAGTTTTCTTCGCTGCGGTCTTCTTACTCGTTGATTTCTTCACCGGGGCTGCTGCCGCGGGATCAACATTATTTTCGGTCTCGCTGGTGGTCGACAGTTCGTCGCTCACTGATCATGCTCCGATCTGAACCCTTGAACACCCGTGAGTGCCACCTGAGTTCACGTCACCCACGCATGGGTGAAAGCCAATGGGATGTGCAGCCAACGTCCCCATGTAACGGGAAGCATCGGTGCACCGAATCGGCCTAGCCGCGATCGGCCGCGAATGGATCTGTCACCGCATCAACTGCGGCCTGCCCATTCACGTCTGCAACGAGCGGGCCCTGTGCCAGCCGAGTCACCCTCACGGGTACCGGCGGCACGAGGTTAGCCACGTGTCGCAACGCAACAAGAACGTCATCGGGTCGAACGGACGGTGTTACGTGCCGAACAACCAATCTCATTATGGCACAGTCAGCCAACTCACCCGCCGAGCGCGTTCCTCCTTCGGGCGAGTCGTCCCCGAGGTGACCTCCGGGTTCGGCTAGGCCATTGACCTGATCAACTTCGACCGCCACAACCGGGCCGCGCGCGTCAAAGGTGCGGATTCCGTTCTTAGTGAGCCGCTCGACCATGACCTCGTCGGCGGCCATCAGCGACTCTGCGGCCTCCTGTGCGGTGGCAACGCTGACCCCTGGCAGTTCAATTTCCCACACACTGGCTTCGAGTCGCTCGATGAAGTCAGAGGTTTTACTGGCCACAACCTCAATCACGTCGAGCCCAGGAGGCAGGGCCGTATCGAGTGCCAACCGCACTTTTTCGGGATCCAGGACAGCCGTGACCGCGATTTCTACGTACTCAGCTTCGCTAGCGGTACCGGTGGGCGCTGAGTTTGCATAGGAAACGCGCGGATGCGGGTTGAATCCCTGGCTATACGCCATCGGCACCCCAGCCCGTCGCAGGGCACGTTCGAATGCGCGCTGGAAGTCGCGATGACTAGAAAAACGCAATCGACCACGCTTGGCGTAGCGAAGACGCAACCTTTGAACGGTTGGCGCAACATCACGAACAGGTGCTTGCCGTGGACTCACGAGCTAGTTTCCGCCACAAGATCGCCGCCGCGAACAGGCAGTGCCGGCATCCCGAGCAACGTCGCACCCGTGGGGCCGACTTGGATTTCGGTGTCCATCTGTCCGCACACTCCACAGTCGAAGCACGGCGTCCAACGGCAATCCTCTACGGCAACTTCCTCAACTGCGTCCTGCCAGTCTTCCCACAGCCAGTCCTTATCGAGCCCGGAGTCAAGGTGGTCCCATGGCAAGACCTCGGTGTATTCGCGCTCGCGCAACGTGTACCAGTTGACGTCGACCGTACCGCCCTCAAACGCACCGTCGGCGGCAAGCATCCATGCGTCATAGTTGAAGTGCTCACTCCAGCCATCAAAGCGCGCACCCGCGCTCCAGACTCGCTCGATGACAGCACCAACACGGCGATCGCCACGTGACAACAAGCCTTCAACAACGCCTGGCTTGCCATCGTGGTAGCGGAAGCCAATCGACTTGCCGTACTCACGATCGTTACGAATCGCATCGCGCAACTTACGCAATCGAGCATCTGTTGATTCGTGGTCTAACTGCGAGGCCCACTGGAATGGCGTATGCGGCTTAGGAATGAAGCCACCGATTGACACGGTGCAACGAATATCCTTGCGGCCACTGGCTTTACGACCGGTCTCGATTACTCGACGAGCAACCTCGGCGATCTGCAAAACATCCTCATCGGTCTCAGTCGGAAGCCCACACATGAAGTAGAGCTTGACCTGACGCCAGCCATTTCCATACGCGGTGGCCACGGTGCGAATCAGATCTTCCTCAGTGACCATCTTGTTGATCACCCGACGCATGCGCTCACTGCCACCCTCGGGGGCAAACGTGAGACCGCTGCGGCGTCCGTTGCGGGTGAGCTCATTTGCCAGATCAATATTGAACGCATCTACACGGGTGCTTGGAAGGGAAAGCCCCGTCTCAGTACCTTCGTAGCGATCCGCCAAACCCTTGGCAATCACGCCGATTTCGCTGTGATCGGCACTGGACAAACTGAGCAGACCGACCTCTTCGTAGCCAGTCTTTTCTAGTCCGGCGTCGACCATCTTCGCGACTGTCTCAGCGCTTCGTTCACGTACCGGGCGAGTGATCATGCCCGCCTGACAGAAGCGACAACCGCGCGTACACCCACGGAAGATTTCAACGCTCATCCGCTCGTGCACACTCTCAGCCAGCGGAACCAGCGGTGCCTTCGGATACGGCCACTCGTCAAGGTCCATCAGTGTGTGCTTGGAAACTCGCCACGGGACACCCGGCTTGTTCGGTGCAACACGTCGGATTCGGCCATCGGGTAGATAGTCAACGTCGTAGAACGCGGGGATGTAAACACTGCCGGTGCGCGCCAGGCGCAGCAGCAGTTCCTCGCGACCGCCTGGGCGTCCTTCAGCCTTCCAATCCCGCGTTACATTGCTGATCAGGAGCACAGCCTGCTCACCGTCGCCCAAGACAGCTGCGTCGATAAAGTCCGCGATTGGCTCGGGGTTGAAAGCCGCGTGACCCCCTGCGATAACAACCGGGTGCCGCTCATCACGATCTGCCGCGTGAAGCGGAATACCTGCTAGATCTAAGGCCGTGAGCATATTTGTGTAGCCAAGTTCGGTCGCGAAACTCAAACCAAAAAGGTCGAATGCGCCAAGCGGGCGGTGTCCGTCAACGGTGAACTGCGGCACTCCGGCCTCACGCATCAACTTCTCAAGATCTGGCCACACCGAGTAGGTACGTTCAGCAAGTACGTCCTCGCGCTCATTGAGCACTTCGTACAGGATCTGAACACCCTGGTTTGGAACGCCGACCTCGTAGGCATCCGGGTACATCAGAGCCCAGTGCACAGCAACGTCGTTCCACGGCTTAACGACCGCGTTAAGTTCGCCGCCGACGTACTGAACCGGCTTGCTCACAAGCGGCAGGAGTCGTTCCAACTCAGGGAACACACTCTGCACATCATCGCTCAGTGCGTTCACGCGCAACGCGGGAGACGT
>Ga0194051_1001181_pt1 | contig 14050 bp, 10 predicted proteins | sample SepL2320m_MetaG_FD_161275 | JGI IMG/M metagenome (GOLD analysis project Ga0194051, IMG submission 161275) | Anoxic zone freshwater microbial communities from boreal shield lake in IISD Experimental Lakes Area, Ontario, Canada - Sep2016-L239-20m | ecosystem: Environmental > Aquatic > Freshwater >... | reverse complement strand
GAGGCTCGCCTCAGCCGTCCTCAGCGAGATCAGCGACGAATGGGAGACCGAAAGGGCCTACTTGAACATGGAAGCCACGTGACCAGCCCAATCAAACCGCGATTTACAGAAGAGATGTTGCTTTATCCCATCACACTGTGCCAGGCCAGCGTACCGCAGCACGTTGAACCCAGATTTCCAAGATGACTCTGCACTGGTAGGCTGGAGTGGTTTCTAGAAATTCCAACGGGAAATCCTAGTCTATCCTTTTTGCGGATTCTTCGCTGACGTGGTATTCCCGTAGTCAACTGTACCCGTGGTTAACACGGCTGCGATGAACACTACGTTGCAACACAATCTCTGTGAACGACAAGCGACAACGGTGGGAGTGCCGCACTCCGACTATAATACGAAGCGAAACATCCTCGATTCGCTTCCCGTCGGATTCGTACGCGTCCGACCTTGGGACCCAGGCCGAGTGCGTGCAATAATTCGCTGGCGTATTCGCCGAACAACCTACAGACGATCCTACTTCTACTTCCGCCGGCCCTATTTCCCTGACGCAGAAATCTTTCATTTTTGGAATTCTGTCGCGAATATTCACCGGCCTTGGGTGACAACGTTCGAGCACGCCGTTCCGCTGTGGGACACTTCCAATCGAGAGGAACTCCGGTTCGGCCTAAAGCTCGCAAGGCGCGATGAGTGCCGCCGACTTATCGCTTTCTCCTGCGCTGCGTTTGATTCGGCGGTCTCCAAGTGGCACGGCTTGCTGCCCTCCACTGAGGCCGATTCGCTCATCGCAAAGACAGAGATTCTGTTGCCTCCGCAGCCGATTATCTATGAACGCACGGGCGAGTCAAAGCGTGATCCCGTATTCGCTTTCGTCGGCAAGGAGTTCTATCGCAAAGGCGGACTCGAAGTCCTTGAAGCCTTCGACGCCCTCTACGCGACTGGACGCAGAGACTGGCAAGCGATCGTGGTGGGGGACTTGTCGTCATTTGGAGATTATGCGTCCCAGACGGACTCCGGAGCGAAAGCCCGTGCGGCGCAACTTCTCGAGCGATTAAGGCCGAACTTGCGGCACCTGCCTACACCGGTTCCGCATAATGCAGTAATCGACATTTTAAGGCAGGCAGACTTTTATTTGCTTCCCACGTATGCCGATACTTTTGGCTACACAGTCCTTGAGGCCCAGGCTTGCGGCGCTGTTGCCGTCGCAACGGACGTGGGTTCCCTGCCCGAGGTAGTTACTGCACAGACCGGGCTCGTTATACCGCTCCGCGACAACCTCAGTGCCAATACACTGCCCAGGATTAACGTCGCGCAGGTGAAACGAGAGTTCGCAATCAGAGTGCGTGATACCGTAATGCGTTGTCTCGATATGCCACTGGACCGCCGGGCCTCGCTTCGCAACTCCGCCACTGCTCAACTGCGTAGGAATCATTGCCCGATCAGTCATTCCACGCGGCTGGGCTCCATCTATCGCATCGCTCTGGAGGGCTGAATCTGGTGGCGCGGCCTGTCACCATGCATGTGGGCGCTAGCCGCAAATCAAGCCTAAGTTTTTAGCATAAAGGGGCCCCACTCCATCGCAGAAGGATTGAAACAATGCCACTACCCAGATCATTGAAACAGCCGCTGCAGTCAGCGGTTGAGCGATTGCTACGGATCACGGTCTCACGGCCGCAACATGGGCAGCGCGACTGCGCGGACATCGCTGCTATTGGCTGTAGAATCGATATCATCTTCGATGTCGGGGCCAATGTCGGGCAGACGGCGACACATTTTCGGGAGTCGTTCCCGAAGTCCACAATACACTGCTTTGAACCCGTCAAAAGCACGTTCGAAAATCTCACCCGCAGTCTGGTGCGAGATCCCCAGGTCATCTGCCACAATGTCGCGCTCAGCGATGCCCTAGGCGAAACCACTATCTACATCACGGACAATAGCACCATGTCCAGCCTAAAGGCTCCGGAGCAATATACGCGTGCCGAAACCGTGAACCTTTCGACAGTAGATGCATACGCCTCCAAGGCGGGTGTGGATCGCATCGACATCCTGAAGATCGATGCTGAGGGCCATGACCTCAAGGTGCTCAAGGGGGCCGGCGGCTTGCTCTCAAACGGTCGAATCGCGTTCGTCCTCGCCGAAGTGGGATTCATGCCGGGCGATGACAGGCATGTACTCTTTGACGAGGTGCGAGAGTTGCTAAGGCCGTACGGCCATCATCCGTACGGGTTTTACGGACAGACACTCGAGTGGTCCGGTGAACGCCGCTTGCGCTACGCCAACGCCCTCTTTTGCAACGAGCAGGCGTTTCGGGAGTAGTGTGCAAGAGTTGTGGAACGCAGCCCGTACCGTGCGGCTAACCCTGCTGAACGGAACGTGTCAATAACTTTGAGACAACTGCGGAACGAATTTAGCGTCGCGGGGTGATTCAAGTGTGGGGAAGGTTGGCCGATTTTCGGGCGGATTGATCCAGACTTCCGCTGCCGGCGGAAGCGGCCTCGTTCATGCGGTCTGGTCAGTTGCCTTTCCAGTTAATTGTTAGTGATTCACGAAACAATGGAAGCAGCATGAGCTGGGCACCTTGAACCGTCAGGTGATTCTTGTCGCGGTACAGAGCGACTCCGTTAGATTGAATGACATACACATTCTTCACAACATCAAGGAATCGGGGCTTTGGGTCGATGACCATACCGCCCGCCATTTTGATCAGGGCAATCGTTTCTGGTCTGATGCCGTCGGGTTGGTCGACATCCGCCGCGAGTTGTTTACCCGATAGGCCCGTTCGGTTGAGCGCCCTGGGAACGTCAAAGGAATGGGTTGGCACGCTGAGAAGGATCCAGGGTTGGGCGCCGAACGCTTTGATGCATCGAACAGTCTGCAACAACGCCTCGTCGACGGATTGTCGATTATTCGTCGTCATCGACTCATAGTGCGGCCACTGTCCGACAAGCAGAACGTGAGGGATCTGATGCTGTCTGATGAAATCTAGGACCAGCTTATTATAGAGGGGCACGTCCGTCCCTAGGTTCCATTCAGATTCGACGTACCAATCAAGCAACGGAGGGGCTCCCGCAAGAGATGCCGCTAAACCACCTATGCCGCATTCAGTCAAGAACTGGTCGATTGCCGGAATAAGTGCGCCTGCGTGACTGTCTCCCCACACGAATATCTTCGGCTGCGACTTCTTCGCGCCAATCGCCGTGAACGTGCCATTGATGACGTCGCTCATCTCCGTGCGGGCGTCTATTGGGTAGAGTTCACGCGCCGAATCGTCAAATGCGATTTGTTCTTCGGACAACCTTTGCGGAAATCCCTTCGACAAAAAGCACGCAAGCCCCATGAGGCTGATAACAGACAAGCCAACAACGGTCGTGCCCAGCATCGCTCGACGAGTCTTACCAAGATGCCGAAGTCGAAATGGAGACTCGACGTATTTCCACGAAATCGTCCCACACAAAACAGAAAGTAAGACGACAATCAATCGCTCTAATAATGTGAGGGGCGTCAGGCAATAGTATTGCATGTACACTAACAGCGGCCAGTGCCAGAGATAAAGCGAGTATGAGATCAAGCCCACAAATACGACCGGCCGAAGCGACATTATCCCGCTGACGACCGTGCGGCCAGATTGGTGAACCCAAATGAGGAGAGCCGCGCCTAGACACGGAGGAACGGCGGCTAGTCCTGGAAAACTCGTCTGTTTTGTGTAGGCAAAGATCGGCGCCACAATCATCGTCAGCCCAGCCAGAGCGACACAATGACGCGCCCTGCCACTCACAGAAAGGCTTTGGCTGACAGGCAGGAAAACAACGATTGAGCCAAGCAGGAGCTCCCACGCCCGTGACGGCAGCAGAAAGAACGCCGCCGATGGAGTCGCACGAACTCCGTGAATGCTCAACGCGAGACTTGCGGCAATAAGTACCAGAATAGTTGCCACGATGGTTTGTTTTCTCCGTGCCGGAAATGCTCGGCAAATCGCCCATAGAACCAGCGGCGCAACCAAGTAGAATTGTTCTTCCACCGCGAGCGACCACATATGCAAAAGCGGCTTATCATCCGATCCAGCGTTGAAGTAGCCGGTAAGTTGCCAGTAATTAATGTTTGCCGCGAAAAGGGATTGTGCAACTATTGCTCGACCGAGCCCTCGTAGGTCCATGGGCAGCAACAGGAGATAACCGGCGATGAGAGTCGCCAGTGTTACAAAGAGAAGAGCGGGTGCGATTCTCCTCGCGCGACGTTCCCAGAATTCGACAAACGTGAACGTGCCGCTTTGCATATCCCGCCACAAAAGAGCGGTGATCAAATAGCCTGAAATCACAAAGAAGACATCCACCCCAACGTATCCGCCAGGGCAACCGATGTGAGTATGAAATAAAATAACCGACACAACCGCGATGGCACGCAATCCATCAATGTCGGGTCGATACTTTAAATTGTAAGGCTCGCTCAACTGACATCTCCATAGAATTCAACTCGTCACTCTATCCGGAGCCCTGACAATCGTAAAACAATTCAATAAAAGTTTAAGCCTACCCGTCGCAGGAGAATGAAATGATGGATTCTCGCTCGACTCTTTTGCAAATCTGCGAATTCACTCATCGGGCTGAATCAGTCGCAATCTCTCGCTTCAACGATGCGCTTTGACCGGCAGTGCAACTGGGATCCTGGCCTCCACCGATTGTCGCCGAGACAAAGCGGGGATTCATTTAATCTTCTCTCAAGGATCGCTCGGTAAGCCAGCGGGCCATTGCTGGGTAGATCTTTTCTGAATCGAAGACCTCCTCGGCGAGTCGTCGGGCAGCGGCTGCGTGGAGAATGAGCAAATCTCGGTTGCGGGCGTAGCTGATCACCGCACGGGCAAAGCTCTCACAACGGCCCGCCTCGTAGTCGATGCCTGCTCCATACGCAGCCAGTAAGCTGGAGGTTTCACCCGCCAGACCGTTAATCATCGCGAGCCCTGCGGTAGCGTAGTCAATCACTTTGTTGGGCACCGCAACCCACGAACGCTCAAACATCGGCACAACACCGGCATCGCAGTTGGAGAGTAATTCTCGCATCGGTGTACACCCTAGATACCCGTGAAATCGGATGGCACCGCCAGATTTCGCGGCGGCCTCCACGACCCACTGCCGCCTGTCGCCATCTCCAGCGATATCGAGCGTGACGGGCACCTGCTTCATTGCCAAGTCGCAGACGGCCTCGACCATCGTTTCGAGGTCGTATGAAACGCCGAGGGTACCGACGTACACCAGCCGCAGACTCCCCGAGACATCAGTCCTGCGGGGACTTGCAGGAGGCAGATCGATCCCCAGCCGAAAAATGTGCGGATCTGATGCCTCGCGGGGATGCTTTACGAGTTTGGAATAGCATCCGCTCACGACAGATACGCCGTCGGCGCCGCGATAGGCCCGTTGCGCAACGGCGTGAAGCGGAGCGAAGATAACGCTCCCGACACTCCGAAGCGGCCATGGCAAGAGTTGATAAAATGTCTCTGGCCATGCGTCTTGTACATCCACGAAGATCCGGCACCCGAACGCCTCGCGAAGCCTCGCCGCTGCATCAAAGAGACCAAGCGGCGGTAGGCTTGTGAGGATGCAGTCGGGTATGGCGAGGACATTGCCGCCAACCGCCTCGCGAGCCCTCCGCTCCCACTCGGCGGCATACGCGGCATGACTTTGCCAACGCGACCATCCGACATTCGTCTTGTAGGGCCGCGTCGGCACAAGCCGCACCTGAAATCCATCCGCCTCATAAACGGCTGCAACCTTGCGACGCGATTTCTGCACGTGATGAAAATCGCTTGACCACCAAATCACGTCATGACCAGCTGCCGCAAGCGACCGACTCAAAAGCCAGTAGCGAAGCGGCCGACCACCTTCGCCAGGCAGCGGGTCAAATGGGCTATTGATCCAAATGATCATTGACGAGCCTTTTTTCGTGCCATTGCTTGCTTGCAAATGGCTGCCATGCGCTCGGCCCATGCCTCCTTCGCATAGGGCGCTACCAGCGGCAGACCGCGAGCGGCCATCGTGGGCAGCTCGGGCTCGTGGGCATGAATCCATTGCATCGCTTCAGCGATGCTGGCTTTATCACCCGTGCCACAAACGCGGCCGTTGAAGTAGGAACGAACGAGTTCGACGCTACTGCCGCAGGCATCAGTACAGATCACCGGGAGCCCTGCTGCGATCGCTTCGGCAACAACCATCGGCCACGGATCATAGTCGCTTACGATCACCAGCGCTCCGTGCTTGGCAAACTCATCCAGCATCGCGGCAGGCTGCACAAATCCGAGGTCACTGATCCCCTCCACCCCGCGGAGCAGTCCCGCCTCCGACCCCATGCCGCAGCAGGTGAGCCCCCATGGATCCGGCACGCTTTTCCGATATTGCTTGTATGCTGCCACAAGCAGATCGAGCCGTTTTTCGCGAGAGTAGCGGCCGACATAGATAAACCGGCGCGGATAAGCCGGTTGCGCCATTCGGCGATGATGGGCCTCGGTGGAGGGGGCTATATCCATTCCGAAAAGGCCCTTCTCAATTCGCGTTTCAGAAAAACCGAGGTAGCTCGCGTACAGCGACGAACGCTCACCGGTAACGACAGCCCCAACAAATCGTCGCACATACCGCCGAAGGACGAATCGCGCTAACACCTTTCTGAGCTTCCATGCAAATGTCATATCAAATGCAAAAAGCTTGGGAACGCTGGCAAAAGCTGGGCACTCTACCGCAAAGCGATTCATCCGGCAGCGCCATCCAAGCACCAGCATGACGCTTGGATGCGCGGCAGCGATTTCGCGGCGAAGGGCCTCTTTGTCCAGCGGTTCATCATCGAACCTCACGAAGCAATCGATGCCTTCGAGTAATTCAGTATGGCGGTAGGCCGTCTGGCCTTGGCGAGTCAGTTCGACAAATACCTTGAGTTGAACGCCAGGCATCGCGGCAAGTGCCCGCCAACAGGCCGTCATGGTCGGCGTAACGCCTGTCCAAAAAATAATCACGTTCATGGGTCGCGCTTCCATGCCCACACTGCACCCCGCGAGGTTATGCCGTTTGGAAATGCCTCATCAACGGCCCGGGTCACACCAAATTGCGGGTTGCCGTAATCGTGTCCGGCGATAATCGGTACGCCGATGGACATAGCCCATGCAATCTCGTCGCGGACAGCAGCGTAGGAATGATCGGCATCCAGAAAAACCAATGCTGGCACCCCACCGCGATAGCCGCGACGAAACACCTCGCTATCCCCCACGTGGAGCACTACCCGCCCGTCGGCGAGTTCGCTTCGCAACACTTTTCTCGCGAATGATTCGTGCACTGACGGCGGCAACCCGAATGGATTCCAGATAAAGTTATCCACTGTAATGACTTGCTGATCCTTACGAACGACAGTGGCCAGAAGCCGAGTTGTGAGGCCAAAGAGCGTGCCAAACTCGACAATCGGGCCATCCAGCCTGCCAGCGAGTTCGACCAATAGAACCAGTTGGCTTTCGTCCTCGGGCGTTAAACCGCCAAGCGCAAAGGCAGAAGGGTTTTCAAGGAGCGTGAGGTGCGTTGAAACGGCCTGACGCACCTCCCGTTGCCACTTGATGGCTTTGGCTAGCTGCTTGAACTTATGGAAGAGCATCATTGGTGCGGAGCCTCTTGGCACTGCTCTGATCATGCCCATCACAAAGCCTGCCGAGGATTGGTCATACTTGAAAAGTGGTTCTGCCGACAGGATGCCCAAAACGACTCACGCGAGGCGTCTGTCGCATTGGGGCTCATGACCAAGTGCCACGATACCCTTGCCCGATTGGGGTTCGGGTCCTTGGGCCTCCCTCTCTAGAATACTGCAGACGAGGTTAAGGATGCACGTTTGGAACATCTGCCTGACGCACGACCCCATGTATGGCGGGCTTTATCGAGCCGTCAACGACTTCGCGCGGCCGTTCGATGGGCGGGTGCTTTCGTTTGACGACGGCCTGCAAAACCGCGAGGGAATCGATCCAGATGGCCCCGTTCACCGAGTCGCCTGCGGAAATGGCTGGCTCACCCGCGACTGCCGTCTCATGCCGCCATCGGTTGCTAGGCAGGCCGATGCCCTCGTGGCTCAGGCTGATCTATTGATCGTGCACTCGCTCTTTCGGGCTCATGCTCGATGGGCACAGCGGTGGGCAACCGAGCATGCTAGGCCATACTGGGCCGTGCCGCATGGGTGTCTTGATCCGTGGGGGATGACGCAACGAAGCACGCTCAAACGACTCTGGCTCCACCTGTACGGCAACGCTTATTTTTCCAAAGCCGATCGGATTATTTTTTCGACCCGCCGCGAAATGGCAAAGGCCTCGCCATGGATCCCAACAGAGCGGGCCGTTGTTGTGCATTGGCCAGTGGCACTCCCCTCACTCGAGCAAAAAAATGAGGCCCGAGCGAGCCTTCGAACCCGGCTCGGCATTTCGCAATCGGCCCGCATCATGCTTTCCGTCAGCCGACTCCATTCGATGAAACGGCCGATTGAATTGATTGATGCGTTCTGCAAGGCGGCCTCATCGCACTACCACTTCGTTCTTGTCGGAATGGATGGCGATCTCACTCAACAGCAGGTGGCAAAGGCCATCCCCGCCGCGTTGAAAGACCGGGTTCATGTGATCGGGCCTCTGAGCGGCCAAAATCTCGTCGATGCATTCCTCGCCGCCGATGGTTTTGTGTCGTTATCTTTCCGCGAAAACTTTGGCTACGCAGCAGCCGATGCCGTGGCGGCCGGACTGCCTGTGATCCTTTCTCCGGGCCACGATCTCGCATACGAAATGCCCATCGACTCGCACGGCCAACTCACCTGCGGCTGGCTCCTGCCAGACGACTCTCCCAATGCCGCCTCGCAGGCCATCAGCGAGTGGATTGCGGCAACTGACTCGCAGCTTCTTGCAATGGGAGCCATCGGCCGACGGTGGGCCGCAGATACTCTTTGCGTTTCACGATTTTCCGATGCGCTCTCCAAGCTCGCAGCCTCCGCGACGAAAGCAACGAATGACACCCGATGAGCAAGCCACTTCAGCACAACGCCGTCCAACCATCGCAGAGCCATCGACCACCGGCAGAACGTGCAGCCGTGGTGCTGCTCTGCGTTGCTGCAGTTCTGGGCCCAATCGCACTTGGGGGCACTAGTGTTTGGGCCAGGCTTGGGCTTGAAGCTGCGATGACGGTGACCACTGTGCTTTGGGCTTGGTCTGGTAACAGATCAAAATGGCTGCTTGTTATGCCCGTGTTCGTTGCCTCGGCCACGCTCCTGCAACTCGCGCCGTTGCCAGACCGGCTATTGGTTGGCTTAGCCCCTGTATCCGCAGGAGCTTGGAAGCTTGCCCATGAAGGAATGCCTCTTGCATGGGGGTGCATTTCAGTCGACCCGGCGGCGACGGCCGCTGCTGGCAGGCGGCTGTTGCTTGGGCTGGCAACCATTGCCGTCGTCGCCAACCTCGGCCGTTCGCTGCTCTATCGCCGCCAACTCATTACCGCGATCTCAATTTCCGGCATCCTCATTTGGATAGTGGCGATCCTACTGCCCGTCGATCAACAAGACCGCGTAATTCTTGGCTGTATCGATCTCAAAGGATCGATCGAATGGTGGAAGACGGCAGTTGATCTACCGATCCAGACCAGCGGTGTTGGCTATCTCGACTTCGTTTCAGTCGGCAGCCAGGGGTACCGCGCCGATGGGGGCATTGTGGGGGACGGCTTCGGATCCTACATCTGTAGCAACCATTTTGCCGGTGGGCTTTGCCTGACACTGCCTGTGGCGCTCGCGGGCTTCCTGTATCTGAGCCGTGGTCGCATGCCGAACGCAGCCCGGTACGCGACGATGATGGTTTTTCTAGCCGCTGCACTCTGGACTGTCGGCGGGATCGCGCAATCACGGGCTGGCATGGGAGCAATGCTGCTTTCATCGCTCGTACTTTTGAATCTCACCGTAGCGAGGCCTTGGCTGCGGAGGGCTGCCGAAATTGCGACGGTTGGATATGCCGCCATTCTGCTCGCCTTCATGGGAGCGATGTATGGGCCTTTTCAGGGCGTCGATAAGCTTTTCCCCGCACCCATGCAAGCGGCAATCGCTTCCATGCTTGGGGATGCCAGGGTGACGGCCGCTCGGGTGGCTCTCAGGATGTTTCGCGCCTCACCTGTGCTGGGCACAGGCCTCGATACCTACGGGGATATCTTCTCGCGGTTTCAGCCGGGCGATCTCACGCTCTATTATGCCCATAACGATTACGCGCAACTGCTTGCGGAAACGGGGCTTGTAGGCGCAAGCGTGGCGGCAGTCCTTGTGAGTCTGTTGCTTGTGCGCGGACACCGTTTCTACACACTGCTCAATCCCGCTACGCGACTCCTTGAAGCCGGTCCGTGGGCAGCGCTCGCTGGGATCGCCGCCCACTCGGCGTTTGACTGGAATCTACATGTGCCTGCCAATGCCTTTCTGGCAAGCCTGGTCGCTGGGCTGGCTGCGGCAACTGGCACGATCGCAAGAAAAAAAGTCACTGTCAGCCCATCGGTCGCAAGCAAGTCGGTGACGATCAATGCGGTCCCGACGCCGTCAAGGCCCAATGCGTCGTGGATCATACGATCTGGTCTACCAGCCTTACTCGCAGTTGCGTGCGTTGGGTCGTTTATATTTTCGAGCCGCGATGCGTGGTCGCAGACGCAGCAGCGACAACTGCGCAAAGCCCTCGTCGCAGCCCGACTTGCTGCCGACCCCAAACGCAATCCTTCGCATCTATCCGCCGAGCCACAACTGTCTGCGGCACTAATGGTGGGAGCCCGCCTAGAAAAGTGGGACCCAGGGAATACCCAACTCTCATTACTGATGGGGCAGATCAATCTGCACCTCGCAGCAGTCTCCAAATCCAAGGGCGAAGCCAAGCTGCATGCCGCCGCCGCTGGAGCCTGGTTTCAGAAGGCCCTTGCCCGATGCGCCGCTTGCCGAGGCCTGCCCGAGAGAGTGCTTTCGTCACCGTAATATCCTCACTCGACCACAGCCACCGGATCGCACAAAGAAAGTCGGTGCCGCGATTCAAATCAAACCGCGCACAGGCTGGCCAGCGGGTACGATGCTTGCATGCGTGCTGCCCGAATTGTCGTACCCAGCCTGATCGGATTGGCCACTGTTGCCACGATTGCCTGGGCGTTTGTCTGGGGTGAACCGGCGGCGTTCTCTCTGGCTTCCAGAATCACGCCGCCCAAGACCAGCATTGAGATGCTGGGCATGCTGGCTCTGCCCGACGAAGCAACCGATGGAGCAGACGCAGCGGTGCAACTCACCGGCTTGAGTGGCATCACCTGGCTGGGCGACGATGCGTGGGCCGCCGTGATGGACAACAGCAACCGGCTCATCACGTTCTCCCTTGCGCTGGCCGCCGATGGATCCCCACTGGCCGTCAAGAATCTGCGGGTCGTCACGCTGGCTGCCACGCACGACTACGAGGATCTGGCCCCTTGCCCGCCGGATCTCGAAAAACGGATCGCCCGGCGACTCATGCGGCGAGGCCTCCCAGATCCTGGGCCATGCGTGCTTGTCTGCGAGGAAGACACGCCGGCCATCCGAGGCGTGGCCCTGCGGGATGGCAGCCTCGTTGGAATCGTGCCGCTGCCCGCGATCCTTCAATCGCACCGTCCCAACCGCAGCCTCGAATCGTTGAGCGTCGACCCCGACGGCCTGGCCATCTGGACAGCCAACGAAGAAGCCCTGCCCAACGACGGCCCTCCACCCACTGAAACCACCGGCACCGTTGTGAGGCTGGTCTCGATCCCGATTCCCACCGACGGCGAACCCCACGGGAATGGACCAGCCGCCGCTGAGCGACAGTTTGCCTATCCCGTCGACTCACCGCACACATTCCTTCGAGTGATCAACGGCGCACCATTCTCCGGCGTGGTGGCACTGGTTGCCTTGGGCCAAGGCCGCCTGCTGGTGATGGAACGCTCCGGCACGCACGGCCTGCCACCGTTTGAAAACCGGATATACTTCGTCAATACCGCAGAGTCACAGGACGTCTCCGCCATTCAGCGGGATCTTGCGATATTTCCAAAGCACTTCGTTTCCAAGCGACTCCTCTGGAAAGACGCACTGGGCTACAATTTTGAAGGGTTGGCTTTGGGGCCAACGCTGGCGGATGGATCCCAATTTTTGGTTGCCATCGCCGACAACGGGGGTTTGGGCACACTTACCCAACTGGTCACATTCAAACTCCATCACGAGCCACCACACCGCACGCCGGGGCCGCGCTAAGAAACCGGCTTTTTTCCAGCCACATCCATCACCTGCAGGAGTCTGTCGAGAGTGGACTTGCGGGGCTTTGGCGGGTTGCTGTATTTCCATGTATGCCATTTCGGAATCTTCGAGTTTTCCATATCGTTTCCAAGAATTCCCCACCCAACCTACTTTGAGGCCATCCCTGTGCTACCCGATTGGCAACTCTCCGCAACTCAGCTTCTGGTGCTTCAAGTGGCCGGATGGGTGATTGGACTGACGGTGTTGATGTCTTTTATCGAGCATCAGGTGCATCGCCGAGTGATGCACCGCAAGGGATTTTTCAGCAGCCGCATCGCGGCGCTCAAGACGGCGTTTGAGCAACACGCCATTGTGCACCACGGCCATTATTTAAAGACTTTTCACGATGAGCCTGTGCCTTCGGGAACAGACCGAGGCATCCAGTTGAGCATGCGGGAAGGGTTTTTCGAATCGCTTCCGTTTTCTCTTGTGATTGCATTGTTTTCATATACCGGGGCAATCATCTTCCCGTTGATCGCCTGCACGCATCATTTCATCTGGAATAAAATCCACATGGAAATGCACAAGCCGGAAGATCGCTTTTTCACTCGGTGGTCTGTCTATAAATTTTTGGCTCGCCACCACTACCTGCACCACCGGTATCCCAACAAGAATTTCAACGTTGTTTTTCCACTGGCCGATTATGTGCTCGGCACCAACGCCCGAGCCAACGAAGCCGACTTAGCGGGCATGCGGGCCGAAGGGCTTTTATAGTTCAGAGTTCAGTTCTGACCTCAGGCAAGCTCATTCGATGTCCCGCCGTGGCCGCAGCAGGCCCTCGCATCATGGAATCAACAGCGGGCTCTCCCGGGCGTGGATCGGCGCTGATGACGCCTGCTTGAGATAATTCCCCAGCACCACCAGCGACAGCGGTCGCGACCAATGCATCCTGATGCTGGCACGCTGAAATGATTCCCAAGTGCGATGCACCTCTTTGCGATCCAGCAGAGAACATTCACCCAGATAGTCGATTGCTGCCTCACAGGATTCCCGCATCTCGCCCCGCATCCAGTCGCCAATTGGCAGCGAAAAACCTGTTTTTGGACGGTTGGCGATCCTCGCACCAAACACGCCTGCGCACGCGTCTCGCAGTAACACCTTTGGCCGGCTACGGCTGTCGTGCTTCACGGGGCCTGGCAGCGCCGAAACATAATCAACCAGCGGCAGATCCAAAAAGGGCAACCGCACCTCCAGCGAATTTTGCATGCTGTTGGCATCGGTGTCGCGTAGGAGCGTGTCGCCCATGTAGTGAACCAGTTCGATCCGAGAGACTGTATTGAATGGCTCGCCATCCAAGATCGGATCGAGTCGATCAGGACCACTTTCCAGATAGTCGTCCGCAAGCCCCACGCGATGAGACGAGAGATCCAGCGACTGCATGCGCCGATTGGAGAGCGCGCGACGCAGCGACCGGGTTATTCCGGCCACGCTAGGATCGCCACCCACAAGATCGCAGAGTTTGCCAGCTGCCTCGGGCTTGCGTGCAAGGAATCCGAGGCCAGCCACGGCCCCCGACCTGAGACAGCGTGGAATCAACGAGAGCGATTCTAAAATACGTGATAGCCGAATCGCTCGACGGAAGCACGGGTATCCGCCAAAGAGTTCGTCGGCACCCAATCCCGAGAGCCCCACGACGACGCCTTCCTGAGCCAGCCTGCGGCTGACAACGAAGGTGTTGAAGCCGTCGATGCTCGGGCTGTCCATTTCTTTGAGCCATTCGTGCCACTTTGAAGACATATTGCGGCTGTCGAGCTCAACACAAACG
>Ga0194051_1001175_pt1 | contig 14097 bp, 10 predicted proteins | sample SepL2320m_MetaG_FD_161275 | JGI IMG/M metagenome (GOLD analysis project Ga0194051, IMG submission 161275) | Anoxic zone freshwater microbial communities from boreal shield lake in IISD Experimental Lakes Area, Ontario, Canada - Sep2016-L239-20m | ecosystem: Environmental > Aquatic > Freshwater >... | reverse complement strand
CACAACGGTTTCTGGAGTCAGTCGATCTACTCTATAGTAAATTTGGATTTCTTGAGATTCGCCGGGGACACAGTACTGATCGTTCGATACGATTGTCCCAGAGACATTCTTGAGAGCATTCCTCACTTGTTGGAAAGAGTTACCAATGCAATTTCAAAAACAGTATTCTGGAAAGCATTTTTTACTTCCTTCTTGCAAGAGTGAGTTTATTGTCTGTCTGATTTATCTTTCGACCAGCTTCATAACCTGCATTTGTGCGTTGACTTGCTTACTCACACTCACATCACTCGCCGCAGAATCGACTGACGTGCCTCGATCGCCAGACCATTGGCCTCGTTGGCGAGGAACCGATGGAGCGGGACAAGGAGGCTCTGCGAAGTTTCCTCACACGTGGACAGACAAAGACTGGGCATGGTCGGTTGATTTGCCAGGAGTTGGTCATGCGTCACCTGTTGTTTGGAATGATAGTATTGTGGTTGCCTCCGCAGACCCTCTGACAGGCACCCGAATTGTTACGTGTCATTCCACCTTGGATGGATCGGTGAAGTGGCGAAGCGAAATGCCCGGGAATGTTGAACGCGTGCATGCGCAAAACAGTCTCGCTTCGAGCTCTGCGGCGGTGGATCAATCGGGGATCTACTGGACGTGGGCAACCCGAGATGGGCTCAACGTCGAGGCATTCTCGCATGACGGCAAACGACTCTGGCATGCCGATCTTGGACCCTACGAATCCGAACATGGTTTTGGCTCATCGCTTGCTTTGTTTCGCGATCTTTTAATTGTGCCGATTGAACAGGATGGCCCCAGCTCAGTGGTTGCGCTCGACACGAGCACTGGAGATCTTCGATGGAAGCTGCCTCGCAGTACTGCACGCACTGCTTACTCAACTCCGCTCATCATGGAGAGCGATAAACCAGTAGCCATTTTGGCCAGCATGGCCCACGGAATCACTGGAATCGATCCGCAACGTGGAACCATTTTGTGGCAACGGGCCTGCTTTCCCAAACGCACAGTCTCCTCTCCGGTGCTCGTGGGAAATTCAGTTGCGTGCACCTGTGGTGAGGGTGGCGGGGACAATCTTCTGATCGCGTTACGACTGCCTACCGATGCATCTTTGGATGGATCTCCGGTGGAGCCAGCGATTTCGTTTGAACTCGATAGAAGCATCGCTCCGTACGTTCCAACACCGGTCTGCTCTGGAAATCGACTTTATCTCTGGGGTGATCGAGGTGTGGTGACATGCGTTCATGCCATCAGTGGCGAGGTTGTCTGGAGAGGTCGCGTCGGCGGAACTTTTTCTGCTTCACCGATTGTTGTTGGTGGAACTGTTCTGAATGTTTCAGCCGACGGTGATATTGTGGTGATTGCCGATGACGATGAGTTTAGACTGCTTGGCACCACGAGCCTCGGTGAACCATCCCGCTCGACACCGGCGGTTGCCAGAGGAAAAATGTTTTTTCGAAGCGTCAGCAAACTGTATGCAATTCATGCGCTGGTGGAAAAAACTCTCACCGATCATTGAGGCTTCACTCTGATGGCTGTTGGGAAACTTTCCAGTCACCACCTTTTCGAACAGCCAGCAGAAAAAGAAGTAGTCCAACCGCAGAAAAAAGGGCCGCACTCCACGCCGGCCAGTCGATTTGAAACGCCACAAGTGGCATGGCCACAAGCGGCCCAAGAATTCTTGCCACTGCGGTTGCCGATTGCATAACGCCCAGCACTGCCCCCTGATGCTCAGGATCGCTACCACGGGAAATCAGACTCTGAACCGAAGGAGTCACGCACGCAAAACCGATCACTTCAATGGCAATTGCTACAAGAAAAAGATCGAAGTTCCCCTGTCGGCTGGTCCATCCGATGGCAATCAGACCGACGATCGCAAATATCCATCCCGTTGTTGCCATCATTCGTTCACTGACACGACCTGCCAGCCGTCGAACAAGAAACCCCTGCGCAAGGGTGAGCACAAGTCCCAAGTAGACAAAGACTCCCAGCACAACAACGCTGCGGCGGTTGTCGACCGATCGCATTCGTTGATCGGGATCGAACCATGCGAGAACTCGCGATGCTTCTTGCGGTATCTCAGTCAGTTGTGAATCGATTTGAACAATCTTATCGATGACCAACGACAGGCTCGATTCAAACTGAGAGAATGCCAACACCGATGCAAACGCTGTTCCGATGAACGCCAGCACGCTTGGAGACATTCCTGCGAGCATGCCACCTTTGGACGCGTTGAGCCGTTGGTTTTGATTCGACAGCGTTCTTGATTCTGGAAGACGCCTCCACGCTAGAAAAAGCGCGATTGCCGAAAGACCGCTAGCAACGAATCCTGGCCATGGACTTCGGGCAGCCGCAGGCCCCAACAACAATGCCGCCGAACCGAGAAGCGGTCCAAGCGTAAATCCAAGCGCGAATGCCGCGCCAACCAGCGCCATTCCTTTGGCACGCCCTTTGGGAGTCGTCGAATCTGCAATGTAGGCCTGCGCCGTAGAAATCGTTGCACCGGCGACGCCTGCCCCGATTCGTGAAAAAAATAATCCCCAGAGGCTTCCAAAGGCCGCTGAAATTCCAAAAATCGCATAGAAAATTACTGAGCCTGTAAGCCCCATGAGTAAGACCGGCCGCCTGCCGACGCGGTCCGACAATCGGCCCCAGATTGGTGCACACACAAACTGAGCTGCGGAAAAACTGCAGGTGAGCAAACCGAGCATCCAGCCTGTTGTCCATTGATCAAAACCACCCGACTCAGCAAGCGATTTTCCGTAGAGTGGCAAAAGAGGCAACACCATTCCGAACCCGAGAAGATCGATGAACACCGTGAGAAAGATAACGCCGAGAGAGCCCTTTGCTGGGGCTTTCGCTTCTTCTGTATTTGGAAGAACTGAGGTCGTCGGCATTGTCATACGTGGTCTCATCTTGTGAAGTAATTTTTTAGAATACGCGGTAGAGCGGTTTCATCGAAATTCAGTTTACAAACACCGTAACTGCGTCACATCCGCTACACTCGGCATCCTGTATGGTTGCGCGAAAAAAAAATATCGTGTCTGAAAATCGCCCTGACGGCATGAGCGTCTCGGAGATTACTGCACTCGTCAAGGAAAACGTTGAAAAAAACTTTCCTGATATCTGGATCATTGGCGAGATATCAAACCTTACCAGAGCCTCTTCAGGTCACATCTACCTGACACTCAAGGACGAGTCGGCACAACTGCGAGGCGTTGTGTGGCGGGGAGCGGTGCCCATGCTGGCCATTGAGCCGGCTGATGGGCTGGAAGTCCTCTGTCACGGGCGATTGGAAGTCTACGCTGCACGAGGCACCTATCAGGTGTCAATCGACAAAATGCATGTGGTTGGCATGGGAGTTCTGGAATCTCGACTTTTGCTACTGCGTGAAAAACTTTTGCAGGAAGGTCTCTTTGATCCTCATCGAAAACGACCGCTGCCAGAATTTCCAAAACGAATTGTTCTTGTGACGAGTCCTTCGGGCGCTGCGATCTGCGACTTCCTTGAAACCTTAAAAGCTCGCTGGAGTGTCGCGGAGGTCTTCGTTATGTCTGTCCGCGTTCAGGGTGCTGGAGCCGCTGAAGAAATTGCCGAAGCGATCCGACAGGCGAACCTTCTCTCGCTGCCGATCGATGCACTGGTGATCGCTCGTGGAGGCGGAAGTCTTGAAGACTTGTGGGCCTTTAACGAAGAGGTACTCGTCCGTGCGATTGCAGATTCTCGAATTCCAGTCGTTTCGGGAGTCGGTCATGAAATAGATATTACCCTTGCAGATTTAGCAGCCGACGTCCGCGCGCTCACGCCAACGGATGCCGCGGTCAAGGTTTCTCCTGTGTTGACTCAAGTGCTGGATCTATTGAATGGACTGTTGCATCGTGCTCACACGGCACTCGTCCAGCGTGCCAACCAAGCCAGCGAGCGGTTTGATTCATGGAGCCGTCGACTCGCGATGCACGAACCAAGCCGTACTATCCAAGATCGAAGCGATTTTCTCGATCGAACGAGCAGCCACCTCGCATCTGTGATGCGAGTAAACGTCGAACGCGCCTCCGAACGGCTTCGCGCAGCAGCAGCACAACTCGAAGCCAACAGCCCCTTGGCGATTCTGGCGCGAGGATACTGCGTGGCTTGGACAGATGATCACGTCGGAGTTCTTCATTCGATTGCCAACGTTCAGTCTGGAGCTTTCCTGACAACGCAGTGCACGGACGGACGCATCATCAGCCGAGTTCTAAAAACAGAATCCGTCTTGCCAGTTGCCCCGCATTGATTCTGCACTCAGTCCGAATACTTTTTAGAATATGAATTCGTTTTTTGTAACTTCCACCGATAGCACTGATTCCGTATACAACTGAAACATTGCGAGCAAGAACCTTCAAGGAGTGATATGCTCGGCGAGCATTCGAATTCACTCTCCAGAATAATCTTCCACGCGATCGTACGCACCGCTTCAACCAACAAAACAAAGCACCATGCAAGCCGAAACCTCCCCTCCAGAAAAGTCTCCGCACACTGCCTCGTTTGAAGTCTCTTTACAGGAACTTGGTGGTGTTGTTTCAAAACTTGAAGGTGGATCTCTTGGATTGGCAGATTCGATCGCTATCTATGAACAGGGGGTGTTGTTGCTTCGACAGTTGCACGTTGAACTGGAATCGGTGAAGCAACGAGTTGTGTTGCTCACCCATATTGATCCACTGGGACAAGCTTCTATCGAAACGATGCCAACTCCTGCTCAATCGGCCAGTCTTAAGACTTCTCGTGAAGAGCCCACGCATTCCGTCACGAGAAAACGTCGACCTCAGAAAGACCTTCCGGGGATGGACGATGGATCTCATACAAACTAAGCTGTGTGGCGTTGTATCTCTCATGAACATTCGGCGGTTCCGACAAAAACGGGGCAATCGCCAATGCAACCCACCTTCGTGCAGGTCAGGGACGGTGCATGGCAACACAACCCGCGTTGGTATGTGATTTTTCGAGCGTTCTTCTATCGCTTTCTCGCGTCCGCGAGTTTGTTGATCCACTTCTTGCGCAGGCCCTTGAACTGTCAAACGATGCCCCTGATCGTCTTGCGGAAGCGATGCGGCATTCGCTTTTAGCTCCTGGGAAACGCCTCCGGCCGGCACTGGTGCTCTGGAGCACAGTGGCTTGTGGCGGCTCTTGGGAATTCGCCAAAGAAGCAGCGATGGCCGTTGAGATGATTCACGCGTATTCGCTGGTGCACGATGATCTGCCCGCTATGGACGATGATGATCTTCGTCGTGGACGGCCAACATGCCACCGACAGTTTGACGAGGCCACTGCTATTCTCTGTGGGGATGCGTTGCAGGCATTGGCATTCGAAACGCTCTGTCAACATGCCGATCCAAGCATGGCCGGTCGATGGTGCGCGGTGCTTGCGAGAGCCGCTGGAGCCGAAGCTCTCTGCGGTGGCCAAGCAGATGATCTTGCGGCTGAATCAAAACATGCCGCTCTTCCTGTGAATATGTCAGCGATAGAAAGTGACCAACTTGGCTGGCTTGAAAAGATTCATCGGCGCAAGACTGGCGCACTCTTTTGTGCCTCGATTGAACTCGGGGCCATCGCGGCTGGAGCCGATACCCAGCATCGCGAGGCGCTGAGTACCTACGCACGATCCTTTGGGCTCGCCTTTCAAATCGCAGACGATATTCTGGATGCTCAGGGATCCGAGGTAACTGTTGGCAAACGCGTTGGCAAAGATGCTGACCGCGGGAAACTTACGTTTCCTAGTGTTATCGGTATCGAGAAAAGCCTCATTCGAGCAGAGTCTCTCGCTCACCAAGCGGTCTTATCGCTCGAGTGTTTTGGAGACCGAGGTACTGAATTGGCAATGCTTGCAAGATGGATCGTGGAACGGGATCACTGATCTCGGCGATCTATTCCAACGTCTCCAAATCCCTGTTCGTGCTCGAAGAGCAGTTCGCGTTGAAGGATGAACGATGAAACATATTCTGCCGTCTATTTCATCTCCCCACGATCTCAAGAACTTGTCTCTTGAGCAACTCGATCAACTTGCAGGCGAAATGCGCAGAGCCCTTTGTGAAGTTGCTGCATCACGAACAGCTCATTTTGCCTCCAATCTTGGAGTCGTTGAACTCTGTTTGGCAATTCATCGCGTTTTTGATTTTAGTCGCGATCGACTGATCTGGGACACCGGCCACCAAATTTATCCTCACAAACTCGTCACGGGACGCTTTCCTCGTTTTGGTTCGATTCGCACCAAGGGAGGACTCATGGGCTACCCCAATCCCGATGAGAGCCCTTATGATTTGTTCATGACCGGGCATGCTGGGTCGAGCGTTTCGACGGCACTCGGACTCGCCAGCGGTGACGACCTTGCCGGACGATTGGATAGGCGAAGCGTTGCCGTTATTGGCGACGGGGCTCTTCCATCAGGCATTGTTTTTGAGGCGCTCAACAACGCCGGCTTTCTGAAAAAGAAACTGCTGGTCATCTTAAACGACAACAAGATGTCGATCTGTCCGCGGGTTGGTGCTTTGGCTGAGTACCTCGATTGTATTCGTACGAATCCTTGGTACCGCGGTTTCAAGCAGGAGGTCGGAGAACTGTTGAATCGTGTTCCTGTTGTTGGAGAAACAGTTGAGCGAGCGCTTCATCAGGTAAAAGATTCACTGAAGGCAACGCTTCACGGTGGAATGCTCTTCGAGGCCATGGGCGTACGCTATTTTGGACCCGTCGACGGGCATTCACTTCCAAACCTGATTCGTTATCTCGAACTGGTCAAGGATCTCGACGGGCCTGTGCTGCTTCATGTGCTAACTGAAAAAGGGCACGGATTCAAACCCGCTGTTGACGACCCTGTTTTTTTTCACACGCCGGCTCCCTTTGAATGCGATGACGATGATTGTATTGTCTCGGTCAAGAAATCCTCTTCACGGGCATACACCGATGTAGCCTCTGAATCGATTGCCCAGGCTATGCATCGCGATCATCGTGTCACGGTGATTACGGCAGCCATGTGTCAGGGCAACAAGCTCGAAGCAGTGCGAGAAGCTTTTCCAACCCGATTTTTTGATGTTGGAATCTGTGAATCCCATGCCGTCGCCTTTGCTGCAGGTCAAGCAAAGGTGGGGGGACGGCCGATCGTCGACATCTACAGCACGTTTTTACAGCGGTCCTACGATCAGATTTTTCAAGAGGTCTGCCTGCAAAATCTACCTGTCATTTTCATGCTCGACAGAGCGGGTCTTACAGGGCCAGATGGTCCCACGCATCACGGGGTCTTCGACATTGGTTACCTGAGACTTTTTCCAAATCTTTGCATTTTGGCTCCTGGGGATGAATACGATCTCGTTGCAATGCTCCAGTGGGCGCTTGGTCAGAATGGTCCGGTTGCGATTCGCTATCCCAAAGCCACGGTTGAACGACACTCTGGCTCTCGCGAACCAATTGCGCTTGGTCGCAGCGAAATCCTTCGTCAGGGAGACGATGGATTGATTGTGGCCTGCGGGACGCTGAGCAGTCATGCACTTTCTGCCGTCGATCTGCTGGCCAAAGAGGGACTCGCCATCGGTCTGATAAACGCTCGATTTGTAAAGCCACTCGACTGCGTGCTTCTGCCAGCAGCCGTGGAACGAGCACCGTGGGTGATCACCGTTGAAGAGCATGCATTGGCCACGGGATTTGGCAGCGCTCTGCTGGAGGCGATTTCCGATGCTGGTGTTCACGCATCCCGAGTTGTGAGGCTTGGCATTCCGGATCGTTTTATTGAACACGCAGAACGTTCGGAACTACTGGCGGATCTTGGACTCGATTCAACCGGTATTGCCGCTCGTTGCCGCAGTCTTGCAGGGCTCTCCTCTGTCATCGCCGTTGAGGGAATTTGATTGGACTGTTGTGTAGAGTTGAATAAGACTCTGCTTGAAAATAATCTGTCTCAATGGTGCCACAATGAGTTCCCGTCTCGTCTCACACTCTCCATCGCCCCTCGACATGCGAGTTTCCGTCGTCGGCTCGAAGGATATTCCGCGGGTTGTTCAAGAATCGATTCAGCTTTGTCGGCTTCTCGAAATGCAAAAATATTGCGCCGTGAATCGTGTCAGCGGCCAATCTTCAGCCGAGACCGATGACGACTGGTCATCGATTGATCTTGTCATTGTTCTTGGCGGAGACGGCTCCATTCTGCGCACCGCACGCCGCATGGCGTATACGCAAGCTCCTGTTTTAGGCGTGAACATGGGCACGCTCGGATTCCTCGCCGCGTTTCCTCCTCGTGAAGTGCCAGTGGCTCTTGAAAATCTTGCCCAAGGTCAGTTCCAACTTGTTGAACACCTCCTGTTTGAATGCCGAATCATTCGTGATGGAAAATGCATAAAAGAGTCACTCGGTTTGAACGAGACAACAATTGTGGCAGGGCCTCCTTTTTCGATGATTGATATCGTGCTGCATGTCGATGGCGAGCGCGCTACTACGTATCGCGGAGATGGGCTGATCGTCAGCACGCCAATCGGCTCAACCGCTTACAACCTCTCGGCTGGAGGACCAATCGTTCGAAAAGACCTCGATGCTTTTATTTTCACTCCGCTGAATCCGCATACCTTGACGAATCGTCCGGTGATCGATTCCTCATCGCGGGAATATGAACTGCTCGTACCGCGGCCAAATCCGGGTTCCTCCTGCGTGGTTGATGGCGTCGTGCTAGCGTCGCTGACACCCGGCGATCGCGTTTGTGTGCGAAAAGCAATCCCTAAGTTCATCTTGGTTGAAACGTGTTCTCACGGGTATTATCGGACTCTTCGAGAAAAGCTCGGATGGGGTGGCGACATGCGAACTTCATCCGGTTAAGGATTCATTTCCCGTTGACTCTACTCATTTGTGAGTGCGGTTAAAATTTTTTACGCCGAAAGGAGTCGGCCTCATGCACAACTTCATTGCCAACACGAGATATTCCGTAGAGTCTCTCTCACAGAATCATATTTGGCGAAATATTTTTCCTTTAAGCCTTTTCATTGCGTTGACTTCTGCGATCGCAGGAGATCCTGAAGAGTCATCCGTCCATCTTCAGTATCACTTTCGAATCGGGCAGAAGATCTCGATGCGAGTAGAGCATCGAGCCATGACAGACACGACGATTGCCGGCAGCGCACAGCTGCTAGAAACCGCGACCGATTCCACAAAAATATGGACTGTCACCGACGTCGATTCCGCCGGCAACGCAACCGTCCTGCATTCTGTAGAAAACGTCACAATGACTTCGCATTCGACTGATCGCGCAGAAGTTCGATGGAGCAGCCATGATGGAAAACAGCCCCCTCCTGGATACGAAGCGGTTGTTGCTAGCCTTGGTGTGCCGCTTTCTAAACTTGTAATCGATCCTCATGGAAGAATTCTTGATCGACAGCAATTGGTACCTTCTCAACCATCCAACACCGGCGACCTGATGGTCGTGCCTCTCCCGGAGGAACCAGTTCCCATCGGACATGTGTGGAATGTTCCACAGGAGGTTCTGGTTGAAGTTGAGAATGGACCACGAAAGGTCGTTCGCACTCGTCTGCGATACGAACTTGAGAACATGAACGATGGCGTTGCCACGATTCGCGTTGACACCACCGTGCTTACACCGATGGATGATCCCAGAATCGAAGCGCGTCTGATTGAACGAATCTGGGATGGCACAATTCTGTTCGATATTCAGCGAGGCTGTGTACTTCACAGAAGCACGCAGATGGATCGCAGGGTGGTGGGCTTCAACGGCCCCCAGTCAAGCCTGCGATATAAGGCGCGGCTCGAAGAACAATTAAACGAGCCGACTCGAACTGCAGTCAAACCTCAAAAGCCATGATGCAAATGGTTAGCCCGCTCGAGACCTCAGAAGATCCTCAACACGTCGAATAGCTTCTTCGGCATCCCAGAGAGTTCCTGCTAACTGAACGGGAACTCGTTTACTTACCCATTGTGCGACCGATTTATGAGCAGAAATCACTGTGGAGTGGCTGCGTCGACCAAAGTAGCTTCCTATTTCGACCAGAGCCGCAGGCGTGTGCTTCCGCGCAAGAAACATTGCAAGCATTCGTGGTTGGTTGACCGTACGACCGCGCTTGGATGACTGTAAACATCCACTTTCGAGGCCAAATGCTGAGCAGACTGCTTTTTCAATATCCGTAAGACGAACGCTGCGTCCACTCGATCGCATTAAATCAGCCAGTGATTCCTCGGCAAGCGAAAGGGTAATTGAAACTCCCAGCATCAGGCTCGCTGCTTCAAGCCGATTGATTGCCCCAGAAAGTTCACGCGCGTGGCGAGTCATGTGCGTTGCCACAAACTGAACCACGTCATCCGAAACGGAAAGGCCTCGCCGTTCGGCAAGCCCCCTCACAATGCCACATCGGACCTCAAAATCAGGAGGGGACAGACGCACGTGCATACCGCCATGAAGTCTCGCCAGAAGTTCGGGCCCAATCCCTTCAATTGAATCCGGATCTCGATCACATGAACATACGACCTGGCGTCCCTGTCTCAGAAGAGCATCTACGGTGTGCTGCAACTCCATCACCGTGGCCTGCTTGCGACTGCCTCCAAAGAACTGCAGATCATCAATCACCAGAATATCAGCGTTTCGACAAGTTCGTCGGAACGCTGGAAGTCCACTGCCATGAAGCGCTGAAAGGAAATTGGTCGTAAATTGTTCTGCCGAAAAAAACTGCGCATTGATTCGCGGATTTAATTCGCGTGCGCGCGAACAAAAACCTTCCAGAAGGTGCGTTTTACCAACACCCGTTGGGCCATGGATCACCAATGGTGATACATCGCCGGGCTTTCGTGCTCCCTGTTCGACGGCTGCTATTGCTAATCGATTGCTCAAGCCACTGACAAAATCATTCAGACTGAAACTACGTCTGGTCGATCGTGCAGCCCCATTTTCTCGAGTTGAACTTTCTCGCCTGTGCGTTTGCTCAGCAACGCTGAGAGAACGCCCGATTGACTTCTTTCCAAGGGGCTTACAAAGTTCTGTTGACATTAATTCTGAAGCATGACTGAGAGAGTCTTCATTCTCTTGTGCCGTTCTTCCAGATGGTAAACGACTTTTCCAATCCGGCTGGGAAATTTCGCATGAAGTATTTCCCCCTTGCGAAAGAGTCACTCGCCGAACTACAGCCGCTCTGGCGGCTGAAGCCACTCCCGATGGACTCGCTCCAACTTTCGACATCTGCTGCAGATTCGAAACACCTGCTGTGGCGGGCTCTGATGCAACTTGAAAAACGACTGTTGCAGAACTTCCCAGCACCTGCCGAACGGTCTCCTCTAGTTCTCGGAAAAACATTCTTCGCAGAGCATCTTGCGCAAACGAAGAAAAAGTCTCCACGACAACTCTGTCAGCCTGCAGAATTAAAACAGTTTCGCCCGCAAACCAGAGATTAAACCGATCGGCACCAATCCGACTGGAAAAAAGATCGAAAAACGATGGCTGCAGTTGATCCGGTGCTCGTTGATCGGCTTGCGTAACTGTTATTTCCATCGATCGGCCTTCCCTGGCTTCGCAATCTCTATGCACTGTTCAACACGACAACATGACTGACGCTTTATCGATCCCTTTTGCACGGTCAACCGTACATGCGTTTCGAAACGCAACCCGATTCCTCTCCCCTTCACACTCTCACTCCACAACAGACTCGCGGTTCACAGAAAGCACTTTTACAGACAAAAAAGCTGGGGTAATTTCTCAGATTATTTGCCACGCACTCTCGTCGGGTGGGGCGATTGTATGAGTGCATGCAGTGCTGTCAAACAAGTCGTCGACAGCGACGACAAATTGTCTTGGACAAAATTTTTGTTGACCTCATTTCTGCATCTTGTGCCCGGATAAAAGTTTTAAAAAAGACAAAACTCCCGGTTCGAATTCGGTGGAAAAGCTGTCTGAAGGCCAAGTTCAAGAAAATGCTGCGGGAAATCTGAGACTTTGCCTATACTGTGGCCTCGGACGAGTCTCGATGAATCGCTCTTGCGATTCCACCGATCTGAATGAAATCGAAAAAATCTGCTTTCTGAAAGCGATTTTCTCACCGCTTTCGGAGAACGTTCACCATGGAACATGTCCACTCGATTCAAGACGCTTTCGAATCGGCTTCAAATTCGCGTCAATTCAATTTTTTGACAAAAACGGCCTCTGGTTCTTGCTCTGTCACACGAATCCTTATTCTGACAATTCATAGTTTTGCGTTCTCGCTTTTTTGGAATGTTGTTGCTCCCGAATGTATTGGAGCGGCTGATCCAGAAAAACAGGTTTTGCCTGCCGCGGTTTCCGAATCTCCTCCATTGCCTATTCAAAATGGGACCGTGCCGGAAAAAAAGACTTCTCGATTTTCCCGGCCAGCCACCGATTTAAAAACTGGTTCGGTACCCCTCCTGTCCGCTCCAACTGTTGAATCGGGTGAGCAATCGCTGCAGAATCAATCTCCTCGTTCTTCTGAGAAGGTCGCTGCCGATGCGATTCAGAAACAGACGCCGCCCTCTGCTTCTGCGACGCTCTCACCGGACGTTTCCCGCGAGGAACCAACGGTCTCTGTACTGACATCGAGTCAAACAGTTCCTGTGAATCCTCTAGACGCTCCACAAGAACAAGTTTCCGACTTGGAAGAGTCTCCGTATCCTGCTGAGCCGACGCTCTCGGCCGAAGACTCTGATTCTCTTATTGCCCCAGAATTCAAGCCTGATATCAAAAATTCATCCACTCTGGCGCCTCTGGATAAGCCTCTTGTCAATGCAACGCCAGGCAGTGGATGGCTTGGGCTGGTCGTTGATGAACGAATTGTGACCGGAAGGCTCACCGTTGTAGAAACTGTTCTTGGAAGCCCTGCTGCGGGGTCCGATCTGCTCGCAAGTGATACGCTCTTGGCAATCAACGGAACGCCTCTCAAAGTTGCCGATGAACTTGCAGCAGCGTTGGCAGGGCTCACTCCCGGCAAAGAGGTTTCCCTTTCCATTGAACGTAATGGAAATGTTCGGGAGATCCGTCTTCTGGCTGCCGAACGCCCAATACGATCAACTCTTTCAACGAAGTCGGCTCCACCGAGAATTCTCGATCCAGTCACCGTCGCCAAAGCAAATACATTTTCTCCCGCCCAACGATCGGCGGTCGATTCTCTCCCTACGCCGGTTCAGGAATCTGATTCCTTGACTCATTCAATGCGCGAAGATGAATCTGCGGTGCCCGCTCGTCCCGGAAGGATTGCACTGGGAGTACGGACCTTGCCAGTTGATCAAAGCACTCAAAATCGATTTGGTCTGGACAAGGCAGCCGGGGCATTTGTGGTGGGAGTTATACACAACATGCCTGCTTCAAAAGCTGGGGTTCCGCCAGGCTCGGTGATCATCGCGGTCGGTGAACAACCGATTCATTCTCCTCAGCAATTAACTCGTGTTGTTACGTCGGGTCCCATCGGCGTGCCGGTAGTTCTAGAATACGTTCTTCCAGGAGGATCAAATCATCGAACGAATGTCATACTTGAACCGATTGAAAAACTATTCGAAACTGCGATTTTTGAAAATTCGTCGCCTGTGGGTGTTCCAAAAATAACCCAGCTTCCTCGCTTCAATTCCCCTGAACTGGCTCCCGAAGTGCAGCAGACAGAGCGACAAATCTCTGGAGTGAATCCACCTCCTGCCTCCTATGAAGAACTTCTTCAAGAGGTCCGACGACTTCGAGCAGCTGTTGAATCCCTCGAACAAACGCTCGGAGTGACCATCGGCGGGCGATAGTAGTCTTATGCAGCGTTGCATTGGAGTCGACTGAGTTCATCGTCAAGCTCGACTGCTTTTCGAGGTTCAAGAAGAATATTGCGAGAAGCGTCGCGAGAGGGCTCTCGTCGAAGAGGTTGTTCGCCTACCACATGGGCCCCTGATCGCGCCCATGCCTCGGCGTCTTCGGAAAGCTTCGAAAGCAATCGTTCCAGCCCCTGACGATGCCACTCCACTCCTTTTCGATCCAAATTTGGAGGAATCGCAATTGCACGACTCACGATTGCTCGCGCTCGTGAACCAGGCCTTGGAATCGCGAACTGATCCCACGTTTTCATTCGCCACGGTCGATCGTAGCCACATCCCATCGCCACG
>Ga0194051_1001174_pt1 | contig 14106 bp, 16 predicted proteins | sample SepL2320m_MetaG_FD_161275 | JGI IMG/M metagenome (GOLD analysis project Ga0194051, IMG submission 161275) | Anoxic zone freshwater microbial communities from boreal shield lake in IISD Experimental Lakes Area, Ontario, Canada - Sep2016-L239-20m | ecosystem: Environmental > Aquatic > Freshwater >... | reverse complement strand
CTCGTTGTCCGCGCCGGGCACCTGGCTCAGCCGCGCCAACGCATGGCGGCGCAGCACGATCATCGTGCGGAGGCGGCGAGGACCTTCTTGCGGATGTCGAGCGCGAGCTTGCGGCCGCCGCGCTTCCTGCCGAGTTCCGCGCGATTGTCCTCGGTCGAGGCCGTGGCGATCGCCTTGGCGAGCTTGGCCTGCACGTCGTCCTTGGCGGCCCAGACTTCCTCGACGCCGCCCAGCAGCGCGAACGGCTTGGCGCCGAATTCGAGCGACGGCATGGTCTTCGAAAGCTTGCGCAGCACAGCCACCGGAATCTTGGTGACGGCCGACATGGCCTCAACCGGCATCAATCCCACACTCGCCGAATCGAGCGCATAGATGCGATCGGCGAACATGCCGTAGCAGAGGAAGGCACCGCCCACGGCCTGGCCGGTGGCGACGGTGATCAACTTGTGGCCCTTGCGGCGCGCCAGTTCGAGGCAGCTCAGCAAGTGGCCGAAGTAGCTGGCGAGACCCAGCATCTCGGCGACGCGGTTGGGTTCCTGGCCGGCACTGTCGACCAGCATGACGATCGGCGCCTTCGGATGGTGCTCGATACAGTCGATGACGTGGGCGGCGAGGCGGAGCGCGGCGGCATTGTCGATATAGGTGCCGTCGCAGGTGCCGATGACGCAGACCTTGGTGCCGCCGGCTGCGGCATAGCCGGTCAGCACGGACTTCTCGACCGAGATGCCCTTGGCTGACGAGCCAAAGAGCCTGGCGAACAGGGCGCGGGCGGAGGGCTTTTTCATGATGCTATTTCCCGCGCTTGGCCATGGCCGCGAATTCCGGGCCCGAGGCCAGCGAGGCGCCGGCGATGTCGCGTACGCCCATGGCCTTCCAGACAGCATCGGGATCGGCCGTGTCGCCGAATCGCTTCAGCCGCTTCTCCAGTTCCTTCTGGCGCGTCTTGACTGAGGTGAGCGTGATCGCACTCGACTTGCCCAGCAGCTTCGCGACGGCGTCGCGTATGGCGTCAGCGCTGTCGTGCACGAGCGCGTCGGCATCGCCCAGCAGGTACTTGGTCTTGCCGCCGCTGGTCTTCCAGACGAGCGCGCGGTTGGCCGAGTCGTAGGCCTTCTTGCCCATCCACTTCTCGATCACGATCGGACCGGAGATGCCCAGGCGTCCGTGCTCGGTCATCACGCGGAAGTCGCAGCAGGTCGACAGGATGCCGATGCCGCCATAGGCGCCGATGTCGGTGGCGATGACGGCGATGGTCGGAACCTTCTTGGCCCGGCATTCGAAGATCGCGCGCATGGTCTCGGCGATGGCGATCTCGCCGGCCGAGCCTTCGTGCAGGCGCACGCCGCCGCTCTCGATGATCAGGACGCAGGGCACTTGGTCTCGCGCCGCGGCCTTGAAGAGGCCGGTGAGCTTGGCGCCGTGGATCTCGCCGACAGCGCCGCCGACGAACTGGCCGACCTGGGCCGCGATGTAGATCTCTTTGCCGCCGAGCTTCGCCTTGCCGATTACGACGCCGTCGTCGAACGACACCGGGATGCCGAGCTGGGCGAGGTAGGGGCTGGTGAGACGCTCGGGCGGCGGCAGCATCTCGGCGAACGAGCGAGGATCGACCAGCGCCGCGATTCGCTGGCGGGCCGTCTGCTCGTGGAAGAGGGAAGTCCCGGTCATTTCTCGCCCTTGGTCAAATGGTCGTAGGCCTGGCGCAGGCGCAGGGTGACGAGGACAGGCGGGGCGCCCTGATCGTTGATCGTCACCTTGGTGCCGCCGGCCGGATAGTGGTGGGCGAAGTCGGCGAGGGCGGCGAGCCACGACGCCTTGTAGCCGGGGATCGACGTCTCGACGTGGCAGTCCATCGCGTCGGACGGCCGGCTGCCGCGCTCGACCAGCACCTCGAGATTGCCCGATCCGACGACGCCCGCGAGCGCCCACGGTTTGCCGGCCGTGGTCTTGAGCGGCTTGGACGGGAAAGCCTTGGCAAACTTTTCCATTCTCTCGAGTCCTACCAGTCGACGAATTGCGAGGGCGGGTCGTAGAGCCCGTTGGACCAACGCACGAGGCCCTTGATGTCCTGCGTGGCGAGCAGGCTGCGGCTCGCCTCCGAGGGGCGGACGCCGACATCCTCCGGCATCTGCACGATGCCGCGTCGACGCAACTCCTCGGTCTCGCGCTTCTTGCGCTTGAGGCCAACCGGCGTGTAGCCCGCGACCGCACGGATCGCGGCCTGGCGCTCGGCGATGGAGCGGCAGGCGGCCAGGTTGGCAATGCCTTCCTCGGTCACGATGTGGGTGACGTCGTCGCCGTAGATCATCACAGGCGTCACGCCATGCAGCGCCTTCCTGATGCTGGGCTCGGCCGCATCGAGTTCCTCGACGAAGGTCGGCACGCGGCCGGCCTGAAAGGTCTCGACCATCTGCACGACGAGCTTGCGACCGGGAGGAGATCCCGGGCCGGGATTTGCCTCTGCGCCAGCCTTGAGCCAGGCCTTTGTGGGATGGCGGCGTCCGGTCGGCTGGCAGCCCATGTTGGGCGCACCGCCGAACCCGGTGATGCGGTTCTTCGAGACGGTCGAGGAGTTGCCGTTGATGTCGATCTGTAGCGACGCGCCGATGAACATGTCGATGGCGTAGTGCCCGGCGAGCTGGCCCATGGCGCGGTTGGAATGGAAGCTGCCGTCGCGGCCGGTGAAGAAGACGTCGGAACGGGCGGCGGTGTAGCGCTCCATGCCGACTTCGCCACCCACTGCGAAGACGCTTTCGACCCAACCCGATTCGATCGCCGGGATCATGGTCGGCAGCGGATTGACCATCCAGTACTTGCAGATCTTGCCTTTTAGCCCCAGCCGCTCGCCGTAGGTCGGCAGCAACAGCTCAATGGCCGCGGTGTTGAAGCCGACGCCATGGTTGAGCGACTGCACCTCGTATTTCTCGTAGATGCCGCGCAGTGCCACCATCGCCATCAGCACCTGCACGTCGGTGATGGCTGCGGGATCGCGCGTGAACAGCGCCTGCAGGTGCATCGGGTAGGGGGCTTCGACCACGAAGTCGACCTGGTCGGCCGGAATGTCGATGCGCGGCAGCTTGTCGACGATCTCGTTCACCTGCGCGAACACGATGCCGTCGGAGAAGGCGGTCGGCTCGACGATCGCGGGCGTATCTTCGGTGTTGGCGGCGAGGAACAGGTTGCCCTTGCGGTCCGCCTGGGCGGCGGCGATCAGCGCGACACGCGGCGTCAGGTCGATGTAGTAGCGCGCGTAGAGCTCGTTGTAGGTGTGGATGGCGCCGACCGGGAATTTCTTCGCCTTCACCAGGTCTGCCACGGCAGTGCCCTGCGGGCCCGCGTAACAGAAGTCGACCTGGCGGATCATGCCCTTCTTGAAGAGCTCGATGTGGGCCGGCAGCGTGATGCAGGACATCACGAGATGGATGTCGTGCAGGTCCTTCTTGTCGAGCGTGGCGAGCTGATTGGCGAGGAAGTCCGCCTGCTTCTGGTTGTCGCCTTCCAGGCAGAGAATGTCGCCGGGTTCGATGATGCGCTTGAGAAGCTGGGGCACGTTGTCGGGGGAGACGAATTTGCCCCGCGCGAGCTTGCCGACACGTTCCAGGCGCTGCGCCTTGTTGAGGCGGCGCAGAGCGGTTTTTGCAGTGGTCATGTTGCCTTTTCCTCCATCCGATGCCACTGGTCAATCGGCGCGAGGCACATAGTCGCGTACGAAAACATGTTACAGGCCTGCCATGCTGATGTTTGAAATTCCCTTCGGCACGACCGACTGGGCCGATGTAGAGCGCACCGAACACGCTGGCGAGACCGGCAAGGCATTCTGGCGCACCAAGACCTTCAACAACATCCGCGTGCGCATGGTCGAATACACGCCAGGCTATCTCGCGGACCATTGGTGTCAGAAGGGGCACATCCTCCTGGTGCTGGACGGCGAACTCTCGACCGAGCTGGCCGACGGAAAGACAGTCGAACTGAAGGCCGGCCAGAGCTATCAGGTGGCGGACAATACGCTCGGCCATCGCTCGCGCACCGACAAGGGCGCCAAACTTTTCATAGTGGACTGATATGGCGGAATTGGCATGACGGACATGATCGGATTTATCGGCGTCGGCACCATGGGCGAGCCGATGTGCCGCAACCTGGCGAAGAAGAGCGGCATGACGGTGCTGGCGGCCGACCGCGATGCGGCGCCGCTGAAGCGGCTGGAAGCCGACGGCGTCAAGACCGCCTCGCTCGACGAGATCGCCACGACCTGCCGCACGATCTTCCTGTCGCTGCCCGGCGGCAAGGAAGTTGCTCAAGTCTGCCTGGGCGAGGGCGGGTTGGTCGACAAGGCCAAGCTCGGCTGGACGGTGATCGATCTCAGCACGGCGCCGCCCAAGCTCGCGCAGCGGCTCTACGAGGAATTCGAGGGCAAGGCCTCGGCCTTCGCCGACGCGCCGGTCGCGCGCACGCGCCAGGCGGCGATCGACGGCACGCTCTCCATCATGGTCGGCGCCACGCCGCCCACCTTCGAGCGCATAGAACCGCTGCTGCGCCACATGGCGAGCGAGGTGACGCACTGCGGCGCCGCCGGCGCAGGCCAGACGGTAAAAATCCTGAACAACATGGTGCTGTTCCAGACCGTGGTGGCCCTGGCCGAGGCGCTCACGATCGCCCGCGCGCAGGGCGTCGACGGCAAGGTGCTGTTCGAGACGCTGAGCAAGGGTTCGGCCGACTCCTTCGCGCTGCGCAACCACGGCATGAAGGCGATGCTGCCGGACGTCTTCCCGGAACGCGCCTTCTCGACCGAATACGCGCTGAAAGATCTCAGCTACGCCATCGAGATGGGCGAGCAGCACGGCGTGCCAGGCCTCGGCGCCGATGTCGCGCGCGAGGTGATGGAGCGGGCGGTCGAGCTCGGCCACGGCAAGGAATACTGGCCGGTGCTGCTCAAGGCGATCGAGGACGCGAAGGGCAAGGGCTGACTTCCCCCATTCGTGTCGCTCTTCGCCTGACGAAAAATCCGTGTTGGTTGTCGTCGGGACTTCAATCAGAATGATGCACCCGTTCTGCACGAAGGGAGCACCTCATGACCGTCACCATCACGCCGCTCACGCCCGTCCTCGCCGGCGAAGTGGGCGCGATCGACCTGCGCCAGGTGCACGATCGTGAATCGCTGGAGGCCATCCGGGCCGGCATGGACAAGTACGCCGTGCTGGTGTTCCGCGATCAGAATTTCACCAACGAAGAGCAGCTCGACTTCGCCCAGCGTTTCGACGGCACGCTGCATGCCCGGACGTCCTCCTCGGCCATCGGCAGCAACCGGTTCGGCAACGAGGCGATAGCCGACGTCTCCAACGTCGACAAGGACGGCAAGATCCGGGACGCGAACAACCGCATGCGTGCCTCCTCGGTCGGCAACCGCCTGTGGCACACCGATGCGTCGTTCGTCGATCCGCCGGGCCGCTACTCGATGCTGTCGGCACGGGTGGTGCCGTCGGTGCGGGCCGATACGGAGTTCGCCGACATGCGCGCGGCCTACGATGCGCTCGACGCGGAAACCCGCGCCTCGCTCGAAGGGCTGCGTGTCTATCATTCCATCGTCTATTCGCGCCACGTGCTCGGCTTCGACTTCAACGAGGACGAGCGGGACAAGCTGAAGGGCGCGGTCCATCCGCTGGTGCGCACCATCCCGACCTCCGGCCGCCGCGCTCTCTATCTCGCTTCGCACGCCGAACATGTCGTCGACTGGCAGGTGCCGGAGGGCCGGCTGCTGCTGCGCGACCTGATCGACCATGCCACTCAGCCGCAATTCATCTATCGCCACATCTGGCGGCCGCATGATTTCGTGATCTGGGACAATCGCTGCACCATGCATCGCGCCCGGCCGTTCGACGACAAGACCCACCGCCGCGAGCTGCGCCGCACCACGACGCTCGACCTGCCGCTGCCGGTTTCGGCTTAGGGGTCGATCTCGTGGCGGAGAGTGCGCGACTTCGGTCGCGCTTCTTCGCATGAGCATGAGCGCCACAAGCCGCGCGAATCCCTAAAGACACTCAGACTCCGGCCGACGACAGGCAGGCATATGTTCATGCAGATGGTATGGTCCGTTGCCGGATGGATGATTTGAAGAGGGAGACGAGGCTGATGGCGCGGATTGCCGTGGGTGGATTCCAGCACGAGACCAATACGTTTGCGCCCCAGCAGGCGACATGGGACGAGTTCGTGCGCGCCGATGCCTGGCCGCCGCTGCTGCGCGGGCCGGAGATGATCGCGGGCGTTGAGGGCTTCAACATCCCGATCGCGGGCGCGGTGAAGCGCCTGGCCGAGCTCGGCCACGAGATCGTGCCGCTGGCCTGGGCCGCCGCGGCGCCGGCCTCCTATGTCACCGAGGATGCCTACGAGAAGATGTGGGCGCTGTTCGACGAGGACCTGAAGAAGCTGGGGCCGTTCGATGCGGTCTATCTCGACTTGCACGGCGCCATGGTCGCCGAGAACACCGAGGACGGCGAAGGCGAACTGCTGGCCCGCATCCGCAGCATCGTCGGCAACGAGCTGCCGATCGTGGCCAGCCTCGACTATCACGCCAATCTCACGCCCGAGATGGCGAAGCTGGCAACGGCCCTGGTGGGCTATCGCACCTATCCGCACATCGACATGGCGGTGACGGGCAAGCGCGCCGTCGAGCTGCTGGACCGGCTGCTCAAGGAAAAGCGTCCGGTCTATCGCGCCTATCGTCAGCTCGATTTCCTGATTCCGCTGGTATGGCAGTGCACCTTCATCGAGCCGGCCAAGGCGATCTTCGATCTCGTGGGCGAACTCGAGGCGGGCGAGAAGAGCCACAACCAGGGAATCGTGAGCGTGACCCACACGCCGGGATTCCCGCCGGCCGACATCGCCCAGTGCGGGCCGGCGCTGGTGGTCTACGGCCACGACAAGGAGGCGGTCGAGGCCGCCGCCGACAAGCTCGCGGCCACCGTCAAAGCGCAGGAAAAAGCCTTCAACGGCGAGCTGCTCGACCCCGATCAGGCGGCGTTGCGCGCGATCGAGCTTTCGAAGAAGGCTACCAAGCCGATCGTGCTGGCCGACGTGCAGGACAATCCCGGCGCCGGCGGAACGTCGGACACGATCGGCCTGCTGGCGGCGCTGATGCGCCACAAGGCCAAGGGTGCGGTCATCGGCATGATCGTCGACGAGGGTGCCGCGAAGGCGGCCGTCGAGACGGGCGAGGGCAACATCATGCGCCGCGGCATCGGTGCCGTGGTGGGCTACGCCGGCGAGAAGCCGGTCGAAGCGGACTGGCGCGTGACGAAGCTCGGCTCCGGTATCTTCACCGGCACCGGACCGTTCTACGGCGGCGCCAAATTCCAGATCGGGCCGATGGCGCTGGTGACCGACGAGGCGTCGGGCGTGTCGGCGGTGCTCGCGTGCAAGCGCGTCCAGGCGGCCGACCAGGAGATGTTCCGCGCCGTCGGCGTGGAACCCTCCAAGGTGCCGATCCTGGCGTTGAAATCGACGGTGCATTTCCGCGCCGACTTCCAGCCCATCGCCGAGACCATCCTGGTCGTGCAGTCGCCCGGCGCGCACATCACAGATCCGGTCGAGATGCCCTACAAGCACCTGCGCAAGGGCATCCGGCTCCGACCGTTGGGGCCGGTGCACGGAGGGTAGTCGCGAGGGTCATTCCAAAAACGATGTCATCCCGAGCCGAAGGCGAGGGATCTTTCGTTTGATTTCAAAGATCCCTCACTGCGTTCGGGATGACAGCATTGCCGTGGGAGCGCTTCGACTCCCATCCTGAGCCTGTGCTCTACCCGTTTCGAAATGCCGGCCTGAGCGCCCACACCATCGGCACCGTGGTGAGCGCCACGCAGGCGACAACCGCGAGAGCCGTCGTGAGGCCGATCACGTCGCCCAGCAGGCCGAACAGCAGCGGGCCGGTGGCGCCGGCCACGGAGCCGCCGGTGTAGAAGACGGCGAAGGCATGCGTGCGCTTCTCGGGACTGACGAACTCGGGCACCGTGCCGTAGAGCACCGATGAGGTGCCGTTCAGCATCAGGCCGATGGCCGGCAGCAACACGAGGGCGAAGTCGAGCGAGAGGGGCAGGACGGCGAGGATGAGCAGCGTCGTTGCGACCTCGGTGAGGGCGACCGACGGCACGACGCCGAGCTTCTGGCCGACCCAGCCCATCACCAGCTTGCCGGCCGCTCCTCCGGCAAAGAGCAGCGACAGGCCGAGGCCGATGGTCGGCAGGTCGGCGCCTTTGTCTCTCAGGAGAAACGGCAGGAAAATCAGGAAGCCGGTCCGCACCAGGTCGTCGGCGATGTGGATCGAGAACAGCAGCCAGTAGGCCCACGGCCGGTCCTGGCCGGCGATGTTCTTCGCCGGCTCGGCCGTGCCGTGTGTGATGATCGGCTTCAGCGAGGCTAGGATCACGCCCGCGCCCACGACCGCGAACGCCGCCATCACGACCATGGTCTGCTGCCAGCCGAGCGAGGCGGCGATCAGCGCGAACAGCGCGGGCAACATGACCTTGCCGACGTCGCCGGTGAAATTGTAGGTGCCCAGCGCGGTGCGCGAGCGCGGGCCGTGATAGGCCGCGGCGACCAGGCTCGACGCGATGGGGTGTTGCGTGCTGCCGCCCAGGCCCGCCAGCAGCAGGCCCGCGATCACGCCGTAGAGCGAGCCGGTGAAGCCCGCGAGGCAGTAGCCGACGGCGATCAGGGTGGTGCCAACTGCCAGCACGCGCACGCCGCCGAAGTGCTCGGCGAGCTTGCCCGAGGGGATCTGGCCCACCGCCATGGCGCCGGAATAGACGGTTTTCAGGCCACCGATCGCGGCGTAGCTCAGGCCAAACTGCGCCTGCAGCAGTGGATAGAGGACGTTCAGCAGATCGGTGAAGCCATCGTGCAGCGCATGGGCGCCGCCGCAGACGGTCAGCGTCCGGGTAGGTGAGGCGGGAGGGGAGACGGTGATTGTCATCTCACCGTCACAATACTAGCGACCGGGGATGCGGTCGAACCAAAAGGCGAGCTGCTGCTGGAAGTCGGCTTCGGCGAAGGCCACGTCGGTGATGACCGAGGGCTTTCCGTTGCGCGGATAGCGCACGCTCTGCAATCGCGCGAACGCAGTATCGCTCTGATGCAGGATCAGCAAGTCGCCCTGGCGGCGGTGGAAGATGAATTCGTGGATCTTGCGGATGTTGACCAGGCTGACGACGTAGCGGCCGCTGTCGTTTTCGCCCGCGAGCTGGCGCACGGGGATGTCGCGGCCCTCGTTGGTGATGCCCATCAGCGCTGGCGCCTCGGGCGCCATCATGTTGTCCGTGCCGGTGTTCTGGATCATGCGCACCAAGCGGTCGCCGCGCGGCGACAGGGTGGTGATCTTGGACTTGCCGAACAGGTTGGCGTTCTGACAGGCGCCGAGCGGGAGGAGGAGGGCGGCACCGAGCAACGCGCGCCGCGGAAATACGCGTGAGGGCAATACGCTAGAAGACAAACTCAATCCTTCCCGGTCTTGTTCATGTCGACGACGATCGGCGCGATGGTATCGAGGGCACCCTCGCGCACCGCCCAGAAGAAGCAGTTGTGGCGTCCGGTGTGGCAGGCGACGCCAGTCTGGTCGACGAGCACCAGCAGCGTGTCGCCGTCGCAATCGATGCGCAGGTCGTGCAGAATCTGGATGTGGCCGGACGTGTCGCCCTTGCGCCACGGTGCCTGGCGCGAGCGGGACCAGTAGCAGACGCGGCCCGTGCGCATGGTCTCGACGACGGCGTTACGGTCCATCCAGGCCATCATCAGGACTTCGCCCGTGTCGTGCTGCTGGGCGATGGCGGGGACGAGGCCATTGGCGTCGAAGCGGATGGCGGCGAGCGCTACGTCGATCTCGGACAGCTGATAGGTGGTTGGATTAACTGGAGCACTAACTGGGGGCATGGGGCGAGCACCTCTGGACCAGACATGGCCTCCGGAAGGAACGGGGCGTATAATCGCCTCGTTTCTGCTTGGCAAATCGGGGCACATCGGGATCTCGTGAAGAAGTCGGCGAAAGCTATCGTCCACAGCCACGATCATCAGCACTGCGTCGAGGATGCCCTCGCGGCGGCCGAGAAGTTGTGCGCCGCCAAGGACCTGCGATTCACGCCCTTGCGCCGTCGCGTGCTCGAATTCGTCTGGTCGAGCCACAAGCCGGTCGGCGCCTATGCGCTGCTCGACCAGCTGCGCGACGAGGCCCTCGGCTCGGCACCGCCCACGGTCTATCGCGCGCTCGACTTCCTGATCGAGAACGGGCTGATCCATCGCATCGAGCGCATGAACGCCTTCGTCGGCTGCAGCCATCCCGGCGAGGCGCACCGCGGCTTCTTCCTGATCTGTGCCGACTGCGGCAACGCCGAGGAGCTGGAAGCGGAAGAGATCGCCCAGGCGATCACCGCCGGCGCCGCCGAGCGCGGCTTCATCGCCCGCGAAATGACCCTCGAAGTGACCGGCGTCTGCGCCGACTGCCGGAAATCTTAGTCTCTTGTGGACCGCGAGCGTCCCGCTCGCCCGGATCATGAGCGAGCGGGACGCTCGCGGTCCGGAAGATCCTACGCGTTGTGCGCCCTGTTCAGGCGCTCGAAGCCTTCGGCGAGGTCGGTTTTCAGGTCCTCGACGTCTTCCAGGCCGATGTGGATGCGCAGGAGCTGCTTGCCCTGCGGCCAGGGAACGGCGGTCCGGTACTGGTCGGGATGGGCCGGGATCATCAGGCTCTCGTAGCCGCCCCAGCTCGCGCCCATGCCGAAGATATCCATGCCGTCGAGCATTGCGGCCAGTGCGTTGCGGCTAAAACCGTCGCGCAGCGTGAAGGAGAACAGGCCCGAGGCGCCCTTGAACTGCTTCTTCCAGTTCTCGTGGCCGGGACAGTCGGGCAGGGCGGGATGCAGGACCTTGTCGACTTCCGGCCGCGCCTTCAGCCAGTGGGCGATTGCCAAGCCGCTCACCTCGTGATGGCGCAGGCGCACGCCCATGGTGCGAAGGCCACGCAGGGCAAGATAGCAATCGTCAGGTGCGGCGTGAAAACCGAACGACTGGCAGGCGGTCTTGGCGATCTCGAACAGTGGTCGCGTCGCGCAGGAGATGATGCCCATCATCGCATCGGAGTGGCCGACGATGTACTTGGTGCCGGCGTGCACCGAGATATCGCAGCCGTGCTCGAACGGCTTGAAGTAGAGCGGCGTCGCCCAGGTGTTATCGATGATCACGGTGGCGCCATGCTTCTTGGCGACGGCGGCCGTGGCGTCGACGTCCTGGACTTCGAAGGTCTGCGAACCGGGCGCCTCGAGGTAGACCACCTTGGTGTTGGGGCGCATCAGCTTCTCGATGCCGGCGCCGATCATCGGATCAAAGAATGTCGTTTCGACGCCGAAATTCTTGAGCGTGGTGTTGGCGAAGCGGCGCGCGGGCCCATAGGCGTTGTCGGTGATCAGCATGTGATCGCCCGACTTCAGGAAGCCGACGATGGCGCCGGTCACGGCGCCGAGGCCGGACTGCACGGCGATGGAGCGGTGCGCGCCCTCGATGGCGGCAACGGCATCTTCGAGCGCCTTCTGCGTCGGCGTGCCGTTGCGTCCGTAGCCGAAGCCCTCGAACGGGATCCGGTTCTCGAACTTGTCCATCGTCGGCGAGAGGATCGTCGAGGCGTGATAGACGGGCGGATTGACGATGCCGAAGTTGTTCGCGGGGTCGCGGCCGGCAACGGCCAAAACGGTGTCGGGTCTGGTATAAGTTTTCTTGGAGGTCATGTCCTCGACTATGGCACAGGCCTCACGCCGGCGGCCAGCGATAGACCTCGGGCCACAGCACGCGCGGGTCCTGCAGTTCCCTGGTTTCGCTACGCACGGGCTGAAACCCTGCCTTGCGATAGGTGTCGAGCGCCTTGGGATGGTCGAGGCTGTTGGTGTTCAGGATCACCCGCGCCGCGCCGCGGGCGAAAGACCGCTCGATGGCGCGGTCGAGCAGCCAGGTGCCGATCCGGCGGCCAATGTAGTCGAGCGTGAGACCGAAGAAGACTATCTCGGCATCCTGCAGTTCGAAGTAGCCGACCAGCGCACCCTCATGACGGGCAACATGGAGTTCGTGGCCCGGTGTCGCCAGCAGCGCGGCCAGCGCCGCGTCGGAGAGCAGTCGCCGCTCGTACCACAGCCACGGCCGGCCGACGCGATCGTAGAGTTCGCGATAGAGCGCGACCGTCGGCGCGTCGACGGGGGCAAGCCCGACCTCGAGGTCGGGCTTCTGCCCGCGTCGCGTCCAGTCGGACCTCGCGAGTTCGAGATAGGTGATGCGGACCGGCAGTCGGCCGTCGCCACGTGGCGACGGCTGATGCGCCAACAGGTCAGGGACCGGTGACAATGGGTGTGTCGGCACGGCCGCCCCACTCGGTCCAGGAACCGTCGTAAATGGCAGCCTCGGGCGCGCCCGTCAGATAAAGCCCCAAGCCGACAACGCAGGCCGTGACACCCGAGCCGCAGCTCGCCGTGACCTTTTTCGCCGGATCGATGCCGGAGGCCGCGATACGGGCGGCGAGCTTGTCGGCTGGCAGCATGGTGCCGGTCTCGGCGTCGAGCAGCTCGTTGTAGGGCAGGTTATAGGCACCCGGCATGTGGCCGCTGCGCAGGCCGGCGCGCGGCTCCGGTGCCTCGCCACGGAAGCGGCCGGCGGCGCGGGCGTCGACGATCTGCTCGCGCTTGCTGTCGATCAGGCCGCGCACGTCGTCGACCGAGCGCACCAGCGTATTGTCGAGGCGGGCGGTGAAGTGGCGGTCGCGCGGCGGCGTCGGATCGTCCGTCACCGGCCGGTTTTCGCGCAGCCATTTCGGCAGGCCGCCGTCGAGGATCGCCACGTCCTTGTGGCCCATGACGCGGAACATCCACCAGACGCGGCAGGCGCCGGTCATCGGCGTGGTGTCGTAGATGACGATCTTGTTGCCATCGCCCAGACCAAGCTTGCGGACGCGGGAAGAGAATTGCTCCGGCGGCGGCAGCATGTGGGGCAGGGGATTGCTCTTGTCGGCGATCTCGTCGATGTCGAAATAGACGGCGCCCGGAATGTGCTGCTGGGCGAACTCGGCCTTGGGGTCGCGCTTCTGCGCCGGCAGGTAGAACGAGCCGTCGACGATGCGGACGTCGGGAGCATCGAGGCGGGTGGCGAGCCAGTCGGTGCTGACGAGGGCGTCGGGTCTTGCGTAGTCCATTGGTGTTTCCTCCTTCATGGGACCGCGGGTCTCCAGGCCCGCTCATGAGTCATGATGCGGGCCTGGAGGCCCGCGGTCCGTTTGATCCTATGACAGCGCAATGACGAACCGGCGGTTCATCTTGCCCTTGTTTTCAATCTTGATGCATTCGACTCGGCCGATCTCGCCGGTGCGCGCGACATGGGTGCCGCCGCAGGCCTGCAGGTCGACACCCTCGATCGCCAGCAGGCGCACGCGGCCGGCGCCCATCGGCGGACGCACGCTCATGGTCTTCACCAGCTCGGGTCGGGCGTTTAACTCCTCGTCGGTGATCCATTGCGGCGTCACCGGCCGGTCGAGCGCGATCAGCTTGTTGACCTCCTCGGTCACCCATTCCTTGGCCGGCACGTCGCCCTCGAGATTGAAGTCGAGGCGGCTCTTGTCGGCGCCGACCTGGCCGCCGGTGACGTTACCCTTGATCACCGCCGACATGACATGCAGCGCGGTGTGCATGCGCATGTGGAGATAGCGCCGCTCCCAGTCGAGCGCGCTCTGGACGCTGGCGCCGACGTCCGGCCGCGGTGCGCCAGGCGCCAGCACATGGAGCACGTCGCCGCCGTCGGCCTTGAGCGAATCGACGACCTTGGCTTCGCCACCGTCCCAGCGCAGCACGCCGGTGTCGCCGGGCTGACCGCCGCCGGTGGGGTAGAAGATGGAGCGATCCAGCCGCACGCCGCGCTCGTCGAGCGCGGTCACGGTGGCATCGGCTTCCTTGAGATAGGCGTCCTGACGGAAAAGTTCTTCGACCATGGAGGGGATTTAGGCCCTCGCCAGACGGGCCGCAACTTCCCTGACGGTCGGCATCGACGGCGCCGCGCCCAATCGCTCGACGGAACAGGCGGCAGCGGCATTGGCGTAGC
>Ga0194051_1001172_pt1 | contig 14113 bp, 6 predicted proteins | sample SepL2320m_MetaG_FD_161275 | JGI IMG/M metagenome (GOLD analysis project Ga0194051, IMG submission 161275) | Anoxic zone freshwater microbial communities from boreal shield lake in IISD Experimental Lakes Area, Ontario, Canada - Sep2016-L239-20m | ecosystem: Environmental > Aquatic > Freshwater >... | reverse complement strand
CTGTCAACGAGCCGCTACCGTTGGCCTTATAGCCCACAGCCCGCGTGCCGCTTGCCGCCGCTGCAGCACTTGACTCAATGCCGCTAGCCCCATTCCAGGTGCCGTTATTACGGCCAGCTATCACGGCTGCCCGTAAGTCGGATTCTGTCATACCGCCAGGTTGAATTGTCAGCCGACCGGTATCCAGATCAACGTTGCCTGCCACAGAAAGCCCGGCCACAACAGCCTGCCCATTCGGAGCGAGCGCGAGCGTGGCACCAGAGCTAACGGTGACACTGCTGGTGGCAAGGGACGTGGCCAATTTGAGCGTGCCCGCCGAGACGGTTGTCGAGCCAGAGAGCGTGTTGGCCTGATCGAGCACCAGCATGCCAGAGCCTGTTTTGATAAAAGGCACCGTGCCGGTAATCGTCGGGGAACCAGCTTGAGTCTGGGTTTGAATTCCGCTGGCTACATCGATCGAAAGCGATGTCGGGCCAATAGCCTCGCCGATGACAAACTGCGAGACACTGTCGTTACCGCTGTGGCTCGTCTCATACAGAGTCACTGAGTTTGTTAGCAGCGAATAGTGAACCCCGTTTACGATTTGGCTGCCGGCAGTATCCTTTATAAAGTAGTTCAGCGAGGCATCGGCGAGCAATTCCGTGAGAAGATAACCCGACTGGTTGTTGGTGAGCCAGAAACCGCCCGTAAAAGTCTGGCCCGAGGCAATCGAATCGACATTGAAATAGATGTCGATCGGATTAGAGATGAATGGCCCGTTGCCTGTGTTGAACGGGTCATCCGAGGTGAGTTTCAAGAGATCGTTGCGGCTGTTGGTGGGAGTCGTGTAGGTGGGCCCACTGAGGGAGGTAAACTCAAACGCCGCACCCAAGCCACTTGTTGCATCAAACTGGCTGGCAACGAGTATGCCGGCTGAGCTACCCAGCAGATTCGTGCCGGGATTGATCGTGCCAACGCCAGTGAGTGCCCCGGTCACCACGCCGGTTCCGCCCAGCGTGCCACCGGACAAAATCGTGGCACTTCCGCCGATCGCGCCGTTCACACAGAGCGTGCCAGCGGAGATAGTCGTGTCTCCAGAATAGGTATTTTGGTTCGAGCTCAGCGTCAGCGTGCCGGTGCCTTGCTTGGTGAGAGCGATGGCGCCGGTAATCGCTCCGGCAAAGGTCCTTGTGCCAGAGATAGTGGCCGTTAAGACTGCGGGAGAGGCACTGGTGATCGTGCCGCCATTCAAGCTCACATCGCCGCTCTGGCTGCGGCCACCCAGATTCAGCGTGCCGCCGTTGACGGTGATCGGCCCCGAGCCAAGGGCCGTATTGCTACCGATCACAAGCGTTCCGGCCGTGAGCGTGGTGCCCCCGGCGTAGGTATTGGCGCCAGACAGCGTCAGCGATCCGCCGCCAACTTTTTCAAGGCTGGCTGCTGTACCGCTGTCGCGGATCTGGCCGGAGATCGTGGCCGCGCCGGCATTCACAGCCACCACCCGGGGAGCATTGTTGAGATCAATTTTATTAGCAAGAGTGAGCGTTCCAATCGCACCTGTGTCGTTGAGCACTAGCGTCGAGGGAGCGAAAGAAGCACTGCCCCACTGGAGTTCAAGGGTTGGATCAGCGTTGACTGTGACAGTCCGTGCGCCGGTGCGAGCGCTGAATCCGCTGGTGCCTCCGGTGATTTGAAATTGATCGCCGGCAGTGCCCAGACCCCGCTGGAAGTCTTGGCTGACGCTAGAGGCAGCTAGCTCCAAGACTCCGCCGTTGAGCGTCAGATTGCTTACGCCGCCGGTGACGCCGATGCCGCCGGGAATGCCGTTGCTATCGAGCAGTTGTAGGAAGCCACCGCTGACGGTGGTGGTGCCAGTGTAGGTCGGGGCTGTCATGACCAGGCGGCCGGGGCCGGTTTTTGTCAGGCCACCGTCGCCGCTGATCGACCCGCTGAGGGTGAGCGTGACGGCCGCATTTGAAACTTGAAACCCGCCAGCTCCACCAGTGACCAGCATAACGGCTCTGTTTGTTTCGGTGCTGCTTGTGCCAATGTAGCCCAGCGTGCCGGTCTGGCCGCCTGTCTTGCCGAGGATCACGGCTGTCGAGCCAGTGCCTAGGGGACCGGCCGTTGCAAGGGCGTTGAAGGCACTGATCGCCAGCGTGCCATTTTCCACGGTCAACTGACCGGAGAATGTATTATCGCCTGAGAGCGTTTGGGTGCCGGTGCCAGCCTTAACGACATTTAAGCCGCCCTCGATTATCCCAGCAAATGACGAACTGCCCGTCATATCAATCGTCAGCGTGGGGCTGCCGGAGGTGGGCTTGATCGTACCACCCGCACCGGCAATCGGCCCGAAGGTGCCGCTGTTTCCGTTTAAGTCCAGCGTGCCGCCCGGAGCGAGCGTCAAGGCTCCGCTGCCAATGCTGCTGCCTGCACCCACGATCAGTGTGCCGGCGTTGATTGTTGTGCCACCGGAGAAAGCTGTCGACAGATCATGATTAGCCGTGTAGTCGTAAGCAATAGTGAGTGTGCCAACGCCTTCTTTGACGAGGCTTCCCGTGCCTGTGATCGGTCGGGTGATTGAGTTAGTAAAGCCTGAAGCGTTGGAGACATAGCCAACACCGTTCAGAACAACAGTCCCCAAGCCAGTAACCAGATTGCCCGTGAGGCCCGCCGTCAGGCGGCCATTATTAAAAGTGAGCTTGCTCGTGGCATTGGCGAGTTCTATGCCGGTGTGTGAATTGCCGCTTCCAATTCGGAGTAAAGCAGTATTCGAGCCACCATTTCCAAGGTTAATGGCAGAAGTGTCACCGGCCAACACCAAGGCACCGCCGTTTAATGGCACTGCCGCCCAAGTGATATTTGGAACCGCGGCCGGCAAGGCGATCAAGTTGCTCCGGTTATCCATGATCAGCGAGCCGCCGTCATGGATATTGATAGAATTCCCGGTGCCGCCGGCCACCGAGGCATTGCCACCAACTGTCAGTTCTTGATCAAAAAGAAAGTTGAGGGTTGAGCCGACACCAGTCACGAGGATCGAGTTGTTATTGGAACCAGTGGTTTTCCCGATCGCAGCATCTTTGCCGGTGCCGCTGACGAAGAGATCGACCCGAGCCCCGTTTTCGACGCGAAAAGCGTTGTTGCTGGCGTTATTGGATCCGCCGACTTGAAAATGACCGTTCGTGCCGCCGTTGAGCCGGTAATAGCTGGGGGTGCCGGTGGATGTGCCATCGCTCGTGCCGGTCACTAAAAAATAATTATTATTTGTTGAGGCTACCCCATTGCCTAACCCTACGCCCACGCGACCACTTAAAAAAAAGCCGCCTTCTTTGACAATGATCGCATTGCTGCTGCCGACACCGCCAGCCGTATTGTAGCCGCCATTACCAGACTTGACGATCATCGAACCGAGACCCTTGAGAATCAACTGATTGCCATCTGAGCCAGCAGCGTTGCCGACCGTCCACCCCGCGGTCCCACCGCCAGATATTTGTTGAACAACGGCACCGTTACTGACCTCAACCAGATTGTTGGAGGAATTCATGTTCAACTGCGCACTGTTGCCGTAAAGAACCCAGGACTGGGACGCGAGACTGGCTGCTGCGTTGTAAACGCCCGGTGACGACACATAGACACTGTTGTTGTTATTACCCGCTGATCCAATATTAAAATTGCCAGTCAACATTTTTCCAGAACCGGTCACATTCACGGTATTATTGCTCGATCCACTGCCAAGGTAAGGATTCCCCGCAGAACCTCTATTACTGCTGTTGTCGATCATGGTACTGATCGTGCCTGTGACATTGAGCGTGCTGCCACCATTGACAGAGAAATAAGCACTCTTACTGCCACCGTCATTGATCACGAGCGTGGTTTGGCCGCCGAGCGCGAGCGTTCCGCCACCGGTCAACATTAAGTAGTTTGAATCGCCAGCATTTTTAATGTCAGCGGTGATCGTACCGACTTTACCTGCTGCGACATTGAATGCCATCGTACTATTTGAGGCATATTGCAAAAAATTATTGGTGGCGTCGGCATTGTTGGAGATCGTCGTCGACTGATCAATTTGCATGCTGCCGGCATAGACTGCGCCGCTCAGCACCGCCGAGTTTGCGGGCGTGCCGAAGAGAGCCTTGTTTAGGGGCCCGTTGGTGATGTCCCACGGGGTGCCTGATACTCCCGACCAGTTGGTTGCGGTCGTGTCCCATGTTCCCGCCGTGCCTCCAGTCCAAGTGCCGTCTGTCGCAGTTGCCACTGCCGCCAGTAGAGCCAAGAGCGTGAGCCCGACCACGCCTGCCAAGGAGCGAATAATAACGCTCAGTGCCAGCGGCCGGGAGCGGCGACTGACTTGAGAAAATCCGCGGAAACTGTCGTGAGTCATGTAATATCCTTTCCGACATACACTCAATTTTTTTCCACCCTCCCACGAATTATAGCGGTTAATGCTTCTGTGTCCAGCGAGGCTGGACACTTCGAGTATCGCCACAAAAATGTGGGTTTTGGGACAGGGTCGAGGGCGTCACGCAACAGCATCTACGGCAGTTTTTGACCGACCGTGGCCTGTTTGACCACTTCCGCCTGGAGCAACGCTGGATCGAGGAACACAATCGGTTCCAGCCAGTCGAAATGGGCTCCGATGTCCAGAATATCCTCGGGCTTTCGGACAGTGTCGTTGGTTGTGTCGGCCACCAGCACCAGTCGACGGGGCTGGCCGTTGGCTGCGGGCAAAGCGATGAGTCCCGTATCCAGCGGATAGCTGCCACCCACAAAAAGCTTGCTCTGGTAGAGGGGCTTCCCCGTAAGATCGTCCATATAAACCCGTGCCGCTGCCGCACCCCGCGAGCCAGTGGTCGAGTCGATGCCAATCGACGAACGAAAACTCTGGGCACACTCAGGCAGGAGAAATGTCAGCTCATTGGGGGCGTGAACGCCAAAGCCCCAGAGAAACTCATTGCCGCCGCTGCGGAGAATGTCGCCTGTGACATTGCGGTTGAGTTTCCACTTCCAGCTATTGCCCAGGGAACTTCGCTGCACAACCGTTTGTGGCGATAGTCGCGATAGAGGTACAACGGTCGCTGCTGCTTGCCAGACCGAACGCATCGTTTGCGGCGGCAGCGTGATCGCGGTGCGACACCAAACAGGTTGGATCGAGCGACGGCCCGTCGAAATTTCGAGAGAGAACCGATTGGAAGAGGAGGTCAACCGCATGCCGTCGAGCGTCTCCACTTGAACCACGGTGCTCAAGCCAGCCGGATTCAGAGCCGCTAATTCGCGGTAGTAGGTTTCCCATGGATCAACTCCAGCCAAACAGATTTCCGCCACATCCCGCAGCGACAATCGCTCCACGCCCTCTTCTGTGAGAATACTCACGCTGTCGGCACCCCAGCGAATGCTCTGAAAAGAGACTAACCTGCCGTCGCGACAGGCAAGTGATTGAGGGGGGCAGTTGCGGGCCCGCGACTTGTCCAGAACGATCCGTCGCACCCAACTTAAATCGAGAGAAAATGTTTCCTCAGGCTTTGAGATATACATCGGCTGAGTCCGCACAATGAGTTGCGCAGCGGAAGGCTGAACGGGCTGAGATGCGGCCGTTTGGTAGTCGATGATCCGGCCTCGCAGACTGTCGCCGTTATGAAACTCAATCGCCATCTCGGCGCCACTGTCAGCCGCTTCTTGTGGCGAATCAAATTGAACACACAGGAGTTCAGAGAGCTTGGCAGGATCGGGATTGGCCACCTTGCCGGAAGCATCGCTCCACCGCCAGCCCTGCAGCGGATTTCCTTCCAGTCGAAAGCCGTTTAAAAAGCGGGCCACAAAATTGGTGGTGCCCCCCATCTGCCGCAGTCGCTGGGCGAGAGAAAATTGAGCCTCAACGCTGTCAGAAGTTTCCGCGTAGGGGCTGATAAAGACCGCCTCACAATTCTTATTACCCGGACCTACGCCCCGGATCAAAATCTCGGCTGCTCCTTTTTTAAGCGAGGGCTTACCGGCCAATCGCCAGCAGACCCCGCCCGGGCCAACGGTGTGCGTGACATCCAGTTCTGTGCCCTGAACGGACGTCTGTACGGCTGTGAAATTACCCTGTTGACCACGGGGATTTTCCATCGCGCGAACCCAGACAAAATAATCGCCATCGTGCGGAATCTCGACCGTCATTTTCATCGACTCAAGCGCGATCGGTGCCGCAGCGGCCGCGAGTCGTCCAGTGATGCCTCCAGCACTGATGGGCCACGGTCCGGTAAAATCACCAAGCGACAACAGCAAAGCGTCGGTCGGGAAGAAGGGATCGATCGCATTCAGGCCATAGCGACCGCGAAGGTAGCCGAGCAGGCTGCGTTTTTCCGGTAAGGAGAGGCTTTTATTAAAAATTAACACCTCGGCAATCTGCCCACTAAAATTTGGTTCTGCTGGACTTAGACCTCCGAGAGTAAATTCCGGCAGACACTTGAGACTGCTGGGTTTCATTTCGATTGGAGCTTGCGTGAGCAAGCCGCCGAGAAACTCCCCCGAGCCGTCGTGATGCTCGGCAGAGATTCTGTCGCTACAGTTGAGCCAGCAGATCCGCAAACGCCCTTCGCCGCCGCCGTCTCCGGGCAAGGTTTGACCGGGAATCAGGTCCTTGTTTTTAAAAGCGCGAGGCAGTCGCGGTGTTTTTCGATTGAATAATGGGTCGCCGGCCACCGGCAGAGCAACTCCTATTTCACGTTCGCCCATGGCGCTGCACATCAGCCAGCTTTGCACCGTCGGACAGGAGACGAGGGCATTGGCAGGAGGCAGATTTAAGAACTCGCGGAAGTTGCCCCCTTGGCCAACCGAGTAGACGGTGTTTCCCGAACCGGCCTGCTGCTGAAGCACGACGATTGTCGTCGATTCGGCCCGGTCGTGCATGAGGTCTTTGGCCCGAGTAAGAATCTGTCGGCCTGCAAACGAAACAACCGGCTGATTGCCAGCGGCAGCCTGTCGGGCCACAAATAATGGCGCCCGCTCTGGCTGCATGGCGGTGAGGTTGTATTTGTGGGCCGAACGATCGTCCCACTCCATGACGGAGCCAGAAAAAGCCGGGTCGTCTACACCGATCCCCTTGCCATCCTTGATACCGGAATCGGCCCGCAGCCAAAGTCGTAAGTCGGGGCTCGTGGGGTCGGGCTCACCGGTCGGCAGGAGTGTTTCTGCGCGGAGGGAATGCGCCTGCGGGCCGATGACAGGAACCATGCCGAAAACGATCAAGAAGGCCAAGGCGTACTGATACCCGGCGCGATGGCTGGCAGAGGGCTCATTCCGGCAGGCGTTCATAAGTGTTCTCTAAGCCTTTGAGGCCGAGGCTAGGGCGGTGGATGTTATAAATCGCCCGTAAAAAAAGATGTAAAAAAACGGCGTAAAAATCTCGGGAAACAGATTGAGACACAAGGCACTGCGATTACTGAGCGGCCCCAGGTACGGCCACTGCAGCAGGAATGGCAGTCTGCAATTCGTAAATACGTTTGACATTTAATGGCGGGGCTAGATCGCCCTCGATGCCCCGATTGCTCAGGCACCACAGACGATTGCCAGCAGCCACCATTGGACCCAAGACGATCGCCTCACGGGTAGTTTGCGTGAGACTCGTTTGACTTTTTATGTCGCCAGTTGCCAGATCGAGCCATGAAAACTCAATAAGCATTTTGTCTGGCAGCGTGACTTGCCGAGAGCAGAGCAGGGCGTTTTTGTCACCCGCCTTACCGTCACCACTGGCAATGGCAATCGCCGACAGCATAGCCGAGAGATCTCGCCGCCAGAGAATCTTGCCCGTGGCCGCATCAAGGGCGAGGACGCCTTGGGCCGCTTTTACGATCACGCGGTCGCCCACAACGGTAACGATGCGTTGCAAGCTGATGACGCCCCGTCTCCAGACCACCGCACCAGTCTCCGGCGCGAGACACTCCACCGCGCCGTTGCCGGGTTGCTGGAGAAAGAGGCGGCCATTGGCTGCAATCGGCGGAAAAATTTCCTGCTGATCAAAATTTGGATCGACATCCAGCGGCAGTGAGCGACTGGAGCGTTGCCATTGAATCGTGCCCTGCAGATCACAGCAGATCACGGCGCCGGAAATCGTTATCACCAAGCGATTGCCTATCCACGCCGTCAGGCATTCGTGTGGCATGTTCACCCTCTCCGACAACAGGCACAACGATCCGCTCTCCAGCAGTTCGCCCGTTTCCGGATTCAATTCCACTAGCGACAAAAGAGACGAGAAGAGCCCGCTTTGCTCAAGCGAGGCCCGCACCATCAGCGTAAAGAGTCGGCCGTGGACCAAAAAAGGATCGGCTACAACATTTTGACCGCAATCGCTCCGCCACAGTGCCCGGCCCGTTTTCAGATCAAGACAGACCACGCCGTACTTTAGCGCCGATGGAGTGCCACGGAGAAAGATCCGCCCGTTGGCAATGACCGGCCGCAGCGGGCCAGGCAGCAAGGAGTTGCCCAGTTCGCTGCTCCAACGAGGTTTTCCAGTGGCCAATTCAATGGCTGTGATTCGACGGCGGTTGGTCACGATCATCAGATCATCACTGATAACAGCCGAAGTGTTGCCCAAAGGCCAAACACGGGGCCGGAGAATTTCTGCCATGGCATTGGGTTCGGCCACGCCCTCGGAAAAATTGCCCCAAGGCACGGCCCGCAGCGGTGCGGTTGCAAAGTCAGAGACGGTCAGCGATCCGGTCAGGGGTAGGGACGTAATCAAAGAGCCAGTCGACTGGGCTGCCAAATCACCAACGCGTTGCTCAAAGCGATCCGCTGGAATACTTAACGTCCCAAAGGCAACTGGCTGGGCTGGAGGCTCGCCAACCGGCTTGCCTAGAGCCGCCGAGGCCAATCGCAAGCGGGCCTTGAGGTCGGGTTGCTGGGTGGGGTTGGCTGCCGAAAGGCCTTCTTCGTACCAGTTCATGGCAGCAACAAAATCAACATTGGCCAGAGCCCGATCTCCCAGTGCCTGGCAGGCGGCGGCAGCTGTTGGAGTGCCTGTGGCTTGAATCGCCAGCCGTTCGATCGCGGCTGAATCGGTCTGTGACAGTACCTGCTCAGCATGAAGCTGCTGGGCTGGCGATAGATCCTGCTTGACGGCCTCGGCAAAATCTGGCTGACGCTGCTGGATCGACCTTAAGGCCAGCGGCAGCGACACATATAAGTGGGCGTCGCCGGGACTGGGCACAAGGGCGCTATGATCTTGCAAGCTGTTGGAGCGGAACAGGCGGACTACATCTTGATACTGCCGCTCTTGCAAGGCCGAAAGCAAGTCGATGTAAAAATTTTCTGCACTGCGACTGACGGCAACCGAGACGGGTTGTGCGATGTTGCCAGAGGCGTTTGATTGGCCGCCGGCGCGGCTCAGGGCTTGGGCATGGAAGATGTCATAGAGGGCAATGCGTCGTTCGTTGGTGAGCCATCCACGCATCAACGGCTCGCCAGAAATCCAAAACGAAAACCAGTTGATAAAGCTATCGAGCTCAGCAGTGCGATTCTCGGCGTGCAAGAGGAGCATCACATCGCTGGCAAAGATGCGGGAGACTGGACCAGTGCGTGGCAGGGCACCAACAAGAGAGGCCTCCATATAGGCCTGCATAAAACGGGAGAGATCGGCCGAGTTGCCGTCGTAGATGACCTGGCGACCCAGCCGCTCCCAGAGATCGATCTGATGAAGGGCATCATCGGGACGATTACGATTGATGAGAGCAGCGTCATCGAGCAGTTTAATCTGCTCCGGTAGCCCCGGCAGGCTGGCTAATCGGACATCTAAAACAGCATCTAAAAGGACTTGTGAATATTCGACATTGATGGCGTTTGCCAGAGCCTGCATGACACACGCGTAGTGCCAGTCGGCCGCTTCGTAGCCAGCCGGCATGAGCTTCATGACGCGGTCCAGCCAGATCGGAGGCGTTTCGGTAGGCAGCATCGAAACGCTGCTCGCGGCGGCTTGGCTGAGCACCTTAGCGTTCACGGCACCCGTTAGGCCATCGAGTTCACGCACGATGACTTTTCCCAGACGAATCTTACGCACGGCTCCATCGGGCTTTTGTGGGTCGTTGGTTTCGCGAACAAAGAGGCCGATCGATCGCCAGTCACCGGCTTTGCCGCGAGGATCAAACACACGACCCCAGTGCAAGCCGTCGCCGCTTACCCAGTAACGGGAAGTGCCGCCGGTCACAATCAACCGCACCCACTGGCCGGGGCCAAAATAAGGCACGGGCCTGTTTTCCTCTGGCCATTGGTCGGGGTTAGGAATTTCGGCAGGCACCCCATTGCTGAAGATCAGCCTTCCCTGGCGGTTGCGAAAAAACTCGATTCCCTCCAGCGGTTCGCCCGCATCGTTGAGCAAGACAACCCCCGTGCCCGGAGTCGCCTCCTCGACCTGAAAGATTACTTCGTAAATGCCCTTGGTCTTTACGGGAAATGAGACTCGCGACACAGTCGCTGTTTTCTCGGCAGAGAGTTCGACGGCCCCGGGCAAGGTGCGGGTAAATAGACTGCCTTCCGCGAGTTCTTCCTTCCATGTAAGGTCGGCTGGCCGTGTGCCATCCAGGACGAGCCGGTGTTGAGAGATTGTTTCGGCAATCGCTGGCTGGGCAGTGACATGGGCTAAGTCTCGAACATCGACCTCGGTGGGAGCCTCGATAAAAACTGCCTGCACGGGACCGTCGAGCGGCACCGACACAATGCGAATATCTCCTCTGTAGACGACAACCGAGCCATTTTGGTAGCTGACGTGACTGGTGCCAGTGGGAAGTCGCAGGTTGCGGCCGTCGTCAGTGGCCAGGAGAGTTCCATACGGCACCGCTGGTTGTGTGGCCGACACCCCTTGGCCGGGCACATCAAAGGTTTGGTAGGCGGCTACCGTTGTGTTAAGCGGATAAAAGCGGAGAGTGACCCCTTTTTTTGCGCCCCAGAAATGAACCCTCAGATGCTCTCCCTGCTCAAAGCAGCTCAGCCGTAAGAGGGAGCTTGGCGTCCAGTCGCGAATTCTCGCCAGTCCCTGAAAGCGGGCCGGTTGGTTGACATTTGACGAAAGCATGAACGGCTTGCTGACCGGCTCAAGCAGAGGCTGGATTTCGGCCTGCGTGGGAAAGCGCAGAAAACCCGGGCCCTCAAGCAGCACCTCTGAAAAGGGCCGCAGGCCATCGTTGCCTCTGTCGGCATCAGTTTCAGCGGCCCAGCAAAAACTTGGCAGGCACACGAGGCATGTTGCGATCACCCAATTTAGTTTAAGCATGGTCGTGGTATCCCTCTGACGATCGACTGCCTTCTGCCGACCCGTTGTGAGTGCTACTAGGACTCATAGACGCTCGATTCAGTATACGCTCGACTAGCGTCCACGGTGCATCTGGCTACGCTGATTTAAATAGTCGATCAGCACTTCGGCTTTATCGCGACTTGTGTCGACGAGCACCCTTTCAATGCGATTTCGCTCGCAGAGTTCATCCAGTCGCTTGTTAAATGATTCCATGACACGCAGGTAGTTGTTGCGGATGGCTTCTGGCTGGGCCAATAATTCTCGGGAAACTTCGAGTCCCACGAATTTGGTCATCCGATCAAATGTGAAGACCAATTCGTCGTGGTGCATGGTTTGAAAGAGCACCACCTCGTGCATCCTGTAACGCATCTGCTGCAGGGCCAGTTCCAGCGACGGCAGATCAGTAAAGAAGTCGCTAAAGATCATCACGATTTCCCGCCGCTTCATTCGTCCACAAAGCTCGTTTAAGCAGTCGGCCATATGCGTCTTCTTGACAGGCTCCATGCGGTCAAGCGACTCCGACATGCGAATGATCTGGGCCATCGCGTTGCTGGGGGCCACAACATCGCGCACTTCCTCATCAAAAATAGCCAGTGAGACTTTGTCGCCTTGGCGTACGATCGTATGACCCAAGACAGCAATCATCTGTGATGCGTAGTCAAGTTTCTGTTGCTCTTCCTTGCCGTATCGCATTGAGGCACTGCAGTCGAGCAAGAAATGACAGACATAGTTTGTCTCCATTTCATACTGCTTGATCATCAACTGGTCGCGGTTAAAAAAGACGCGCCAGTCGATATGCTTGGGATCATCCCCCGGGGCGTATTCCCTGTGTCCGGTAAATTCGACGGCAAAGCCTGACAGCGGCGACTTGTGAGCGCCGGCCAAATTTCCCAACACCAGACCCCGTGGGTCGATCTGCCGACCGGTGAGTCGGTTGAGGACATCAGGATTGAGATACCGTGCAAGCGTCGATTGAGACATAAGAAATCACGTCAAGGGAACGAAGCGGAATAAAAGGAGAACAAAAAATCGGACTGAACTATTGAATGAATCAGGAAGCATGACTCGTGAGGCATGGATCACAAGGGCCATGCCTCACGTCGAGTCGGTCACTCTCAGCAAGTCGATCAGGCAGCTGGTTTCTCATATTTCTTATCGGGGGAAACATGTTTCAGCAGCAAGTCAATGATGCTGTCGCTGTTCATGCCAGAGGCCTGAGCAGCGTAGTTGGGAGCGATGCGATGCCGCAGGCTTGGCTTAATCAGCCACTGGACATCACCGATGGTGGCATGCACGCGACCGTGCAAGACGGCGCGGGCCTTAGCGCAGGTGATCAGCGTCAAAAGACCACGGGGACCAGAGCCCCATGCCACCCACTTGTTGACAAACTCAGGGGCCGCAGCGGTTTGCGGTCGCGTGGCGAGCACGGCAGCCCAAGCATAGCCCAGTACCTGATCGCTGACAGGAACGCGTTCCACAAGCTTTTGCAACTTGACAATGTCTTCTCCCGTGAGCGAGGGAGCAATCTTGCCCCGCTTGCCGGACGTGATGCGACGGGCGATTTCCCATTCTTCAGCCGGCAGTGGATAACCGACTTTAATGTAGAGCAGAAAACGATCGAGTTGGGCTTCAGGCAGCGGATAGGTGCCTTCCTGCTCCAGTGGATTCTGCGTAGCCAGCACGAAGAACGGATCGGGCAGCGGCATGATTGTGCCACCGGAGCTTATCTGTCGTTCCTGCATGGCTTCCAGCATCGCCGCCTGCGTCTTGGGTGGCGTACGATTGATTTCGTCAGCCAAGAGCATATTGGTGAAGAGCGGGCCGGGTAAGAACTGATACTGGCGGCGACGCGTCTCAGGATCTTCCTGAATGATTTGCGTGCCCGTAATATCACTGGGCATCAAGTCGGGAGTAAATTGAATCCGCTTGAAGCTCAAGTGCATCGCTTGAGCGATAGAACTGATTAAGAGCGTTTTTGCCAAGCCTGGTACGCCTTCGAGCAAGGCATGGCCTCGGGCAAAGATAGCGATCAGCACTTGCTCAATAACCTCTTCCTGTCCGACGATCACTTCGGAAAGTTCGGTGCAGATGCGGGTGTACGATTCCTTGCAGCGTGCCACGGCGGCAACGTCTTCCGGATTCGATATCGACTTGTCATCGGTCATGAAATTCCTCGATTGTCGTTAAAAAAAGGACGGGTCAATGTTTGCGAGCCACTACTCTACTAAGGAGCTACGTTCTGAAAATATTCTTGAATTCGCCGGTCGTAACCAGTCGGCGGGCTGAGTCTGGAATTGGTACGAATTGATTCACGCACATCGGACGGGAGGTCGGCAAACCAAGGTTCTTCACCAAACAGCGGCCCCTCGGCTAATACTGCATCAGGACCGTCAGCCCCGTTGGGCTGATTGGGCATTGCCTTGCCAGGCGCACCCGCTTTGGATTTGTTGTAAGCAAGGCTTTTACCCTCGGTTTGCTTCATGGCCATGCTTTCGCTCGGAGGTGCCGGTGGGCCCGGAGGCGCTGGCGGACCGGGAGGCGCTGGCGGACCCGGTGGTCCGGGAGGACCTGGAGGCGCTGGTGGGCCCGGCGGCCCCGGAGGCCCTGGCGGTCCTTTGCCTGAACCAGGAGGTCCCTTGCCGGCCATTTTTCCAGCCCCGGGCTTCGGAGCCCCTGGCTTTCCAGCACCCGGCTTGGGAGCGCCGGGCTTAGGAGCACCACCTGGCTTGGGAGCGCCTGGCTTACCGGCAGTCTGTTTTGAATCGGCTTTTGGGGGAGCCGGTTTATCATTTTTTGGCGGTGAATTGGCCTGCGCAGAGGGAGGAGTTGGAGGCGTAGGAGGCGTAGGCGGTGTCTCACCAGGTTTTGGTG
>Ga0194051_1001169_pt1 | contig 14145 bp, 11 predicted proteins | sample SepL2320m_MetaG_FD_161275 | JGI IMG/M metagenome (GOLD analysis project Ga0194051, IMG submission 161275) | Anoxic zone freshwater microbial communities from boreal shield lake in IISD Experimental Lakes Area, Ontario, Canada - Sep2016-L239-20m | ecosystem: Environmental > Aquatic > Freshwater >... | reverse complement strand
AACCCCTGCAGCTCACCATAGGGAATGGTAGCGATCGTCTTCACATCGGCAGCGAAACCGCCGAGGCCCGAGCCCAGCACCACGGCCACCTTCGGCCGGAAGCCTGGGGCTGCGCGGGCAATCACGTCGCTCATGACTTACCAATCATGGTTTGCCGATATTGTGCGGGCCGAAGGACATCGGCAGGAGCTGGCCCAGGGTCACCGTGCGATGCAGACCATCGGGACCGCAGAGATGGACCGGCAGCTCGTCGCCGGCGAATTCGCGCAGCTTCTGCCGGCAGCCGCCGCAGGGCGTGATGACCTCGGGACCAGGGCCGACGACAACGCATTCCAGGAGGCGCTTCTGGCCAGCCGCCACCATGGCCGCGATCGCCGCGGCCTCGGCGCAGAGGCCCTCGGGATAGGCGGCATTCTCGACGTTGCAGCCGCCGTGGATCGTGCCGTCTTCGGAACGTACCGCCGCGCCGACATGGAACTTCGAATAGGGCGCGTGGGCGCGCAGCATCATGCGGCGCGCCAGGTGGAGCAGGTCATCCATTTCAGCGCTCTTTCTCGTAGGGCACGCCGGCCGCCTTGGGCGCGACGGCGCGGCCGATGAAGCCGGCCAGCAGGAACATGGTGAGAAGATACGGCATGGCCTGGATCAGTTGCACTGGAACTTCGCCCAGGCCCGGCAGGCGCACGCCCTGCAGGCGGATGGCGACGGCGTCGAGCAGGCCGAAGACCAGGCAGGCGCCGAAGGCCGGCCACGCCCGCCACTTGCCGAAGATGATGGCCGCCAGCGCGATGAAGCCCTGCCCTGCCGTCATGTCACGGCTGAAACCGGCATTCTGGCCGATCGACAGATAGGCGCCGGCGAGGCCCGCGAGCAGGCCGCAGAGCAGGACCGCACGATAGCGCAGCCAGGCCACCGAAAGACCGGCCGCATCGACCGCCAGCGGCATTTCACCCACCGCGCGCAGGCGGAGGCCAAAGCGCGTGCGGGCGATGATCCACCAGGTGGCTGGCACCGACAGCAGGGCGACATAGACCAGAACGTTGTCCCCCGCCTCCGGCAGGAAAAGCGGCATCAGCCGCTGGTCGCCGACCAGGGGCGGCGTCTGGCCGCCGCGGGCAAACCAGGCGGTCCCGAGAACGACGGTGAGGCCGGCCGCCAGGATGTTGATGGCAACGCCGCTCACCACCTGGTTGCCGCGATAGGTGATGCAGGCGAGCCCATGCAGCAGCGCCAGCGCTTCGGCCGCAATCACGGCTGCGGCCACGCCCGCCCAGGCCGAGCCGGTGACCGACGCGGTGGCGGCGGCAAAGAAGGCCGCCATCAGCATCTTGCCTTCGAGGCCGACGTCGACGATGCCGCCCTTCTCCGAGAACAGCCCGCCCATGGCGCAGAGCACCAGCGGCGTGGCGACCCTGAGCGTCGAGGCCAGCATCAGGAAGACGAAGGAGAAGGCCTCGTCCATCAGGGGGCCCGGCGCGCGAACAGCAGCTGGAGCCAGGGCCGCGGCAGGTGCGCCAGCGCGCCCGAGAACAGGATGATCAGGCCCTGGATCACCACCACCATCTCGCGTGTGATGGAGGGAATTTCGAAGGCGAGTTCGGCGCCGCCCTGCTGCAGCGCGCCGAACAGCAACGCGGCGAGCAGGACTCCCAGGGGATGATTGCGTCCCATCAGGGCGACGGCGATGCCGGCGAAGCCGTAGCCGGCCTGGAAATCGAGAACGATGCGATGATGGACGCCCATCAGCTCGTTGACGCCGACGAAGCCCGCCAGCGCGCCCGAGAAGCACATGGCCACCATGGTCATGCGCCTGAGGTTGGTGCCGGCATAGACCGCGGCTTCGGGATTGTGGCCCATGGTCCGCAGCGCATAGCCCCAGGGCGTGTGCCAGAGGAACACCCAGACGGCTGCGCAGCAGGCGAGCGCCAGCACGAGCGACAGATTGAGGGGCAATCCGGCGATCGCCGGCAGTTGCCCGGACGGCAGGAAGCCGCGGCTCTGAGGCGTCATCGATCCCGGCGCGATCAGCACGTTCACCATCAGGTAGACCATCAGCGCCGAGGCGACGAAATTGAACATGATGGTGGTGATGACGATGTGGCTGCCGCGCCACGCCTGCAGCCAGGCCGGCACGGCGGCCCAGGCGGCGCCGAACAGCGCCGCCGCGGCGATGGCGATCGGGATCATGAGCCAGGCCGGCAGCCAGCGATCGAGCGCCAGGATGGCGAGGCCACAGCCCAGGCCGCCGAGATAGGCCTGGCCTTCGCCGCCGATGTTGAACAGGCCGGCGTGGAAAGCCACGGCCACCGCGAGGCCGGTGAAGGTGAAGTTGGTGGCGTAGTAGAGCGTGTAGCCGATCGACTCCCAGGAGCCGAGTGCACCGGTGACCAGCAGCCGGAGCGCGTGAAACGGATCGACGCCGATGATCGCCACGATGACGCCGACGACGATGAAGGCCAGCGCAATATTGACCAGCGGCAGCAGCACCACCTCCGCCCATCCCGGCAAGGGCCCGGCCAAGGAACGTCCGGGTGCCTTCATGCCGTTTCGGCGCCGGCCATCATCAGGCCGAGCGTGCGCTCGTCGGCACGGCCGGGCTCGACTTCGCCCACGATGCGGCCGGCGAACATCACCAGGATGCGGTCGGCGAGCGACAGGATTTCGTCCAGCTCCACCGACACGACCAGCACCGCGCAGCCTGCATCGCGCGCCTTCACCAGCTCGCGATGGATGAATTCGATGGCGCCGATGTCGACGCCGCGCGTCGGCTGGCCGACCAGCAGCACCCGGGGCCGGCGCGCGATCTCGCGGGCCAGTACGAGCTTCTGCTGGTTGCCGCCGGAAAAATGCGACGAGCGCAGGCCGGGCGAGCGCGGCCGCACGTCGAAGCGTTCCATCAGCTCCGCGCAATGGGCGCCGACCGCCGGCCCGTCGAGCAGATAGTTGCGGGTGAACGGCGGCCCGTTCTGATAGCCCAGGATCGACGTCTCCGACGCCTGGAAGGCCGCGACCATGCCCTGCCGCAGCCGGTCCTCCGGCACATGGGCGAGCCCAAGCTCCCGCATTTGGGCCGGATCGCCGGGATGGCCTGTGTCGATCGTATGGCCGCAGACCGTGAGCCGGCCACCGCTCGGTGCCCGGATGCCCGACAGCACCTGCAAGAGTTCGCTTTGTCCATTGCCCGTGACGCCCGCGATGCCGACGATCTCGCCGGCGCGCAGCTCGATGCCGACATCGTCGAGCAGCCGCACGCCGCGATCGTCGATCAGCGAGAGATGCTCGGTCCGCAACAGGATCTCGCCCTGCCGCACCGGCACCTTGTCGAGGTCGAGGCGGACCTTGCGGCCGACCATCAGTTCGGCGAGCTCCTCGGAGCCGGTATCGCGGGTGCGGCGCTCGGCCACGATCTGGCCCTGGCGCATGACATAGACGCGATCGGTCGCCGCCATGATCTCGCGCAGCTTGTGGGTGATCAGGATGACGGTGACGCCGCGGTCCTTCAGCGTTCGCAGGATGTCGAACAGTCGATCGGTCTCCTGCGGCGTCAGCACTGCGCTGGGCTCGTCCAGGATCAGGATCCGCGCACCGCGGAACAGCACCTTCAGGATCTCGACGCGCTGCTGCTCGCCGACCGAGAGATCGGCGACGCGGGCATCGGGATCGACCGACAGGCCGTAGTCGCGCGCCAGCCGCGCCAGCTCTGCCCGGGCCACCGCCAGGCCGCCGGCCAGCAGCGCGCCGCCCTCGGCGCCCAGCACCAGGTTTTCGAGCACGGTGAAAGTGTCGATCAGCATGAAATGCTGGTGGACCATGCCGATGCCGTGGGCGATGGCGTCGCGCGGGCTCGCCATCTCGACTAGCCGGCCGCCGACCCATATCTCGCCCGAATTGGCGCGATAGAGCCCGTAGAGAATGCTCATCAGCGTCGATTTGCCGGCGCCGTTTTCGCCGACGATGCCGGTGATCGTCCCCGGTTCGATCCTGAGCGACACGCCGCGAACGGCATGAACGACCCCAAACGACTTGTCGATCCCGCGCAGCTCGATGGCCGCTGCCGCAGGCGTCAGGGCTTGCACGAATTGTTGCTCATATAATCGTGGACCACGATCTTGCCCGAGACGATGTCGGCCTTGGCGGCATCGACCTTGGCCTTCATCTCGGGCGTGATCAGCTTCTCGTTGTCCTTGTCGAGCGCCCAGTCGACGCCGCCGTCCTTGAGGCCGAGCACCTGGACGCCGCCCTTCCAAGTGCCGGCCTGCGCCGCCTTGAAGCTGTTGTAGGTGGCGAGATCGACGCGCTTCAGCATCGAGGTCAGCATCGTGCCGGGATGCAGGTGGTTCTGGTTGGAATCGACGCCGATGCCGAGCTTCCCGCGGTCCTTGGCGGCCTGCAGGATGCCGATGCCGGTCGAGCCCGCGGCGGCATAGACGACGTCGACACCACGGTCGAACTGGCCCTTGGCGAGCTCGGCGCCGCGGCTGGGATCATTCCACGCGGCGGGCGTCGTGCCGGTCATGTTGGTGATCAGCTCGGCGTTGGGATTGGCGTATTTGATGCCCTGCTCGAAGCCGCACTGGAACTTGCGCACGAGCGGGATGTCCATGCCGCCGACGAAGCCGACCTTGCCGGTCTTCGAAGCGAGGGCGGCCAGGACGCCCACCAGGAACGAGCCTTCCTGCTCCCGGAACACCACCGACTGCACGTTGGGCAGCGCCACCACGCTGTCGATGATGGTGAAACGGGTCTTGGGGAATTCCTTGGCGATCTTCTCGAGCGCCACCGCCTGCGAGAAGCCGACCGAGATGATCGGATCCTGGCCGCGCTGGGCGAACCGCCGCAGCGCCTGCTCGAACTGCGTCTCGTTGCTGGGCTCGAACTCGGCGACGGCGATGTTGGTTTCCTTCTTGAACTTCTCCGCGCCCGCACTCACGCCCTCGTTGAAGGATTTGTCGAATTTTCCGCCCGTGCTGTAGACGACGGCGGGCTTGATCTCGGTCTGCGCCCCGGCCTGCAGCGGCAGCAAAGTCCCCGCCAGCAGGGCGACCAGCGGTCCAATCCAGCGTTTCATCGTGTCTCCCTTCGCAGCATTGTAACAGTGTGGACCCCGGGGCTTTCCCGGTCTAGGCGGGGAATGGGGCGGCATGGAACTTGCTGCCCTACGCCCGGAGGAAAACATGGCCGAGTACGATCTCGTCATCCGCAACACCACCATCGCCACGGCTTCAGACGTGGTGAAGGGCGATATCGGCGTCTCCGGCGGCCGGGTGGTGGCCCTGGGCGAACGGCTCGACCGGGGCCGGCGCGAGATCGACGCCACGGACCTGATCGCGATGCCGGGTGGCATCGACGCCCACGTCCATTTCGACCAGGACACGGCCGACGGCTCGGTCTTCTGCGACGATTTCGAGAGCGGCAGCCGGGCGGCGGCGGCCGGCGGCACCACGACCATCATCCCCTTCGCCTACCAGAACAAAGGCCAGCCGCTGCGCGACGCGGTGAACAAGTACCACCAGCGCGCCGAGGGCAAGTCGCTGATCGACTATGCCTTCCACGTCATCCTGTCCGATGCCAGCCACAAGATCATGGGCCAGGATTTCACCGCCCTGGTCGCCGACGGCTACACCTCGTTCAAGGTCTACATGACCTACGACGACGTAAAACTCACCGACCGCGAGATGCTCGACGCCCTGGCCGCCGCCCGCCGCGAGCAGGCGATGCTGATGATCCATGCCGAGAACTCCGACTGCATCACCTGGCTGACCGAGCGCCTGGAACTGAAGGGCATGACGGCGGCCAAGTTCCACGCCACCTCGCGGCCCTTCGTCGTCGAGCGCGAGGCCACGCATCGCGCCATCTCGCTGGCCGAGCTTTTGGACGTCCCGATGCTCCTCGTGCACGTCTCGGCCAAGGAGGCCATGCACGAGATCCAGCGCGCCCAGGCCCGCGGCCTCCGCGTCTATGGCGAGACCTGCCCGCAATACCTGTTCCTGAGCGAGGAGGATTTCGAGAAGCCGGGCGACGAGGGCAGCAAATGCGTGTGCTCGCCGCCGCCGCGCGGCACCGACAACCAGGAGCATATCTGGACCGGCCTCGCCGCCGGCACCTTCCAGGTCCTGTCGTCGGACCACGCCGCCTTCAAGTACGACGACGTGCGCGGCAAGAAGCTGCCCGGCGCCGCCCAGAGCTTCCGCAAGATTCCCAACGGCGTGCCGGGCGTCGAGACGCGCCTGCCGCTGCTGTTCTCCGAAGGCGTCAACAAGGGCCGCCTCACCCTGCAGCAGTTCGTGGCGCTCTCCTCAACCAACCCCGCCAAGATCTACGGCCTGCATCCGCGCAAGGGCACGATCGCCGTCGGCGCCGACGCCGACATCGTGCTGTGGGATCCCACCCGCAAGGTGAGCCTCACCAATTCGATCCTGCACCACAATTGCGACTACACGCCCTACGAGGGCCGCGAGCTCACCGGCTATCCTGTGATGACCCTGTCGCGCGGCGAGGTCGTGATGGACGAGGGTCGCATGAGCGGCAGCGCCGGCCGCGGCCTCTTCCAGAAATGCGACCGCCCCGAAGCCGCCCGCCCGCGCGGCCGGCCGCTGATCGATCCCTCGATCTTCAACTGAAGCGGCGTGGACCGGCCGGCACGGCCACACGGCCCCCGGGAGCGGACCAAACCGTGCCACGGCTGAAGAGGTGTTGTTTGTGCAGGATCGGTGTGCCGGAATTCGAGCCAATGCCTTGAGCGGCCTGCACGATCCGGTCCGCGCCTGGCACAGATTCCCCCTAGCCGGGCCCCGGAATGCGTGTGCCGATCGCGGCCCCTGTCCCCGACGGGCGTGGACCACCCGACGTGCCCTCCGCCGCTCCCAGGGCCTCCCGCCATTCCTCGGCAAAGTCCGGCAGGGCATCCCGCCACTTGTAGAGCGTCGAGCGCGGCAGCTTGGCCGCACGACAGGCAGCCCGTGCCGACCCCAGCCGTTGCAGACAGTCGAGAAAATGGTCACGCTTCAGCGCTTTCGCGGCGTCCTTCATGGCGGTTGCTCCGTTCGGGAAAAGAAAAACGCCCGGTCGGAAAATCCGCCGGGCGTTCGATGAGGCCGGGACCACACGTCCCCAAGCTCACAGAAAATATAGCAGAAACCTGCTGAACCTGCAAGTCCATGTTGGAGTCTGCTTGATTTTGTTAGGCGTCATCCCATTCTGGGGGAGCGGGAAACATTCGCTCCAGACGAGCGACAATTATCACCATCACGAAGCTTCCCAGTGCCAACCACCACCAAGCCTTGAAAAGGCAAAAGATCGAGAAGAAGAAGCAAAGCAATTTTGCGGCGCTCAACACCGTCAGAATCATTTTCGTCCGGGAATCTACGGGGTCTCTTCCCATTGCTCAATCATGGCGAAAATGTCTTCCAGGCTCCAGAGCGAGAGTATGATGACTTTAGACTTGTCCGTCGTCTCGACCGGAGCGAAGCGGAGTGGAGAGACCTCCTCTCGGCAGTAAGCTATCTCCGGTAGAGAGAAGGCCCCTCGGCTACGCTCGGGGCGACGGAAGTTGATATCACCCGAACCGGCTCAGCAGATAGGGCGTCACCGGCAAGCTCGTTTCGCGGCCGGCCAGCATCTCCGCCGTGAGACGCGCCAGCACCGGCGCCAGCGTATAACCGTTGGAGCTGACACAGTTGTAAAAGCCCGGCAGGCCGGGCGCCTCGCCCAGGATCGGGGCGCGGTCGATGTTGACGTTCATGCCGGCCCAGATGCGGATGGCGTGCAAGTCCGCGAGTGCAGGCACGGCGCGGCTCGCGATCCAGAGATTGCCCTCGACGCTGGCGCGGAGCGCCCGCGACAGCTTCTGCTTCTCGTCCAGCCCCGCGGTCCAGCCGCCGCCGATCATGAAGGCGCCCGAGCCCATCTGCTTCAGCGTGAGGTGCCGGCCGGTGTAGGCCACGAGGCGCGTCAGCGTCGGCGCGGTGGGTTCGGTCACGATCATCTGCAGCGGCGCGCCGCGCACGGGAATGGTGAGGCCCGCGAGCGCCGCGATCTCGGCCGCCCACGGTCCTGCTGCGTTCACGATGCGCTTGCAGAGGATCTCGCCGCGACTGGTCTTCACGCGCCAGCCCGATCCTGCCGACGAGTCGGCGCGCTCGATCGCCTGCACCGAACTGCCGCGCCGGAAACGCGCGCCCAGCGCCTTGGCGCGCGCCACCACGGCGTAGGTGGCCTTCAAGGGATTGATCTTGCCCTCACCCGGGCACCATTCGGCGGCGATGGCGGCCTCGCCGATGCAGGGTTCGAGCTGGCGAAGCTCGTTGGCGCCGATCAGCTCGGCCTCGACGCCGCGGCTCTTCTCCAGCGCGATCTTGCCTTTCAGGATTTCGATGTCGCGCGCGCTCTCGGCCAGCATCAGCCCGCCCGCGACCTTGATCTCGAGGTCCTGGCCGGTGTCGCGCTGGATCTCCTGCCACAGCGCGATCGACGCAGGCCCGAGCGGCAGCGTGTCGGCGGCACGGTTCGGCCCGACCGGTGCGGCGCCGGTGAAATCGAAGGCGAGCAGCTGGACGTGCAGGCTGCCGGCGTTGGCGCCGGAGGCCTGCAGGTTCACGTCGTCGCGCTCGACCACCATCGCCTCGATGCCCTCGCGCGCCAGCCAGTAGGCGACACAGGAGCCGGCGACGCCGCCGCCGATCACCAGCGTGTCGACGCTCTCGACCGGCAATGGCTCAGGATAGCGTTGGCGCGCCATGTCGGGCGGCACGAAATCCGTATGGCCGGTCCATTCGGGCTGTTCGATCCTGAGCGCGTGGATCGGCACCGGCTTGGCCGGCGGGCGCGGCGCGAACAGGCCGAACTCGCCGATCTCTTCGCTGTTGCCCGCGTCACTATTGCAGAGCCGCGCCACCGTCGCGGCGCAATAGCGGCCCTGGCAGCGGCCCATGCCGACACGACAGGCGCGCTTCAGCGACGCCGGCGAATCGTGGCCGGCCGCGATCTGATGGCGCAGTTCGCCCGCTGTCACCTCCTCGCAGCGGCAGACGATGGCTTCGTCCTCGATGGCGGCTGCGTCGAACGGCGGCGCCGCGAACAGGCGCCATAGGGCACTCTGGAAACGTGCCGAGCTGGCGAGTGCCTGCTCTGCCTCGACGGGCCTCGCCATGATCCGCCCGAGATCGCGGCAGATCGCGGCCGCGGCGACCTCGCCCTGTGCCAACGCCGCCTGCGCCCCGCCAAAGCGCGCGCCATCGCCGATGGCGAAGACATCGGACAGGCTGGTGCGGCCCTCGGCATCGGTCACGGTCTCCATCGAGCCGCTGCCGCGCGCCACGAAGCGATGGGCACAGCCCAGCGCGCGCGCCAGCTCGGACGAGGAGGCAAAGCCGTAGCCCAGGGCCACGATGTCGGCGTCGATCGTGGTGCCGTTGGTTTCGACCGCGCGCACGCGGTCCTCGCCCACCAGGCGCGTCACCCGCTCGCCCCAGCGGACGCGATCGCCCAGGCCGCGCAGCATGCGGCGGCCGTTCCACATCATCGCCGGTTCGGCCAGGGTCGCCGCCGCCACATCCTGCCATTGCGCGAGGCCGGGACGACGGGCGGCTTCGATCACCGCCACCACGTTCGCGCCGCCGTCGATCAGCTCGCGCGCGGTCTGGAAGCAGAGCGGCCCGTTGCCGGCAATCACGATCCGCGCCTCCGGGCGTTCGGCCGGCGTCACGCGGTACGAGCGCGCCAGCGTCTGCAGGCCGCCCACGGTCATGACGCCGGGCAGCGTCCAGCCCGGCACCGGCCACGCCTGCTCATAGGCACCCGTCGCCAGCACGAGGCGCTGGGGCCGGAAGATCGTGGCCCTTCCGGCGACGAGGGCGGCCACCTCGTTGGGCGAGAAGGCGGCCCACACGGTGGTCTCGTTGAGGATGCGCGCGCCGGCGCTGAGCGCTGCTTCCCGCAGGATGGCGCCGTCACGGAACTGCCGGTCGAGCGCGGCTGGGTCGGCCACATGCGACGGCGCGAGCGGCTTAAAGTATTGGCCGCCGGGATGGAGGCGCTCGTCGGCCACGATCACGTCGAGGCCGGCCAGCGCCAGGCGCCGCGCCGCCGACAGGCCCGCGGGGCCCGCGCCCACGATCAGCACGTCGCAGGCGAACTCCTGTGTCGGCAGCTGTTCTGGCGGCGTGCCGGAAGCGGCCGGCGCCGAGCGGATGTCCATGCCGGCCTCGACCTTGGTCAGGCAGGCGCGCTGGCTCGGCCGGCCATCGACCGTGACGAGGCAATCGAAGCAGACACCCATGCCGCAGAACGGCCCGCGCGGCGCGCCAGACCGGGCAGCGCGCACGGCGGTGACTCCCGCCGCCGCCAGCGCCGCCGCGATGGTCTCGCCCGGCAACACCTCGATCTCGCGTCCGTCGAAGGTGAGACGGACGGCATGGGTCGGACGCATGTGCGGATTTTTGAGGCGCATGATATGAGGACACTACCCCAAGCGTTCCGCCGATAGGAGTTCGGGATGAAGAAGTTTCGCGGCACCTACACCGTCCTGATCACCCCCTTCACGGCCGACGGCAAGAAGGTCGACGTGCCGGCGCTGAAGCGCCTGGTCGACTTCCAGATCGCCGAAGGCATCCATGGCCTGATCCCGCTCGGCAGCACCGGCGAGTTCCTGAGCGTGACCCCCGACGAGCGGCGCGAGATCGTCGAAACCGTGGTCAAGCAGGCAGCCGGCCGGGTGCCGGTGCTGATCGGCACCGGCGCGGAATGGACCGACGAGGTCGTGCGCACCAGCCGCGAGGCCGAATCGATGGGCGCCGACGGCGTGCTGATCATCCCGCCGTTCTACAGCGTGCCGACGGACGACGAGCTGTTCGCACACTACAAGAAGGTGTCGGATGCGATTTCGATTCCGATCATGGTCTACAACAATCCGGCGACGTCGAACGTCGACATGCAGCCCGAGCTGCTGGCGCGCATCGCCCAGATCCCGAACTGCAAGTACGTGAAGGAATCGACCCTCGATCCGACGCGTGTGCGCGACATCATCCGGCTCGCCGGCGACAAGATGACGGTGTTCGCGGGCGTGCTGGGCTACGAATCCTTCTGGCTGGGCGCCGAGGGCTGGGTGGCGGTGTGCTCGAACGTGATCCCGCGCTGGTCGGCGCAGCTGTTCGAGCTGGTGGCCGACAAGCGCGACATGGACGCAGCATTGGCGCTCTACATGAAGATGACGCCGCTGCTGTGGTGGGTCGGCGGCCCGCGCTACGTCTCCGGCACCAAGGCCGCCTTCGAGATGATGGGCATGCCCATGGGCCCACCGCGCGCGCCGCGCCTGCCGCTCCCCGAGGCCCAGCGTCCCGCCCTGCGCGAGGTGCTGCGCCAGATGGGCGTGCTGGCGGAGGAGAAGGTCAAGAAGGCGGGCTAAGCGCACTCGTCGCCCCGAGCGTAGCCGAGGGGCCTTCTCTCTGGCGGAAGCAGCTAGTTATTGAGAGAAGGTCCCTCCGCTACGCCCTTCGGGCTTCGGTCGGGACGACGGGGGCTAATGATCATCGCGGGCAAGTTGCTTGTCGGCGGCGGCGCCGTAGGCCTTGCCGTAGTAGGCTTCTATGCGGCGCTGGACGAAGTCCCAGCAGGTGGTCATCGCCAGATAGAGGATGGCCACGACCATGAAGACTTCGAGCACCTGGAACTTCTGCTGCATCAGGATCTGGCCGCGCCGCAGCACCTCCTCCATCGAGATCACCGAGGCGATCGACGTGGTCTTCAGGAGACCGTTCACCGAGTTGCCGAGCGGCGGGATGATGACGCGCAGCGCCTGGGGCAACACGACCAGCCGGAAGATCTGGAAGGGTGACAGGCCCATGGCGCGCGCCGCCTCGGTCTGGCCCTTGGCGACCGACAGGATGCCGCCGCGCAGGATCTCCGAGAGGTAGGCCGCCTCGTTGAGCGCCAGCCCGAGCATCGCCGATTCCAGCACGCTGAAACGCACCAGGCCGAGCTGCGGCAGGCCGGTGTAGATGATGATGAGCTGCACCAGGAGCGGCGTGCCGCGGAAGATCCAGATGTAGGTCTGCGCGGCCCGCGACAGTGCCTTGTGCTTGCTGAGCCGCATCACGGCCAGCAGAAGACCCAGAATGCCGCCGAAGACGAGCGTGCTGAGGGTCAGCCCGATCGTCCACAGCGCGCCTTCAAGCAGATAGAGATTGGTGAAGTAGCCCCAGAAGCCTTCCCAATTCCAGACCTTCATGCCGCGCCTACGCCGGCCCCGGGCCCTTGATGGAGAACTTGTCCTCGTCGATCTTCAGCACGCCGTACTGGTCGAGCAGCTTGCCGTAATAGCCGTCTGCCTTGAGGTCGTTCAGCGTCGACACGACCGCCTCGGCCAGCAGCTTGTTGGCGAAGGCGAAGCAGGCGATCTGCGGGAACACGCCGCTGACGGCGCGCGTGAAGTCGCCGCGCTGCTGCATGAACATCGCCGTGGCATCGATGCTGGTCGCGGCATCGGACTGTCCCGCCTTCAGGGCCTGGAAGGCCTCGGCGAAGTTGTTGAACGTCATCACGGTGATGGGCTTCAGGCCCTTCTTGGCCACCATGTCGGCCACCTCGCGGGTGCGCCGCTCCTCGATGCCGCCGAGTTCGACCGAGATCTTCTTGCCGGCGAGATCGTCGACCGTCTTGATGCCGAGCGGATTGCCCTTGGCCGCCAGGAAGCTGATGGCCGCCTGCTCGTAGGGCACCATGTACATCAGCTTCGAGCGCTCCTCGGTCCAGAAGATGCCGGTGTTGATCATGTCCCAGCGCTTGGCGGCCAGGCCCGGGATCATGGTGGCGAACTCGGTGCGGATGTATTCCGGCGCCAGCCCGAGCTTCTTGCAGCATTCGTTGGCGAGTTCGACGCGCATGCCTTTCAGCTCGCCCTTGTCGTCGACGAACTGCAGCGGCGGCAGGGTCGGGTTGATCGACATGATCAGCGTGCCCGCCTTGATGAGGTTGGGCGGCGCGATCTTGGCCTGGGCGCGCACGGCGCCCGGCGCGAGAGCCAAAGCCGAAGCGGCGGCGCCGGCCTTGAGCAGGCTGCGGCGGCGAACGCCTAAATCGATGAAATTGCCCATGTCAGTCCCCCTGTTTGCGGTCCCCACGACCGAATGCAATTTTGACGCCGATTGCCAACCGTGTCCCGGCCTGTTTCAGACCGTGCCGCACCAACCGGCGATAATCGCGGCCGCGACTTTCACCGCCCGTCGGTAGTCCTCGGCATCGACCCATTCGTCGTGCAGGCCGTTCTGGGTGAGATCGCCGCCCAGCGGTCCCAGGCCCACAGTCGGAATACCGGCCTGGACGATCGGATTGCGGATGTCACTCGACGTATGTAGCGGGTTTACATGCGGCGGTTGGCCGGTCACGGCCACGATGGCGCCGGCAACCACGCGATAGAGCGGATCGTCGACCGGCACCTCGGCACCGGTGACGCCCGATAGCCACGCGACGCGCGGCGGATGATCCCTCAGCCAGTCATCCGTCCCGGCGGCCTCACGCACCGCCTGCTCCACCGCCGCCTGAACGTCGGCCAGCGTCTCGTTCGGCGGAAACGACAGCGAGCCCGCAAGGATGGCCTCGGGTGCGATGCGCGCGAAGACGTCCTCGCGGCCGGCGCCCATGTGCGACACCAGAAGATTGGTCGAGCGGCCGATCGCCTGTTCGAGCGCGGGATGATGGACGGCGGCGGCGCGCCGTGCATCGAGGGCCTGCAGGGCGCGAAAGACGAGCCACAGCTTGTCGATCGGGTTGACGGCGCGGTGGGCGAAGGCGGTGTGGCTGATCTCGTTGGTGTCGGGCGCGCGGCCCTCGACGGTGATGCGGAATTCGAGCAGGCCGGAGGCGAAGGCCTTGATCTCGCGCATGCCGACGCCTGATTCGGCCGGATGGAGGTAGACCGCGGCATCGGCCCGCAATCCGCCGTGCAGCAGCGCCGACACGCCGCGCGCATGACGCTTGCTGGGCGTGCTGGCGAGAATGACGTCGCCGGCCGGCGCCTGTCCACTGGCGAGGACGGCGGCCAATCCCTGGATCAGGATGGCGACGCCGGAGAGATCGTCCGCCACGCCCCAGCCGTAGATGCGGCCGTTCTCGACGATGCCGGCGAAGGGATCGCGCTGCCACGTCTCGGTG
>Ga0194051_1001167_pt1 | contig 14177 bp, 17 predicted proteins | sample SepL2320m_MetaG_FD_161275 | JGI IMG/M metagenome (GOLD analysis project Ga0194051, IMG submission 161275) | Anoxic zone freshwater microbial communities from boreal shield lake in IISD Experimental Lakes Area, Ontario, Canada - Sep2016-L239-20m | ecosystem: Environmental > Aquatic > Freshwater >... | reverse complement strand
CTTGAAGACCTAGCCGCTCGAGGTCAGCTGCTCTTGGCGAGACGCTCGGATCGCCCCGCTCCGGAATTCTCAATGCCGCTATGGGCCGGCACGCGAATCGATCAACTCGTGCGTGAGGTGCGAGGCAGGTGACACTGTTCTTAGACACCACGGCGCTGCTCGCCCGCTATCTTGAGGGCCCAGCCCAAGAGACCGCTCTGGTCGCCATGAGTGCAGACCACGACTGGTGCGCGAGTTCGTTGGCACTGTCCGAGGCGCTCATGTTGGTCGACCGCCTGGGGGATGACCCGCAGCGGACCGACGAGTTGCGGCGTGCACTGCGAGACGATTGGGAGCGGATTCACATCGTTCCTGTCGATCAACGATGTTTAGACCGCGCCGCCGAACTTGGTCGCACGCAGCCAGTACGAACGGTGGATGCCATTCACCTAGCAGCCGCAGATCGCCTGCCGAAGCCGCTGACGTATCTGACCTTTGACCCAGGACAAATACCCGTGGCGCTGGCCTTGGGGTTTGACGTCCGCAGCACAAATAGTGGCAGCGACGTAGCTTGATAGTGAAACAAATGGGGCAGTCCAGATTTTCGGCGCGAGAATGAATTCATGATCCAAGACGCCAGCACTCTTCATCATGCCGATACAGACTTAGAGGTGCACAAGCTGGTTGTGGGGCCAATGGACAACAACGTATTTGTCTTGCGCTGCAAGCACACAGGCGACTCGGTGCTGATCGATGCTGCCAATGAGCATGAGCAACTGTTGGAGTTAGCGCAGAGCCTTGGCGTGCGGCGCGTGCTCGAGACGCACGGCCATTGGGATCACATCCAAGCTGTACCGCAGATGCGTGACGCTGGATACTCCGTCGGGGTAACTGCTGCTGATGCAGCAATGCTGGACAGCTATGACGAGATCATTGAAGACGATGCGGTGATAGCTGTAGGTCGGCTGCGCCTTCGCACGATTCTCACCCCCGGCCACACCCCGGGTTCAATCTGCTTTCAGGTCGAAGACAAGCCGCTGCTCTTTAGTGGCGACACGCTCTTTCCGGGCGGACCGGGAAATACCTCATTCGAGGGCGGCGACTTTGACAAAATTATTTCCTCTCTCGACCGCCGGCTGTTTGCGGGCCTTGATGCACAGACAATCGTGCTGCCCGGCCACGGCTCGGATACTACTATCGGCGCCGAATCCCCACACTTACAGGAGTGGGTAGACCGAGGCTGGTAACTGCAGCAGCGTTGCGCTGATGCGAACCCATAAAACCTGGTGCCCCTATTTCCCCTACACGCGTAGGAGAAATAGACTGTTCTCATGAGTGCAGAAAATATGAGCGCAGAGTCATCCCCCCTCTTTCAGATCACTGACCTTCGGGTCGCACCAGCTGCTCAGCCCACCGCAGAAATCCTCAAAGGACTCTCGCTGACGGTTGACCGCGGCGAAGTTCACGCACTCATGGGACCAAACGGGTCAGGAAAGTCCACCCTAGCTAGCGCCCTGATGGGGTCACCCGAATACGCCACCACCTCTGGCACCGTTCGCTATAAGGGCGAGGACATCACCGACTGGGGAGCCGACGTGCGCGGCAAGTCAGGCATGTTTCTTGCTTTCCAATACCCCCAAGAGATCGCCGGCGTCTCGGTCCGGCAGTTCCTTCGCCAAGCGCTCTCAGAACGTAAGGGCATTGACCTCTCGGTGCTAGAGATTCGCTTAGCAATAATGGAGTGGATGGAACGCCTCGACATGGACCCTGCCTTTGCGGACAGGTTCCTCAACGAGGGCTTTTCAGGTGGCGAGAAGAAGCGCAACGAGATCCTCCAGATGGCAATCCTCGAACCCGAACTCGCCATTTTGGACGAAACCGATTCCGGCCTAGATATTGATGCTCTACGCGTGGTTGCGAGCGGCGTGAACGCCGTGCGAGCAGACCGACCCGAAATCGGCGTGCTCGTCATTACGCACTATCAGCGTCTCTTGGACTATTTGACCCCAGACTTTGTACACATCATCGTTGACGGGCAGATTGTGGATTCTGGTGGTCCCGACTTGGCAAAGCGACTCGAGGCTGAAGGGTTTGAGGCATGGCGATAGATCAGTCCGAGGCGCAACAGCATGCGCTGGGGGAATTCGACGTTCTACGCATCAAGAGCGACTTCCCAATCTTGTCCCGCACCGTCCACGACAAGCCGCTTGTTTTCTTGGATTCGGCAGCATCTTCGCAGAAGCCTCGCGCCGTGTTGCAGGCAATGGACATGTACTACGAGACCATCAACGCAAATGTGCATCGTGCGGCGTACACCTTGGCCGAGGAAGCTACCAACGCCATGGAAGCCGCTCGCTCAAAGGTCGCAGCGTTCATCGGTGCTACCGACCCCAACGAGGTGGTCTTCACCAAGAACGCAACGGAATCCATCAACCTGATCGCAAAATCCTGGGGTGCTGCAAATCTTGAACCCGGCGACGCCATTCTGCTCACCCATCTCGAGCACCACGCCAATATCGTGCCTTGGCAACAGCTTGCGGCAGAGCGCGAGTTAGAGATCCGCTGGATCCCGCTCACCGCAGACTGCCAGCTAGATCTGAGTAACCTGGATTCGTTGCTTGACGGAGTCAAGATTGTCTCTCTGACATCGATGTCGAATGTTGTGGGAACCATTACCCCGGTGCGAGCAATTGCCGACGCGGCCCATGCTGCGGGTGCAGTTGTTGCCGTGGACGGGTGCCAATCAGTTCCTCACATGCCCACCGACGTGCACCAACTTGGCGCCGACTTTCTGTCCTTCTCGGGACACAAATTGCTCGGCCCCACGGGCATCGGCGTGCTCTGGGCGCGCAAGGAACTCCTCGAAGCCATGCCACCGTTCCTCGGCGGCGGAGGGATGATTCTTGATGTGCGCCTAGATGGGTTTGTGGCAGCCGAAGCACCGCATAAGTTCGAAGCAGGTACTCCCCCAATCGCAGAGATCATTGGCCTCGGAGCCGCGATTGACTATCTGAATAACCTTGGCATGGAAGCAGTCCGCCAACACGAGGTGGAACTGACTGCCTTTGCGTTAGAGCACTTGTCCAACCGATTCGGAGAACGAATCTCTTTATACGGCCCCCAATCTGCCGAGCTGCGCGGTGGGGCCATGAGCTTTGCCTTCGACGACATCCACCCGCACGATCTCTCACAGGTACTCGACCAGCATGGGGTTTGTGTTCGGCCAGGACACCACTGCGCCAAACCGCTGATGCGCCTTTTGGGAGTGGGCGCTACTGCTAGGGCGAGTTGGTACGTCTACAACAATGAGGCTGACATCACCGCACTCGGCGATGCCCTCGAGGCTGCAGGCGAGTTCTTTAGCTTCTAGTCACTACTCTTTCCCTAGCATTAGCTCTACCGTTACCTCTACCCACCGAAACTCACTACACGGAGATCACCGCATGTCGGGCCTTGAAGACCTCTATCGAGAGATCATCCTTGATCACTATCGCAGCCCACGTAACCGCGGGGAGCTTGACTCACCTCCCGCCGTGCGCGTTGAGGGGTTCAATCCGCTCTGCGGGGACGAGATCGTGGTGTATATCGACGTAGATGACGCGTCCAAAGGTGACGGTGCTCTGGTGACCGATATTCGCATCGGCGGACAGGGATGCTCGATCTCTCAGTCCTCGGCCTCGATGATGTCTGCAGCAGTGAAAGGCCACAGCATCGGCGAGATTCGAGATCTCACGAAGTCATTCAAATCAATGATGTCGATTCACGAAGAGGGTCTCGATGCTGATTCAGACGCAGACCCTCAAGAAGATTCAGCTGCAGCTGAGCTCAAACTTGGCGATCTTGAAGCGCTGCGCGGGGTAGTTAAGTTTCCGGTTCGGATCAAGTGCGCAACGCTGGGCTGGAACACGCTTCAGCAAGGCATCGAAGAGGCCCTCAGCTCCTAGCCTCAGCCTGCGGGAATATTCCAACGGAAGGTTGCAACTACTGGGGTGTGATCGCTCAGCGGTTCACCTGTAGAGGCAGTAAAGCGTTCAGCAGGAAACTCAATTCCTGTAGCGGAGAGCTGCACACTGCTGTTGCTTCGATACGCAAACTTATCAATGCTGCCGGGTGTACCGCAGGCAAGTTCAGCGCATACGTCGGTCAAGCCAGTTGAGGTCAAGAACTGCTCCCAGATCACGCGATCAACCTCACCCGTATTTGATTCCGGGTACCCCTCGTCTATGTGCAGGTTGGTATCTCCACCAAGAATGATTGCTCGATCATCTCCTCGGGACTGGATGAAGCGAGAGAGTTGTTCAAAGTCCTTCACCTGAAGTGCCTGATCACGAGCGCCACTTCCCGCCTCGGCGTGCAAGCTGTACACGTCCACTTCGCGACCATCGCCAAGCGTCATACTCACTACTCGGAACCCCTTCATGGCTAAGCAGTCGCCGGCACCTGTGAACGCATCGCCGTAACACCCAGTCCACGCACCATGCGCTTCAGCAGTTAAGGGGAATCGGGACATGACTCCGATACCGTCTCCAACAAGTAATGGTCGGGCCGCAGGGTTGATTCCTACTGCTGCAGGTCCAGGGTGTCGGTCTGTTCGGTAGGGGTGAGTGGCTTGGGCCCGTAGGCGAGTGTGGTAGTTCGTGAAATCCAGAATCCCTGCTGCGGGTTGCCACCAATCAAAATCTTCTTGTGTGAGCACAACCTCATACGCGTTCAGTAAGGGACTAATCATGGGAAGGTGTGTCTTTGGATTCTCTTTCGAGACTTCTTGCGGTAGGCCCGCCACGTTGTAACTCAAAACGCTGAACTCTGCGGGTGGTTCCGGAAGCGGAAACAGTGTGGTGGGTGGGCTTCCGGGGTCAGAAGGTGGTGCCGTGCAGGCCAAGAGCCCCAAGGTGAGTAGCACTGCTCCGAAAATCGACGCGGCAGCACCTGCTGTTCCTTTACCGCTTCGGCCCTGATCAACCTGACAGCCCTGATGAACCCGACGAACACCTGAACTCAACATGAACTACAGGTTACACACAGGTGCCATCGAGAGTTCAGGAAAGCAACTAGTGGCGGCGCTCATGCATACTTGTAGAGACCTTCTCCACTCGAGAATCAGGATTGCCAAGAACGGCAAGGACTATGAACACTCCCCCAGCTATGCCAGATCAGTTCGGAATATTCCTGCCCGATCAACACGAGCAGGCAGAGGAGTTCTTTCGCGCCTATGGATTTGCTGCACTTCGCGGGGTGTTCTCAGAGGCCGAACTTGTGGCCATGGAGCAAGAATGCACAACTGCCCAAGAGGAACTCACTGCCGGAAGGCTGCACGAACGCCACGGAACAGAAATTCTCATTGAGGGCGATGCCGGCGATAAGGCAAACCAGTTTGCGAACTACGTCACCTACATGACTGAGTTGTCCCCAGCAGTGACTGCTGGCGTGCACCACCGGGATGTTCTTGATCTGATGAGCAGGTTGCTGCACGAGGACTACTGGCTCCTACACGAGCAGCGATTCGGCGTTGTCTATCAAGATGCCCGCCCGGGCCCTGAGTCGAGTTACACGCGAATCGGTTGGCATAGCGACTGGCAAAGTGGACCACATTTGGACATCTGGCCCGCAGTGGCTTTCACCTTCCACCTAGACCCAACGAGCCCCGCTAACGGATTCTTGAGGGTGGTGCCGGGTAGTCATCTGTGGAATACGCCAGCACCGTTCGTCAACATCAACGACTCCCCCGTGCCTGCCGGTTCGGCTGAAGCTGCCGGCCATACGAGTCAGCCCCCTCCGTCTCAGATGCCGCTCCGATTTGAGAGAGTCCCTGGCGAGATTGCCCTGTATTGCGATCGCGGAGACATCTTGTTTCACGATGCCTACCTATGGCATTCGGCCGCTCGTGGAACCGATGATGAGACCAGGCGGCGACACATCCGCGGAAGTTTCCACAGTGGAACGGAGCAAGTAGATAACGAACACCTAGCTGACTTCGTGAAGAACGCTGCCCGCTAACTCAAACTAATTCGGCAAGGGCCTCGGGTAATCCCGGGTACGTCGAGTCCTCAGCCAAGATTCGTTCTAAGTCTTTTCGAGCCATTGACCGCTTACCCTCGCGCTCATAACAACGCGCCCGCTCTAACCACGCACGATGGCGAATCACCGGGTTGCGTTGCTTTGTTTTCAGCGCTTCTTGGAATGCGGCCCGGGCAGCCTCGTAGTAACCAAGTTCGCGCAAGGCCACCCCTCGAAACACACACAGCAGCGCAGTCAGGTCGTCTTGGTTGGTGATCTCGTCGGTGAGTTCAACCACATCGGCCCACCGGGCGAGTTCGGCGTACAGCTCTGCTAACGAGATTGCGCTCGCTGCAGTTGGCTCAAGTTGCTCCACAATATCGACTGCCTCTGCTCCCCTATTGAGCAGTTGCAACAGTTCTGCGAGTGCCAACCCGACCGTGTTGCGGTTGAGCGAGAACGGGGCACTCCCCCCGCGGGCTAGGACCAACGTGAAATTCACCGAGACATATTTAATAATGAACTCATCAGTAGCGGGGTCTTTGCCAGAGGTCCACACCGGCATCAACATCTCGAGCGCAGGCTGAGCCTGTTCGGCCTGCATTCGGAGCAGGCCCGCCAGACTTGATGCAGCAATTGTATAGCGCTGCTGCTCACGAGCGATTTTCTCGATTCGGACTACATCGCTCGCAGCCACTGCGGCGAACAGGTCTTTTTCTGGCCGGGGAGCAAACCATCCAGGCTTCTTTCGCTTTGCTGCAGGCGCGGAAACTGAGGGAGCTGGGGCTTGCCCGGAAGAAGGCGCTTTCGCACCCCCAATACGCTGAACATGTGAGAGCCCTGTTCCCGGTATCGAGCTTGTTTGCTGCACGCTGCCATCGGCGCGCTTGGTCACTCGAAACCCCTTGACCCCAGCGGACACCCCTAGACCGCTTCGAGACATATTCAGCCGAACTCCCGGCATCAGCTGGATCGACTTTCTCATACGAAATCCCATATGGTCCCCTTCCTAGACGCCATGGCACTCTGGCACTCCGGCACTTCGGCACTTCGGCACTTTGCTACCCGGCGAGATAGCTAAGTCGCTACTTAACCAGCTAGCTCTGACATTCTGCGTGCCAGTTGCACGTCAAGCTCAGTCAGGCCGCCGGCATCATGGGTGGTGAGTACTACTACGACTGTTGAGTAAACATTCGACCATTCCGGGTGATGGTCCAGTTTCTCTGCAACGGTGGCGCTCGCCGCCATAAAGCCAAAAGCCGCGCTGAAGTCGGCAAAGTGAAATTCTCGGCGAAGCTTCCCAGCCTCTGCCTGCCAACCTGCGAGCTCTTCAAGAGCCGCTGCAAGTTCATCGTCAGTCAAGAGATCCGGTCGTGCCATAGCTTCAGCTTAGATTGCTCAGCAAGCCGGAACCGACTGAGCTGGATCGAGCTACAAAAGGCCGTCAGAGAAGAACGGATCATCAACAACGGGTCGAGCCGCAGCCACGGGAGCAGCTTGCTCTTCCGCTTCCACCCATGCCGCATATCCAGTCTCTTCTAGGCGAGTCGCAATTTCGGGACCGCCCGACTCAAGAATCTGACCATTGGCAAAGATGTGGACAACGTCAGGATGCAACTCTTCTAACAAGCGGTTGTAGTGGGTAATGGCAAGCACGCCAAGTCGCTCTCCGCCACCGAATCCCTCGGTGGTCGCGAGTTCGATTCGCCTTGAAACGGCACGCAAGGCATCAACGTCCAGCCCAGAATCCAACTCATCCAAGATGGCGATCTTTGGCCCCAACACGGCCATCTGCACGGTCTCGTTTCGCTTCTTCTCGCCTCCAGAGAGGTCGACATTGAGCGGGCGATCAAGGAACTCACGCTCGAATCCGATCAGGTCTGCTTCGGCGGCCATAAGCGATGGCACCAACTGCCGGTCGCGACTAGATGCCGCATAAGCCTCGGCTAGTACGTCTTTGACACTGATTCCGGGAACTTCGACTGGGTACTGCATCGCAAGATACAGCCCCGCCTGCGCTCGTTCCCAAGTGGCCATTGCCAACAGGTCAACCCCGTCCAGAGTGACCGATCCGCCTGTCACTACATAGCCGGGCTTGCCCATCAACACGTTGGAAAGTGTTGATTTTCCTGAGCCGTTTGGACCCATCACGGCGTGGACTTCCCCCGAGCGAACCGTGAGGGTAACGCCCTTCAGGATGTCCTTCCCGTCAACTGTCGCCCGAAGGTCGCTGATCACCAACTCACTCATGACAGCTCCACCATGACTTCACCCTCCACAATCGCGGTTGCATAGCTCGGCACGGCCCGCACTGCGGGAAGTGAGAGCGGTTGTCCAGTTCGTAAATCAAATGCGCTGCCGTGCTTCGGGCATTCAATCGCGCAGTCCTCAACTTCGCCTTCGCTCAGCGACACATCTGCATGACTGCAACGGTCGCCAATAGCGAAGACCTCTGAGTCAAGGCGAACCACACACAGGCGGTGGCCTTCAACATCAAAGCGCAAGGCTTCCCCATCAGTTAGGTCGGCCAGCGAGCAGATTCTGACTGCAGGATTGCTCATGCCGACTCATTCGAGGCGTCGGCAAGCAGTGCAGAATCGCTAGTAAGCAATGCGCCCACATGGGAATCAAGAATCTTGTTGACCCTGTCACGTGCTGCAGAAGCCAAAGCGGGAACAGCAAAATGGTCGAGGACCTCGTCGAAGAAGCCGGCAACGATGAGTCGCTCGGCCACCAACGAGGGCACACCGCGACTTTCAACATAAAAGCGCTGTTCCTCATCGACTGGACCAACAGTTGATGCATGCGAGCAATGCACATCGTTGTTTTCAATCTCCAGATTGGGAACCGACTCGGCCCAAGCAGTGTCCGAGAGTTTCAGGTTGCGATTTGTTTGATAGGCATTCGACCCACGGGCATCAGGCTTGATTCGAATCAACCCCGTGTACACCGAGTGCGAATGGTCTGCGACGGCTCCCTTGAACAACAGCTTTGACGTGGTGTCGGCAGCTTGATGTTCTTGAAAAGTCCGCAAGTCAAGCATCTGATGATCGTCCCCGAAATACGCGCTCGACAAGTTGCCGCTTGCTCCTCGCCCAACGAGTCGACAGTCCATGCGCAGGCGTGCGTAGCTGCCACCGATGGCGGCCAATGCCGCATCGAGGGTTGCGTCTTGGCCTACTTCGGCAAGAAAGCTGCCGAGCTGCCAGACCTGAGGTCCAAGGTCTTGAAGCGCGCTGTGGCTGACGCGTGCAGCGCTGCCCACCACCACTTCGGTCACTGGGGCAACAACTGCTGGCACATCTGCAGAAAGCGATGCCTCGATGAACGAGAACTGGCTGTTCTCGCCACCTCGGACCGAGAGTCGAGGAAAGGTTATTGAGTCAGCCACGTCAACGTAGAACACCACCGCAAGGGGAAGGTCGATTACCAGATTGCGTGGCACATCAAGGATGACTGGATCAGCCCCGAACGCATCGTTATACGCCCCAAAGAGATCTGGAGCCTCGTGCATCACTGCACCGAGCACCTCAGCAGCACCCTTTGGCGTTGCGTCCTCGGGCACGGCACCGAATACCACACCCTGCTGAAGCAGTTGATCGCTCAGATGGGTTGAAATAATTCGGCCGTTGTAGACCACGACCGACCCGCCGAGTTGGCCCAGTTCTTGGATGAACTCAGTAACAGCAAGCGGGATCTCGCCAGTTGTATGACCTGCATCTGCAGCGGCATCGGCAGCTGGGATCATCTCGAACTGCTCAAGGTCTAAGTCGCCAATTCGGCTATAGCGCCATTCCTCTGAATCAGTGCTCGGAAACGCCATCTGCGCAGCATCCTCTGCTGCAGCATGTCGTCGTTCTCTCAACCAGGCAGGTCCGTCCAAGGAATCGGCAATTGCGATACTGAAACTGTCTGTACTCAAGTCTGTGCTCACGTTGCTACTCACGTTGTTCAGGGGGCGAAACGGCCGAGCAGCAATTTACACTATCCGCGTAGGAGAATTACAGGCGGCGTTCGCCTCCTTAGGCAACTCCGCCGGATCGACCTCAGCCTGCTCGCCTCTATGCAAGGGTATTTGCGACCTAGTCCTTACCCTTCTTGAAGAACTTCTTGATCCCGCCGAAACCCCGAGAACCCTTTGACTTTGCCTCCACCTCGGCATCCACCTCGGCCCGAGTCGAATCCACCACAGAGTTGATGATGTCCTCGGCCTCGTCGAGTAGTGCTGCAATCGATGGGTCCTCGCCCACGCCTTCTGGCTCGGGGGGAGGCGGTGGAGTGACCAACGAGCCGTGGGACCAGTTCACGTCAGCCAAGCGAGGCTGATACGCCGGACAAGGTTCCGGGCAGCGCCATGGCGCCTCTGGTGCTAGGTCAAGATCGCACTTTCTAACGGCATCCCCATTGGGATATGTGCGGCTTTCAAAGAATTTGCAACCCTCGCGCATCGGCATCTGCATAGTTTGCCAGACTCGCGACGCAGGTAGATTTGCCTAGGTGCATTCCCTGCCGCGAGCCTCAACTAGAGGCACTGGCCTGCCGATACTGCAGACATGACGATTACTCAGTCCGGCCTCGAAACTCGAGCGGCGCTGGCAACACTTGATACCGAAGGACACATTGTTTCAGCCAATCATTCCTTCGCCGCGTTGTTCGATTCCGATATCGATGGCGTGCTCGGCATGCACGTGATCGGGTTGTGCTCTCCGAATGATTCAGCCGCAGTCCTTGCAGGGTTTGTGCGAGTGGTTGGACAGCTGGCTGATTCAGTTTCGATCAAACTTGGACCTAGGTCTGCTCGGTCGCGTCAGCCTAAATTGACCGTGCAGTTCAGCTTGGTTCGCTCCATCGTCACCGGGGTTGACGACACCATTGAGTGCCTCGCAAGCGACGGTAGCGAGCAAGCCAGGGCGGAACGCCGCCGACAACGGAGCTTGATTCAGCAAACTCGCACTGCCACCCACGACCCCGAATCTGGACTGCCAACCCAACGCGGCTGCGAGGCCTTGCTGGCCTCTGCCATGCGCCGCTCCGCCCGCACTGGTGCTCCGGTGTCACTTCTTCGCTGCGACCTAGACGGCTTGGGCAGTATCGACGACTCATACGGGGCTGCGGTAGCGCAACAGACGGTGCGCACGTATCTTGATCGCTTTGCCCAGCGACTCCGCAGCAGCGACAGCGTCTGCCTGGCAGAAGGTGACACGTTCTTGGTCGTCGCTGAAGATCTAGGTGATGAGCAAGATGCAGCAGGAGTTGCGTATCGTTTGCTCTCTACCGTTGTCGAACCCGTGCAGGTGGTAGGTGAGGACAGAACCTTTCCCATGACGATTGGCATTGCAGTTGGAGACGGAACAGTGACGCCAGCGCAAATGTTTGAGGCAGCGCCACTCGCCTTGAAGCGCGCGCAAGTTGACGGTGTCGGCGGATTCCGAATCATCGACCTGCGCTCAGCCGCGCCCACCTAACCCAAACCCAAGTCCCCCGTTCTGTTATGCGACTGACCCCCCATAGGGGGCGAGACGCATGACAGAACGGTGTTGGTTTTCGGAGTTGGCTCTTACCCGACCGAACCCTCCATTTGCAGTTCGATCAGACGGGACCACTCCACTGCATATTCCATGGGCAAAGTCCTCGTGACGGGTTCGATAAACCCGTTTACGACCATCGACATGGCTTGCTCTTCTGATAGGCCACGACTCATCAGGTAGAAGAGTTGCTCGTCAGCCACCTTCGACACGGTGGCCTCATGGCCGATGATCGCGTCCTGGGCGCCGATCTCCATGTACGGGTAGGTATCGCTGACGGACTCCTCATCAAGGATGAGCGCGTCGCACTGCACATGCGACTTGCAGCCGTATGCACCTTCTTCGACGCGAACCAAGCCCCGGTAAGAGGTTTGCCCGCCGTCTTTGGAGATGGACTTTGAAACAATCTTCGAGGTGGTCTCTGGCGCAGCGTGCACCATCTTTGCCCCAGCATCTTGATGCTGACCAGCCCCAGCGTAGGCAACAGAGAGCACTTCACCCGATGCCTTCGGGCCGACCATGACCACTCCGGGGTACTTCATGGTCAGGCGTGAACCGATGTTGCCATCGATCCATTCCATATGCCCTTCGGCCTCGACTACGGCGCGCTTGGTCACAAGGTTGAAGACGTTATTCGACCAGTTCTGAATGGTTGTGTAGGTCACACGAGCACTTGGCTTCACAATGATTTCAACCACTGCAGAGTGAAGGGAATCAGAGGTGTAGGTAGGTGCAGAACACCCTTCGATGTAGTGAACCTTCGAGCCCTCATCAGCGATAATGAGCGTGCGTTCGAACTGGCCCATGTTCTCTGCGTTGATTCTGAAGTAGGCCTGAAGCGGCATTTCAACTTCAACACCTGGCGGAACGTAAATGAACGAGCCGCCCGACCACACTGCAGAATTCAGTGCAGAGAACTTGTTGTCATTGCGCGGAATGACCGTTCCGAAATACTGCTTCACAATCTCTGGATACTCGCGAAGCGCAGTATCCATATATCGCAAAAGATCACACCCTGCTGTTCGAGGTCTTCACGATTGCGGTGAAACACGACCTCTGACTCGTACTGTGCGGTGACTCCGGCCAAGTACTTTCGCTCGGCCTCTGGGATGCCCAACTTCTCGTACGTGTTCTTGATGGCATCGGGAAGGTCATCCCAATCACTGACCTGCTCGCTCGTGGGCTTGATGTAGTAGTAGATGTCGTCGAAGTAGATCTCTGACATGTCACCACCCCAAGAGGGCATCGGGCGCTTCAAGAAATACTTGTAAGCCTTGAGGCGAAACTGCAGCATCCAATCCGGCTCGCCCTTCATCCAAGACATTTCACGGATGATGTCTTCGTTCAGGCCGCGCTTTGGCTTGAAGACATAATCTTCGGCGTCGCTCCATCCGAGCGAGTACTTCGAAAGGTCAAGATCTATTGACATACAGGGCCTCCAACGGGCGGGGGATAATTTCTCCTACGTGGATAGTAACAACTCCAGCCACTGATTGACACGGCGGATCCCGTGAATATCGTCTCATGGCCCCAAATACCCCAAGTTTAAGTAGCCCCAACTCTAAGTAGCCCCAACTCTAAGTTTTAGATTGACCTAGGTTCTGCGTATCTACTGAGCCGAAGCGGGCTTAGCGACCCCGATCAATCCCTTCATCGCGAGCGACATGTTTCCTCGGACTTACCAAAGGATGTATTCCTATGCCTGATCCCAGCCTGATGGACCCAGCGCTCAAAGCGCTGCTCGACAGCTTGGCCGAGTCGGGCTCTGCCCCAGTCGAATCGCTGACCGTGCAAGAAGCTCGCGAGTTCAATGAGATGTTCACTGCCTTAGGCGGGGAGGCTGAAGAAGTCTCGGCCGTAGAAGATCTACAGATTGAGGGGGTCCCCTGTCGGGTGTATCGACCCCTGGGTTCCTCCCCCGAGCGACCAAGCCAGCTACTGCCAGTTTTGGTTTGGTTTCACGGAGGGGGTTGGGTTCTCGGGACTCTCGACTCCACAGATTTAACTGCTCGCAGTCTTGCAAACCGCTCACAGCATCTCGTGGTGGTTGTGGACTACCGCCTTGCACCCGAGAGCCAATTCCCAGCAGCCGTTGATGATTGTTGGTCAGTAACCTCTTGGCTTGCAGATGGTGGTGCCGAGTCTCTCGGAGGCAACGCTGCACAAGTGTCAGTTGGTGGCGATTCGGCGGGTGGGAACTTGGCTGCAGTTGTTGCCATTCTGAGTCGTGACGCAGCCGTCGCACTGCGGCGACAAATTCTTGTGTACCCGGTCACTGATGTTGCCAACGAGTCTGATTCCTATGTTGAAAATGGAACGGGATATCTGCTGACTGCCGACACCATGCGTTGGTTTATCCAGAACTACACCTCCCCTGATCAACGATCAGACTGGCGGGCTTCGCCGCTACTTGCCGACAACCTGTCTGGTGTTGCACCGGCATATGTACTCACTGCGGGGTTCGACCCTCTTCGCGATGAGGGCCTGGCCTACGCAGACCGACTCCTCGATGCTGGGGTCTCGGTGACTCAGCAGGAGTTTCCAACTGCCATTCATGCCTTCTTAAATCTTGGCGGAGTCACGCCTCTCGCCGCCGAGGCCATCGATGGAATCGCGGCATCTCTGCAGACTACCTAGTGCCTTGTCACGCTCTTGAATCACAGAAACTGTGAAGTG
>Ga0194051_1001161_pt1 | contig 14228 bp, 12 predicted proteins | sample SepL2320m_MetaG_FD_161275 | JGI IMG/M metagenome (GOLD analysis project Ga0194051, IMG submission 161275) | Anoxic zone freshwater microbial communities from boreal shield lake in IISD Experimental Lakes Area, Ontario, Canada - Sep2016-L239-20m | ecosystem: Environmental > Aquatic > Freshwater >... | reverse complement strand
GGGACATTTTGGCTCCCGATGCCGCACGATGGCGTCAATTTCAAGAGGTATTTGCCTCGGTTGTGCAGGATGCTGGCTATCAATTGATCATTCCGCCGATGTTCGAAGACCTCGGAGTGTTTTTGCGCCTCGGTGAAGCAACTGAAGTAGTGACCAAAGAGATGTATGACTTTGAGGACAAGGGCGGTCGTCGGGTTGCCTTGCGCCCAGAACAGACTGCAAGCGTGTGCAGGGCTTTTGTGGAGCATCGACCAACAACCCCTTGGAAGGTGTGGTATTCGGGCCCAAATTTTCGTTACGAAAAGCCTCAGCAGGGTAGATATCGCCAATTTGATCAGGTCGGCATTGAAGTGCTGGGTGTCGAAGACCCACTTTTGGATGCTGAAGTGATTGCACTCGCTGCAACGTTCTTTACGAGACTTGGTTTGAAGGATGTGCAGTTGGCAGTCAATTCACTTGGCGATGATGGTGATCGCGAAAAGTATTCGGCAGCACTTCATGAGTATTTTTCTGCCAACCTTGCACAACTTTCCGAGGAATCACAAGTCACATTGACGAAGAACCCCTTGCGCGTTCTCGACTCAAAGCGACGTGAAGATCAGGCGCTGATCAATGCTGCACCAAAGATTCGGGATTACTTGAGTGCGGATGCTGCGAATCATTTTGATTCGGTCTTGCGTGCGCTTGATGCACTTGGTGTGAAGTACGCAATTGATGATCGGTTGGTGCGTGGTCTCGACTATTACCGCCGAACGACATTTGAATTTGTCTCGACAGCGCTCAAGGCGGCTCACACTGCTATCGGTGGAGGTGGCCGCTATGACGGCTTGGTTGAGCAATTGGGTGGCCCGGCTACGCCTGGTATCGGCTTTGCCCTTGGGCTTGACCGCACGCTGCTGGCCTGTGATGCCGAAAATGTTTTTCCCGCACCCAATACCAATGTGTCTGTGTTTGTTGTTGATACCACTGGTGGATTGCATGCTGCAGAGGTATGCAATTTGCTACGCAACAATGCAATCAGTGTCGACAGAGCCTTTGACAATCGAAGCATGAAAGCACAGATGAAAGCGGCCGACAGAAGTGGCGCGACGATCGCGTTGATTATTGGCACCGATGAAGTAGCCGCAGGGCATATCATCGTGCGTCCGATGAATTCTGGTCAACAATACGCAATCGCACAAGATCAGCTTGTTGCAGCAATACGCAGCGAACTACAGAAATGAGAGTAAGTACATGTCCGGTTCTCTAATCCCTTCAATTAACGCGACGGCACTGCGCACACAGTTGTGTGGCAGCCTGCGCCCCGAGCACATTGGTCAAACCGTCACATTGTGCGGTTGGATCGCACGCCGCCGCGAACACGGCGAGCATCTGGCGTTTCTCGATGTACGTGACTATTCCGGGGTAGTGCAGTGCGTGGTCAGCGATGTAAAAGATGTGCGCAACGAGTGGGTTGTGCAGATCACTGGCAAGGTGCAGGCACGCCCAGAGGGCACAGTCAATGCCAACCTTCCAACTGGTGGCGTCGAATTGGTCGAGTGTCAACTCACCGTCCTGAACGCAGCGGAGTCTCCACCGTTTCCAATCGATGCTCGTGCGGACGATGTGGATGAAGGCGTTCGCCTTAAGTTTCGCTATCTCGACATTCGCCGCGAGCGAATGCAGAAGAACTTGCGGATTCGTGCCAAAGTCAACTCGGCAATTCGTGGTGCTATGGAAGCTCAAAATTTTGTTGAAGTTGAGACTCCATTTTTAATGCCGTCGACTCCAGAAGGTGCACGCGAGTTTCTTGTTCCGTCGCGCAAAGAACCCGGATCGTTTTATGCATTGCCACAGTCGCCGCAGTTGTGGAAACAGTTATTGATGGTTGCGGGTATCGACCGCTATTACCAAATTGCCCGATGCTTGCGCGACGAAGACTTGCGAGCAGATCGCCAATACGAGTTCATGCAGCTCGATGCCGAAATGAGTTTTGTTACCAAAGACGATGTACTCGCTGCGATTAGCAAAGCAGTTGTCGCAGCGGCCGAAGCCGCCTTGGGTCAGACCCCGCCACCGATCGAGCAAATCACATGGCACGATGCGATGAATCGTTTTGGTAGCGACAAACCAGACTTGCGTTTTGGAATGGAACTGATCGAACTCACCCAAGTATTTGCCGCAACCGAATTTAAAGCATTTGCAACAGCGAAGTCGATTAAAGGATTGCGAGTTGACTCAGCGACATACCCCGAAGCAGCCGCTTCAGGACGCAGCAAGTTAGATGTGTTCACCGATCGCGCAAAACAGATGGGCGCAAAAGGTTTGGTTTGGATCAAGGTTGGCGATGATCTTGCATTAGATTCGCCAGTTGCCAAATTTTTGAGCGATGCTGAGCGCGCTGCACTGCTGCAACAGATGCAGGCAAAGTCGGGCGACTTGCTGCTGCTGGTGGCGGACGAATGGTCGACAACATGCGAAGTGCTTGGACATTTACGCAATGACATCGGACGACCTCCTGTACACGAAGGTCCATACCGCTATGTCTGGGTGATCGACTTTCCATTGTTCGTAGGCGTCAATGCAACAACTGGCAAGCCCCAGCCTGGACACCACCCGTTTTGTCAGCCACACCCAGACGACATTGAGCGCCTCGAGTCAGACCCAATGAGCGTTCGCGCTCTTGCATATGACTTGGTGCTCAATGGTTGGGAGCTTGGCTCTGGTTCAATCCGAATTCATGACCCAGAGATGCAACGACGCGTGTTTCGTCAACTTGGCATCTCGGATGAAGATGCCGATCGTCGATTCGGTTTCTTTTTGCAGCCGTTCAAATATGGTGCACCACCACACGGTGGGTTCGCATTCGGAACTGATCGTCTTGTGGCGATCTTGGCCGGAGAAGAAAACATTCGTGAAGTGATTGCATTTCCAAAAACGCAGTCGGGTAGCGATCCAATGACCAATGCTCCTACTCCCGTAGATCCTGCACAGCTCAACGAGTTGGGTATTCGTTTATTGCCACCTCCTGCAAAGAGCTAGCGAGCACGAGCGATTGACTCAGGCCGACGACCTTTTCTCTGCGGCGGTGGCTGACAGACTTCGCTCGCAGGCACCGCTTGCAGCAAGGTTGCGACCACGAACACTTGATGAGATAGTGGGTCAAGAGCATTTGATTGCGCAGGGTGCACCGTTACGCAAATTGATAGAGGCCGATCGATTGTCATCGGTAATTCTGTGGGGGCCACCGGGCACTGGCAAGACAACTCTTGCCGAAGTTGTTGCGTCGAGTACAAATCGCGCATTCGAGAGGTTGTCTGCAGTTACATCAGGTGTCAAAGACGTGCGCGAAGCAATTGAGCGAGCAACAGACCGACTCGGGCAACATGGGCGCTCAACGATTGTTTTTGTTGACGAGATTCATCGCTTCTCAACGTCGCAACAAGATGCTCTGCTTCCATCGGTTGAAAGTGGCATCATCACGTTGATCGGCGCAACTACAGAGAACCCGTTTTTTGAAGTCAATGGCCCATTGCGAAGTCGAAGCACAATGTTTCGACTCGAGACTCTTGGTGTTGGCGCAATTCGCAGTTTGTTGGAACGAGGATTAACGGCAGAAGGCATGACTGCTGATGATGATGCTCTGACAATACTTTCTCAACGTGCGGCAGGAGATGGGCGACAAGGTCTTACTGCTCTCGAAGTTGCATGCGCATTGGCACGACCAAACAAGGTGACTACTGCTCATGTTGAGGCAGCACTTGGAGTGAGTGCGTTGAATTACGGCCGTGATGATCACTATGACGTTGTCTCTGCTTTTATTAAAAGCATCAGGGGGAGCAACGTCGATGCCGGAATTTTTTGGCTTGCACGAATGCTCGAAGCAGGAGATGATCCGCGCTTCATTGCGCGCCGCCTCATCATCTTGGCTTCTGAAGACATCGGCATGGCAGATCCACAAGCACTAGTGGTTGCGGTTGCTGCAGCCCAAGCAGTTGATCATGTTGGACTTCCCGAAGCACAACTTAATCTTGCGCAGGCGGTTGTGTATCTTGCTCAAGCGCCAAAGAGCAATGGCTCTGCAGTTGCAATTTGGAATGCACGAAGCGATATTCGCCAAGGCGTCGATGTTGAGGTGCCTGCGCATCTTCGAGATGCTCATTATGCAGGTGCCGAAGTGTTGGGTCATGGCACCGAATATCGCTCACCCCATGATGAGCAGATAGATGAAAGGGCAAGTAGCAAAAAGAATTCGAGTCAGAAAGTGGAACAGGACTATCTGCCTGCGCAAACTGAAGGTGCTGTTCGGCGCAGTGATCCGTATTACAAGCCGCCGCACAGCTAGTGATATCAATAGTCAGACAGGTACGTCTGGCTATCAGCACACAACGAGGTGGTTTGAGATGATGAAGCGTCTATTTTGGTTTTCGATGGGAGTCCTAGCTGGCGTATTCGGTTGGCGTTACGTCAAGGAAAAGGCGCGGGATGCCGCGAGCCAGATCACGCCTGCCCAGGTGGCAAGTGATTTGTATGACGGCGCTGTCAAACTGGCCACTCAGGGAGCAGATATCGTACGCAACCTGCGTGCCAAAGACAGCAGTTTTGTGCATGAACAGGGTGAGTCGAAGCAGAGCAATATCAAGTAAGGCTGCACTGCTCGAGAACTAGACTTGTCACAAATGTCGGCAAATACAAGTTCAATCACATCGGCCAATCATCTTCGCGAGGCCTTCACGGGCTTCTTTGCGTCGAAGGGCCACACGCCTGTGCAATCGGCGAGCCTGATCCCTCACGATCCGACCGTTCTTTTCACCGTGGCGGGCATGGTGCCGTTCAAGCCTTATTTTGTCGGCGACGAGGCTGCTCCATACAAGCGTGCGGTCAGTGTGCAAAAGTGCGCACGTGCTGGCGGCAAGCACAACGACCTCGATGACGTTGGGCGCACTAAGCGACATCTCGTGTTCTTTGAAATGATGGGCAACTTTAGTTTTGGTGATTATTTTAAATCCGACGCAATCCCATGGTCGTGGGAACTTGTAACAGAAGTTTTTGGATTTGACGGCGATCAGCTGTGGATCACTGTGCACGAGAGTGACGATGAGGCTGAGCAAATTTGGCATGACGTTGTTGGAGTGCCGATGAACCGTATTCAGCGACTTGGTGATGCAGATAATTTTTGGCAGATGGGCGATACCGGTCCGTGCGGACCGTGTTCAGAAATTCATATTGATCGCGGCGCAGCCTTCGGGCCTGATGGTGGTCCACTGAATGACAAGAAGGGCGACCGCTTTCTCGAATTTTGGAACTTGGTATTTATGCAGTTCAACCAGGCCAAGGACGGATCCCGCACACCATTGCCAAAACCGTCAATCGATACCGGAGCGGGATTAGAAAGAATTCTTGCTTTGATGCAAGGCACCGATTCGGTGTGGGAGACAGACGTGTTGTTTCCACTTGTGCAACAAGCACAGTCACTCACGTCTGCCAAATACCGGTCGGGCGATTATGACGACCGGGACAGTTTTAGTTTGCGCGTGTTGGCAGAGCACGCACGGTCGGCAACCATGCTCGTCAATGACGGTGTGTTTCCATCAAACGAGGGACGAGGCTATGTGCTGCGACGAATCATTCGTCGAGCCGTGCGCCATGCCTATTTGTTGGGCACAGAAAAATTGGTCATGCCAAAATTGACGGAGACCGCACTCGAAGTCATGCGCTCTGCGTATCCAGAACTTGATGCCAATAAAGACTTCATTTTGGGAGTATTGACCAAGGAAGAAGAGAGTTTCCGCCAGACACTCAAGACCGGCGTCACGATTCTCGAAGATGAGCTATCGGGTGGTGCAAAGAAGCTTGGTGGAAGCACCGCATTTTTGTTGCACGACACATACGGATTTCCGCTCGAATTGACTCAAGAGATTGCAAGCGAGCGCAATGTTGAAGTAGATGTTGAAGGTTTCGAGAAGGAAATGTCGGCACAGCGCAAGCGTGCCAAGAGTGCACGTAAGGGCGCAGCCGTCGATGCATCGTCAGTCGAGAGCTATCGGGCCGTGATGGAACAACACGGCATAACTACATTCGTTGGCTACGAAACCACAGAATCGACAAGCAAGGTTCTGGCTGTGTTGCCGGTTATCAGTGATTCGGCTGAAGGCGCTAACACCGTCGAGATATTTCTGGACATCACCGCCTTTTATGCCGAGAGCGGTGGTCAAGTTGGCGATATAGGAATGATCACATCATCAACTGGCGAAGCCCGTGTAGTTGATACAACTTTTGCTTTACCTGGTTTGAGAAAACATACATGCGAGATGACTCGTGGAGTCATCGAGTCTGGCCAGCAAGTGCAGGCATCTGTAGACGTCACTGTTCGCGATGCAACTCGACGAAACCACACTGCAACACACGTATTGCATTGGGCATTGCGCCAGGTGTTGGGCGAGCATGTCAAGCAGGCTGGTTCATTGGTGTCGGATGAGCGGCTTCGTTTTGACTTCAGTCATTACGCGAGCGTTACGCAGGACGAGATCGAACAGATTGAGCGCCTCGCAAATAGCGAAGTGCTGAGCAATACTCAAACACGAAATTATGAGACATCCAAAGACGAAGCAACTGCTGCAGGAGCAATTGCCTTTTTTGGCGACAAATACGGCGACATGGTGCGTGTGTTAGAGGCCGGAAATTCAATCGAGTTATGCGGTGGTACGCATGTGCGCGCTACTGGCGATATTGGTTTGATCAAGATCGTTGCAGAGTCTTCAATTGGATCGAATTTACGACGCATTGAGGCGGTAACGGGCGAGAACGCACTGAATTTTGTTCTGGATGCTTCGCGCACGCTGCACTCTGCGGCGGACTTGTTGGGTGCAAGTTCGTCGGACATGGTTGCAACTGTCAAACGCAAATTGAGCGAAATCAAGGGTCTGCAAGACGAAATCAAGCAATTGCGCGGTGCACAGGCACGACAACTTGCAGGCGGACTTGCAACACAACATGTCAATGGAGTTGTGATCTCTCGAGTTGATGGCATCACACCAAACGACTTGCGCGAGTTGGCGCTTGCTATTCGTCAAGATGCGCAAGTGAAACTTGTGGTGTTGGGCGGCGTGACCGATACAGGTGGTGTTGCACTTGTGGCGACTGTTTCGAGCGGAGTTTCGCTGTCGGCAGGTGACTTGATTAAGGATGCTGCCAAAGCCGTGGGCGGTGGCGGAGGTGGTAAAGGCGATATTGCAACAGCAGGCGGAAAAAATCCTGCAGCGCTCGACGAAGCGCTTGAAATTGCCAGACGAGTGGCGACTGAAGCCATCGGTTCGTAACATGCGCGCACTCGGGGTAGATCTCGGGACAAAGCGCATTGGTCTTGCAACAAGTGATGCAAGTGCAACTATCGCCACACCACTGCAGGTATTCAATCGCAGTGGTTCGCGGTTGCAAGATCATCAAGCAATTGCTGCGATTGTGCAGGAGTACGAAATAGATTGCGTTGTAGTGGGGATGCCCCTGAGCATGTCGGGCGATGTTGGTGCTGCAGCACAATCTGCCACTGTTGAAGTTGAGCAAATGACTAGCGTTCTGGGAGTGCCGGTGCTCACTTATGACGAAAGATTGACAACGGTGAGTGCCCATCAGATTTTGCAGGGCAACAATGTGAATGCGAAAGATAGAAAAGCTGTGGTCGACAAAGTTGCTGCTGCTGTGATGTTGCAGTCTTGGTTGGATGCGCAAAAGAAAAATTTGATTGATGGTTAAATCACCGATTGATCCGCTGATTAAATCCACAAAGAATGACGATCGATTGGCCGAGAATTGGCACGACGACCCCTGGGACATTGTTGTGGACAACAGTGAATCCAGTGTCGAGCCACGCGACTTTCGAGAGATTGCCCCAATGATGCGAGTCGTGTTGGGCGCAGTGGTGTGCTTCTCATTGTTTTTAGGCGCAATAGGACTGTGGTACCTACACAAGGTCAATCCATCTGGTGGTTCGGGAATCGGCGTGTCATTTACGGTCAATGATGGCGACAGTGTCTCAAGTGTGAGCTCGCGACTTGAGACTGAAGGTTTCATTACTAGTGCCGGTGTGTTTCGGTGGTACGTCGGTCGAAAAGGCGGCATCGAACTAACACCTGGCTATTACACAATTAAACCGCACGACCACATGGGCAACATCATGAAGGTTTTATCAACACCGCCGTCTGCAACGTTCGTCAAGGTGACGTTTCCTGAAGGGTTCACGCTTGCACAAATGGCTAAACGTCTTGCCGAAAAAACGCTGCGTTTAAATGCCGACCTGTTTAATCAAGCAGCACAAGACCCGGCAGTCTTATCTGTGTATCGCCCCGCAGGACAGACTTCACTCGAGGGCTTGTTGTTTCCCGACACATATCAAATATCTGGTGATGAGTCCGAGAGTCAGGTGGTTGCGCGCATGGTGCAGTTGATGGAGCGTGTCGGACGACAAGAGGGTCTCGATAAGTCTCAAGACCTAGTTGGGTTTTCGCCATACAAAACGCTGGTCATTGCTTCGATGATTGAACGAGAAGCAAAGACAGAAGGGGATCGCGCCAAGATCGCTCGCGTGATCTACAACAGACTTGAACTTGGCATGAAACTGCAAATTGATGCAACGTTGTACTACGCAGCCCCTGAGGGTTCGACATTTACTCAAGCAAAAGAACTCGATACGCCGTACAACACATATTTGTATAAAGGCCTTACTCCCACACCAATAGCCAATCCTGGTCGCGCCTCTATTGCAGCAGCGCTTCATCCTGCGCAAGACCCATTGCAGAATGACCCAATTTGTAAGGGCGTTGCAAAACCTTGTCGCTACTTGTTTTACGTGTTGTCAGACAAAGATGGCAACCACGCATTTGCTGCGACGCTTGCGCAGCACGAAGCAAATGTTGAAGCATCGCGGGCGGCAGGGTTGTTGCCATGACGCTTGAAGTAGCAGCAATTATCGGTTACCCGGTTGCGCAAAGTCTTTCACCGGCAATGCACAACGCTGTGTTTCATCAACGAAAACTCGACTGGACATATGTAGCAATGGAAGTGCATGAAGACGCGCTCTATGGAGTTTTGCAAACACTTGGCGGCACGAGCATCAAAGCGTTCTCGGTGACCATGCCACACAAAGAAGCAGTGTTTGAAATATTGTCTAGCGTGTCGAGCAATTTGGGAGAGGTGGATGAGTCGGCAAAGGTTGCGCGGTCTGTCAATACCATTGCCATCAGATCGGGTCGAATGTTTGGCTCGAACACCGATGGTGACGGATGTTGCAATGCGGTTGAGCAGGCTGGCATGGGCATCGCTGGCTCGCGCGCTGTGGTGATTGGCGCAGGTGGTACTGCAAGAGCTGTAGTTGCAGCACTTGCACGACGTGGCGCGAGTGATATTGCAGTAGTCAATCGCACAGAGTCACGTGCACTAGATGCTGTTGCATGCGCTGATGTTGCGCGTATCGGATCAGTAGATGACATTGCAACTGCGAATATTTTGATTAATGCAACTTCTGTTGGCATGGGTAGTCAAGAAACTGCAGTCGATGCATCTCGGCTGCATTCGTCTCTTGTGGTGCTTGACGCGGTGTATCACCCCCTCGAGACAACATTGCTGCGAGACGCAGAAGGTGCCGGAGCAAAAACAATTGATGGATTGTGGATGTTGGTACACCAAGGAGCATTGCAGCAACTTGCGTGGTTCGATGAGATTGGTGATGTGCAATTGATGCGTCAGGCCGCGCTCGACGAATTGGCGAATCGTGCTCTGCACAACCCTAAATAGCCGCGCTCATTTATAGCCGCGCTCATAAATAGCCGCGCTCATAAATAGCCACAGTCGGCTGATAAGCCACAGGTAGTCTGTAGGTATGTTGCGTTACTTGACCGCAGGCGAAAGCCATGGCCAGGCCCTTGTGGTCATTGTTGAAGGTTTGCCTGCAGGACTCGAGGTGACGGCAGAGCAGATACAAGCTGAGCTCGCGCGTCGTCGACTTGGTTATGGGCGTGGACCACGACAGCGCTTTGAACAAGATGAGATCGTATTACTGGGTGGAATTCGACACGGCCGCACTCTTGGGTCGCCTGTTGCAATTGAGATCAAAAATAGTGAATGGACAAAGAGCGATGTGTGGCACGAAGAAATGTCGCCTGCCCCTGGCAAGACTAAAAAACCACTCACTCAGCCGCGTCCTGGTCATGCCGACCTGACAGGAATGCAGAAATACGGATTTGATGATGCACGCGATGTGTTGGAGCGAGCAAGTGCACGCGAGACGGCGGCACGTGTAGCCGCAGGTGCGCTTGCCAAAATCTTTCTCGGAACTATTGGCGTCGAAATTCTGTCGCACGTCGTGCAAATGGGCAGCGCGCGCAACACCACAGCAGCGCGTCCTCTGATGAGCGACTTGGCATTGGTCGATGAATCTCCAGTTCGTTGCTTCAACAAAGATTCGGAAACGCAGATGATCGCTCAGATCGAGGCGGCTGCAAAAGATGGTGACAGCCTTGGTGGGATCGTTGAGGTGCTTGCTTACGGCATACCGGTTGGTTTGGGAAGTTACGTGCACTGGGATCGCAAGCTCGATGGTTTGCTTGCGCAGGCGATGATGAGCATTCAAGCAGTGAAGGGTGTAGAGATTGGTGATGGTTTTGAAGTTGCCGGACGACGGGGCAGCGAAGCACATGACCCAATTGTTTGGGATGAATCAAATCAGGCATATCGACGAGAGAGCACTTTGGCTGGCGGTACTGAGGGTGGAATGACAACTGGCGAGTTGCTGGTAGTTCGTGCAGCAATGAAACCACTCGCAACACTCAATCGACCAACGATGAAGACTGTTGACACTGTGACTAAACAAGAAGTGGTGAGTTTCAAAGAACGGACCGATGTCACTGCGGTTCCAGCGATGGGCGTTGTTGCTGAAACGATGGTTGCCCTCGTGCTTGCCAATGAGGCGCAACGCAAATTTGGTGGAGACTCGGTGGCCGAATTTGTGCGCAATGCTCAGGCATCTGCTGCATCGTTGAAGTGAGTGTGTCGGCTGCTCTCTCTATGAACGCGCAACCGTCAACGACAAAATCTGGTGTGGTGGTGCTTGTGGGTGTGATGGGGAGCGGTAAGTCAACTGTTGGCGCTGGTGTTGCTCAGGTTTTGCAATGTTCGTTCGTAGATCTCGATGTTCAGATTACAAAGTCAGCAAAATGCACCGTCAGCGAGATTTTCGCGCGTGGTGGAGAGACCGAATTTCGTGCCATCGAAACAGATGTGTTGGCGACTGTGCTGGACGACGCATGTGCGCTAATTGCCCAACAGACTGCACTCTCCGTAGTTGTTGCCACTGGTGGTGGTGCGGTCATCTCGCAGATCAATAGAGACAAGATTGCTTCTGCTGCCGATCATGTGATTTGGTTGGATGCGAAAGTAGATGATTTGGTGAAACGAACCTCGTCTTCAAAAACTGCAAGACCGCTTCTCGCAAATAATCCAGAACAAGCTTTGAGCGCTCTCAGTAGCGAGCGAGCTGGTTTGTATGAGCAGGTCGCAACCGCAAAGATCGACACCACCGGCTTGCGAATTGAGCAAGTGATTGATGCTGTTGCACAAATAGTTAGTCCAATGGTGGCGAAATGAGTCGCCAACAAATAACAGTGCAATTGGGTGATCGTTCGTATCCGGTAATTGTTGGCGCTGGCGTGCGAGTCGAACTCAATTCGGTATTGCCAGTAACTGCTCGCCGCGCGGTGATCGTGACGCAGCAATCCATTCCTATCCAGGTAGAAACCGATATTCCAAGTACCACAGTGGTGATCGGTGACGGAGAACAACATAAGACGATGGCCACTATTGAGCATCGTGCGGCAATTTGCAGCAGCGGGGCTTAATCGCAATGACGTTGTTATCGGAGTTGGTGGAGGTCTAGTAACGGATGTTGCTGGCTTTGCTGCAGCATCGTGGCATCGGGGTACTGCTGTGGTGCATGTATCAACCTCTCTCGTTGGCATGGTCGATGCTGCTATCGGTGGCAAGACTGGTGTCAATTTGCCAGAAGGTAAAAATCTAGTTGGTGCATTTTGGCAACCGCACGCCGTGTTGTGCGACACCGATGCGTTGGCAACATTGCCAGAGCGAGAGTTGCGATGTGGTTATGGAGAGATGGCGAAATATCATTTTTTAACAGGCGACGACTTGCTGGCGATGGATCGCACTTCGCGTATTGCACGTTGCGTGCAGATTAAGGCCGACGTTGTGGCCAGCGACGAGCGCGAAGGTGGACGTCGGGCTGTGCTCAACTACGGACACACACTTGGGCACGCACTCGAGATCGCGACCGGATTTGACATCGCACACGGAGAGTCAGTTGCTGTTGGAATGATCTTTGCCGCACATCTTGCGCATATTCTCGGGCGGATTGACGATGAGAGAGTTACCTATCATCAACAGGTTGTATCGGGTGCTTACGGTTTGTCAACTGCACTACCGCGGGAATGTCGCGCAGAGGACTTGATGGCGTTAATGATGGCCGACAAAAAGGCTCTACATGGTCTGACTTTTGTCTTAGACGGTCCCAACGGAGTTGAACTCGTTGCGGATGTTTCGACAAAAGCAGTGACTCAGGCATTCAGTCGCATGGAAGTACGATAAGAACATGGCTCGTGCGATCAAAATTTTGCTGTTAAACGGCCCAAATCTCAATCTGCTCGGATCCCGTGAGCCTGACATTTATGGCTCGGCGACGCTCGAAGATCACATTGCCGCGGCATCACAAGCAGCAGTTGCGGCAGGTTTCACGCTCGATGCGTTTCAGAGCAACAGCGCTTCAGAGTTGGTGAACAAGATCCACGATGCTCGCACCAAGTACTCGGCGATCATTATTAATCCTGGTGCGTTCACTCACTATGCATGGAGCATCTCTGATGCGCTCAACGCTTTTGATGGCCCAGTTGTTGAAGTGCATATCTCGAACCCCCAATCACGTGAATCGTGGCGACACACGAGCGTTGTCGCTCCTGTCGCGATAGGGACAATTGCTGGATTCGGTCAGCAGAGTTATGTGCTCGGTGTGCAAGCAATTGTGCACTACCTCGAACACAACTAGTTGAAGGTTTGCGGCCTTGAACACGACACAATTTCATAACTCGTCGTTGGCCTTTTCGAAATTGCAGCCGTTACTGGTAACCGGTCGTTTGCAACGTGCTTTTGACGTATCCAAAGACAAATTCAGAGTGAGTGCGCTCGTTGTTGTATCCATGGACAACATTCGTTGGCTCACCGGATTCACTGGATCAACAGCAACTCTTATAGTAAAAAACAATGACGCGGTGTTGATCGTTGATGGGCGATACACACAACAAGCAATCGATCAACTTCGTTCTGCAGGTGCTGCGGCGAGGGTAGTTGAAGCTCGAACACAGTCTTTGCAAATGGAGCAACTTTCGCGAGAACTTTTGGATTTCAAGACATGCGGCTTCGATTCGAGCGAGATCACGATGCTCAACTTCGAGATGATCGATGCGCAGAGTGATTGTTCGTTTATTTCGGCTAACGGCGTGGTGCAACAGTTGCGTCGAATTAAAACAGAAGCTGAAGTTGAGCGCATGCAGCTGGCGGCGCACGCAACCGATCTGGCGTTAACCGATGTGCAATCAATGCTTGAAACTGCAGTGTCAACGCAAATATCTGAGCGAGATGTGCGAGATGAATTGGAGTACAGAATGCGCCGTTACGGCGCCGATGGTCCGAGTTATGAAACGATCGTGGCAACGGGTGAGAACTCGGTTAAACCCCATCATCGTCCTACAAGCACCATTATTCGTGAGGGTGATTCGGTGGTCATCGACGTGGGTGGTCTGGTGGATGGGTATCACTCCGATATGACGCGCACATTTTTGATAGGTCAAGTTGCTCCGGAACTCGCTGCGATCCATGATCTTGTGTTGTATGCACAACGTGAAGGAGTGCTGGCTGTGCAACCGGGTGTGAGCGGTGCATCGATTGATGAGGTTTGTCGAAGCATCATTACGCAGGCTGGCTACGGACCAGATTTCATTCATAGCACCGGACATGGTGTTGGACTGCAAATTCACGAAATGCCATGGGTGCGCTCAGACTTCATCGAACCCTTGCAGTGTGGCGAGGTAGTGACTGTAGAGCCAGGGGTCTATCGTGTAGGTGTTGGAGGAGTGCGGATAGAGGATTTGATTCTTGTAACCGCAACATCCAGCCAAACCCTCACCCTGAGTCAG
>Ga0194051_1001160_pt1 | contig 14232 bp, 9 predicted proteins | sample SepL2320m_MetaG_FD_161275 | JGI IMG/M metagenome (GOLD analysis project Ga0194051, IMG submission 161275) | Anoxic zone freshwater microbial communities from boreal shield lake in IISD Experimental Lakes Area, Ontario, Canada - Sep2016-L239-20m | ecosystem: Environmental > Aquatic > Freshwater >... | reverse complement strand
CGTCAAGCCAGTGGCGCCCGTCGCGCCCGTCAGGCCAGTGGCACCCGTGGCACCCGTCAAGCCGGTGGCACCCGTCGCGCCCGTCAGTCCAGTGGCACCCTTGGCACCCGTAAGGCCGGTGGCACCCGTCAGGCCGGTGGCGCCCGTCGCACCCGTCAGACCAGTGGCACCCGTGGCACCCGTCAAGCCGGTGGCACCCGTCGCACCGTTTTCACCCTGGAGGCCCTGTTCGCCAGTGGCACCCGTCGCGCCGGTGTTACCTGTTGCGCCAGTAGCACCGGTGTCGCCCTGCGGCCCCTGGAGACCAGTCGCACCATCTGCACCCGTATCACCCCTCGGACCCTGCGGCCCATCGGCACCCGTATCACCTGTCGCGCCCTGAGGCCCGATAGGGCCCGTTGCGCCATCTGCGCCGGCGAGACCAGTTTCACCCTGCGGACCCTGAGGACCCGTTGTGCCCACTGCTCCTGTCGCGCCTGTTTCACCTGTCGCGCCCGCTGCTCCTGTCGCGCCTGTCGCGCCTGTTGCACCATTCGCGCCCGTATCACCGCTCACACCTTGCGGGCCAATGGGACCCGTCGCACCGTCAGCACCGGGCAACCCTGTATCGCCCTGCGGCCCCGTCGCACCCGTCGCACCGGTTGCACCCGTTTCACCCGTGGGGCCGGTCGCGCCGTCATTGCCGGTGCCGGCACCTGAACCACCGGTGTTGCTGGCTGCGGCGAAGAGTTCCCAATAGGTCTCGCTTGAAGGTCCGGGGGCAACCTGGGCCGGCACCGGCAGCTTGGCGCGCCATGTCGAGCCGTCATGGAAGACAAGTTCATCGGTCACATAGGTATCGAGATTGTTCCAGTCGCCGCGCGACTTCAGCGAGATCGGCGCACAATTGGCAACATTCACCAAAACGGAAGGCTGGCCGGGCGAGGTGAGCATCACCACGCAGCGCCCGGGGATGTAGGACAAGGCGCGGAAATCGAATTCACCCGTGGCACGCGCCTTCGTCGACGCGACACCGCCATCCAAGGTCAGGACTGCATAGGGATTGGTCTTGCCGCGCAGCGTAAGCTTCCCCGAGCCGGCCGACGCCTGCGTGACGGTGATGTCCGCCGAAGCCACATCACTCGTCGCCCAACCTGCCGACAACGCGGTCGTGGCCACCAGCATCGACCGGACCGCAAAACCGCCCCAAATACGCATAAACCACCTGCAAACCACAAATAATACGTAGTAGAAACTACTTATGAGAGGGTTAGCAACCGTTTGCATAAGTGTCAACTTAGAGCAACTACTATAGTAGCCGTATGGCTAACGAATGGATTCCCATCGGGCGGCCTGTCGCGATACGGGACACCTCACCCCATAACAAATTGAAATATTTATATTATTTTAGTTGAGTTGACGCTTGCGGCACCATGAATTCGTACAGACGATCATGGTGGCGTTACCTAGAGTCAGGCTGCGCAATGCCCTGAGTTAAGGTTAAGCCACTAACTTGTTTAGTAAGGAAACGCGGCCTTGCTGCAGACCTGACAGGGTAAATGAAAGAACTCCAGGCGCGGGTCGTGAACTTACGTTGCCAGCGACCCCAGCGTCGCCTCAAGGAAGCGCAGGGCCGCCACCTGCTCACGCAGCGTGTCGCGCCGCGCTGAGAGACACCAGCGCAGCCATAGGCCGTCGAGGAAGGCCAGGAATTCAAAGGCCATTGCCTCCGCGTCGACCGTCAGGTTGCGGAACCGCGCGACATCCGCCACCGCCCGCGCCACTTCCATCGTCAGCTCACGCTCGATCTTGTCGAGACTGCGCCTGGTGCGGGTGTTGAGCAGCATTCCTCGTAGATCGGCAACCAGACAAGCAGGTTCCTTCGTGAGTAATAGTCCGGGTGGAAGTTCTTTTCGAGCAGCTCGCGGAGTGCGGACAGCGCCTCGGCAAGGGTCTTCGGCTTGATGTATTCCACCGCCTTCGCTTCGAACAGCACGGAGCGGAAGACCGACTTGTGCAGTTCTTCCACGCTGCCGAAGTAGTGGGACAGCAGGCTGATCGAGACCTTCGCCTCGGCCGCGACATTCTTCAGCGTGAAGCCGCGCATGCCCTTTTCGCTCAGACATGCACGGGCCGCGTGAAGAATGAGACTGTGGCGGTGCTCGGGTGTCTCGCGGTCAGCCCGCTTGCGGGCCGGTTTTTGTGGTGCTGCCATGTTTCGCGGAACCAGGATCTAGATATCTTGGCAGCGCGATAACATGAAGTTGCTGATACTTGAAGGCAGTAGAATCCCATACGGAAGCCAGCCGAGCCTGGCCCCGGGCCCAGGCTGGAGGACCGGTACAATCGCAGCACGGCAGGACTCAGCCAGGTTGAATGTTCTGATTCATCCGGAAGAGATTTTGCGGATCAAACCGGCGCTTAACCTCCTGCAGGCGGGCATAGGTGGTGTCGCCCAATGCGTTGCGCACCAGCGATTGGTCTTCGCCAAGGCCAGGGAAGTTGAGATAGAGCCTCCCGGTTGAATGGCGCTGCATGTCGGCCCACGTCTGGCGCACCCAGCCGATGTTCGCGTCGTCATCCGCGACATCGGACCAGATCGCATCGAGGCTCAGCATGAAGGGTGCGGAACGGTCGCCAAAGCCCGATGACTCCGTCGTCACTCGCTGCATAGCGCCGCCAAATTTCCATATCGAGGCAAATGTCATCTCGGAGGGGCGCTTTGCGAGATGCGATGTGATCTCCCGGATCACGCCATCATCCAGACCTTTGAGATATGTGGATTTCCAGTAGCAGCGATCGCGTCCCTTGGGGAAGATCGCATCATAGAGGGTCTGGATGGTGCCGTATGGCATCGCGCCGCTGAAATCGAGCAGCGTCTCACCGAAGTTGCGCATCGGCGCGGTCACGCACTCGCCCTCGTCCGCGGGTCCATCGTAGACATGCGCCAGTGCCATCACGCGCCGACCCCAGCATGCTTCAGGGTAGGCAGGGTCGTTCGGGATGGTGGAGAACTCCGCTAACCCGCTCAGGCGCTCTGGCGCCGTCGCCATGAAGTCACGCCACTTGGGGAGTATCTCGTTGGCCATTTCTTCCGGATAGATCGGGGCGCAGAAGAACAGTTCGGCGGGAATCTCGTGCAGCGCGAATTCGAAGTTCACCACCACGCCGAAATTACCCCCGCCGCCGCGCAGCGCCCAGAGGAGTGCCGGGTTCTCGGTCTTGCTGGCGTGGACCAGACGTCCATCGACCGTGACCACATCGGCCGCCACCAGGTTGTCGCAGGCGAGGCCGTGACGGCCGCGCAGCCAACCGATCCCGCCTGACAGCGTGAGACCGGCAACGCCGGTAGCCGAAATCAAGCCGCCGGGAGTGGCCCGGTTGAACGGTGCCGTTGCGGCGTCCACATCGCGCCACACTGCGCCACCCTCGACGAAGGCGCGGTCGAGCGCGGGCGACAGGCGCACGCCGTTCATCAGTGTCATGTCGATCATCAGGCCACCCTCGCAAACGGCGTAGCCAGCCACATTGTGGCCTCCTGAGCGGATGGCGATCGAAAGCCCATGCTGGCGCGCGAAACTGACAGCTGCGGACACATCCGCCGCATTGCGGCAACGCGCGATCAGCGCGGGCCGCCGGTCAATCATGCCATTCCAAACCCGGGTTTCATCATAGGCCGGGTGTGCCGCATCGAGAAGTTCGCCGCGGAGACTCGCCCTCAGCGCGTCTATGGCGCCGGAATCGATCGATGTTGTGGTGCTTTTCGTCATGTTGTGTTCCTCCCGTGGCGGTTGAAGCTAGCCAGCCCGCAACTCCAACCGTAAAGTCAAATTTCCGCGGAACAGGTCATTTGAGCCATGGCGAACATGTCTGACCCCTTGAAGGTCGCAATCGTGGCGGTGCCGGAGGTGACGGCATCCACGCTCTACGGCATGTTCGACCTGTTTTCCTCTCCCGGGCGCGACTATCAGTTTATCACCACGGGCACGCCCGGTGACCAGCGCATGAAGCCCTTCATCGTGGCGCGGGAGCGCGAGAGCTTCACTGCAGCGAACGGCATCCAGGTGATGCCGGACCACAGCTTCACCACGGCACCGCAACCAGACATCGTGTGCATTCCTGATTTCTTCGTGAACCCGGGAGACAGTGTCGCCGGGCAATATGGACCCGAGGCAGAGTGGTTGGCGGATGTGCATCGCAAGGGTGCCGTTCTGGCGAGCGCCTGCTCGGGAGCCGTGCTGCTTGGCGAGGCGGGCCTCCTTGCCAATTGTGATGCCACAATCCACTGGGGCTATGTGCGCACCCTCACCAACAACTATCCAAACATCAAGGTCAACCTCAACCAGCCGCTGGTGATGGGCGGCACGTCGCATCGACTGGTCATGGCGGGTGGCGGCACCAGTTGGCAGGATCTGGCGCTCTATCTGATCGCGCGCCACGTGGGCCTCAAGGAAGCAATCGAGGTCGCAAAGACCTACATGCTGGAATGGCATGAGCTTGGCCAGCAGCCCTTCGCCTCGCTGCTGTCGTTCCGCCAGACCAGTGACGCGGTGATCAACAAGTGTCAGGCCTGGGTGGCCGACAACTATCGCCTACCTTCACCCGCCACGGCCATGGCAGAGGTCTCGGGCCTCACCACGCGCACCTTCATCAGGCGCTTCCGCGATGCAACCGGCATGACGCCGCTCGACTACGTCCACGCGCTGCGCCTCGAGGAGGCGAAGCAGATGCTGGAGACCACCGACGAGAGCATCGAAGCCATCGCCAACGAGGTCGGCTACGAAGACACGAGCTTCTTAAGCCGCCTGTTCCGTCGCAAGGTGGGCGTAGCACCGGGCGAATACCGGCTGCGCTTCGGTGCGCTGCGCAAGGCAGCACGCGAGCTCTGATCAGCTTACCCCAGCGGCTCGAAGTCGAGAGCCACGCCGTTGATGCAGTAGCGCAGGAAAGTGGGTGGTGGGCCATCCTCGAAGACATGGCCCAGATGGCTGCCACAGGTCGCGCAGTGCACCTCGGTCCTGATCATGCCATGGCTGCGGTCGACGGTGGTCACAACAGCCCCCGCGACCGGCACGTTGAAGCTGGGCCAGCCGGTGCCACTCTCGAATTTGTCCTGGCCTTCGAACAGACTGGTGCGACAGCCGGCACAGAGAAAGCGGCCGGGGCGCTTCTCGCGCAAAAGGGCGCAACTGCCGGGCCGCTCGGTGGCGTGGCCGCGCATCACGTCATACTGCTCAGGCGTGAGCATGGCGCGCCACTCGGCGTCGGTCCGCTGGAAGGGAAAGGTTTCGGAAGTCTGGGCATCGCTCATGGCGGGCTCCCTCGTCATGTTCGGGTTGTCTGTGATATCGGACGGCTGACATTGAAATGCCAGCCGAAATTGACGATCATCGCGAAACCGTGATGTGAGTTGAGACGACAGCCAGCGCGAGACCTGCAATATGACGCCATGTTTTTGATCACCGACCGGGCCGGCCGCTTTTCCCTGCTCAAGGCCTGCTGCCTCGCCCTGCTGCTGGCGCCTGCCCTCTGGCTCGGCTGGCAGGCACTGAACCATGATCTGGGGCCTCTGCCGATCAAGCAGGCTCTCCATGACAGCGGTAAACTGGCTGTTCGCTTCCTGCTGATAACCCTCGCGTTGACGCCGCTGCAGCGCCTGTTCCGCTGGCCGAAGCTTGCCATTGTCCGGCGCATGCTGGGCGTGGGCGCGTTTTGCTGGGCCGCCGCTCACCTGGTGTTTTATGTCGCCAGCCAGAAATTCGACCTGGCCCAAGTGGCGAGCGAGATCTTCAGCCGCTACTACCTCACTATCGGATTCATCGCGCTGACAGGCCTTGCACTGCTCGCTGCAACCTCGACCGATGGTATGATCTCCCGCATGGGTCCGTGGTGGAAGCGCCTGCATCGCGCGGTCTATGTCATTGCCGTTCTCGCCATCCTGCACTTCTTCATGCAGTCGAAGCTCGATGCCAGCGAGGCGACGCTGATGGCGGGTTTGTTCCTGACGCTGATGATCTACCGGCTGGCAATCTGGTTCCGCCTGCCGATGGGGGCGGTGATGCTGGCAGGCGTGGCGCTCGCCGGGGCCGCCGCGACAGCGCTTGCCGAGTTTGCGTGGTACGGCCTCGCCACCGGCGCCAACCCGTGGCGCGTGCTCGATGCCAATCTCCATGTGGGGCAAGGTCTCCGCCCAGCCGTCGAGGTCCTTCTGGTCGCGGCAGCCGTTGCGCTCAGCGCTGAAATCTGGCGGCGGCTCCCCTCCCGCAAGGGCTCTCCCTCCGGCCTGCGCGAGCCCCGCCGCGCCTGACGGCGCATAGCCAGCTCAGTCTATCAGCCGCTGCAGCAGTCCGTTTGTGGTGCTGAGGCGCTCCGCCAGCAGGGCTGCGATAGCCTGGTGAAGTGCATTGGCCAGCTGCGGGTCGCTGCGTTCCATGTCACGCAGCTTCGCCGCGTGCAACACATAGGCCTCAGTCGTCTCGTCGGCGATGGCGGATGCGTTGCGCGGTTGGTTCAAATACATGCCGATCTCGCCGATCATCGTTCCGCCGGTCAGCGAGCGAAGCCGCATCGAGCGCCCGTCAGGAAGCCCGAGGCGCACCGTTACGCGACCCGTTTCGATGAACAGGATCTCGTCCGGTGGCCCGCCCTGCCGCAGCAGATAGTCACCCGCCGCAAAATTCCGTGGCTCCAGATAGGCCATGAAGTCGGAGAGGGTGGCTCCTTCCGGCAACACCCGGCGGATGCGCTCCCAGCCCGAGACATCCCCCGGCAGTCCTCGGCCCGCCGCATCGCGCAGCAGGTCCTGCTCGCATTGTTCGAGCGCCTCGTCGAGGTCGTCATGGAAGCTCACGCTGCCCGCTGCGGGCTCGATACCGGACTGGCGGAACTGCGCGCGCAGCCCGCTGTTCATGCGGGTGAGCAAAAGCTGGCAGGCGTTGCGCTCGCACAGTGTGCTGATCTTGGAGAAGGCCAGCATGGCGGAGGAATCGCTTGCCGGCACATCGCGGAAGTCGAGCAGCAGGAAGCGCATCTTTCGCGGGCCAGGTGCTGCCATCATCTGCTGGATCCGTGTCAGCACCGAATAGGCCGTGCCGAAGAAGATGAAGCCCTCGAGCTTGATGACCCTGATGGCGCTGCCCTGCGCCTTCAGCACGGCGAGGGCAGCGGGATTGCGATCAACGTTGCTGCGATAGTCAGCACCGGAAAGCTCCTGCCGGATCACTCGCACGCGGCTGTAGCTGAGCACGAAGATCACCATGGCGACGGCCACACCCACCGCCACGCCGGCGGGAATGCTGACAGCACCGATCACCGCGACGATGAGTGCGACAATCAGGAAATCCTGCAGCGGCAGCCGGCGCCAACCGTCATAGAGCCACTCGATCAGCAGGCCGGCACCCATCGAGAACAGCAGCCCGCCCAGCACGGCGCGCGGCATGTAGGCGAGAAGCGATGTTCCGAACAGCAGGGCGGCAAGGCACAGCGCCGCCGAGGCGAGCCCGATCACACGGCTGTTGGCGCCCATGCGATAGCCAAGCAGCGAGGCGGAGAGTGCGTGGAATCCCACCGCCCCACCCAGCAGCCCCGACGCCATGTTGGCAAGCCCCGCGGCGCGCAGTTCGCGGTTGATGTCGAGATCGCTGCGCGTTGCCAGTTCGAGGCCGCTGGCATTGAGCAGCAGCGCCACCACGCTCACCAGTAAAATCGAGGCGAAGGTCGGGATCTGGGCTGCTACGTGTGACCACTCCTCCGCCGAGAGCCGTATCCAGGCTGGCGCCTCGAGCCCGGTGAAGTCGGGAAAGGGCCCCAGCAGAAGCCCCGCCGCCTGCGCCTCGCCGACTGTCATGCCTGCCAAATGCAAGCCGAGGTGATAGAGCGCCACGGCGGCGAGCAGCAGCCCCGGAACCAGCAGCGGATGGCGATAGCGCCGCAGCATCGCCAGCAGCAGCAGGCCGAAGGCGAGGCCAGGCAACCAGCGCGCCGCCCGCAGCGGCTCTGAAAGCAGCTGAAAGTCGATTTTCGGAATCGCCACGCCGGTGAGCACGGGGATCGCACCCAGCAGGATCAGCAGGCCGGAGCCTGCCAGAAAGCCGCCGACAACCGGAAAGGGAATGAAGCGCATCAGCGCGCCCAGCCGGAAGGCGCCAAGGCCGAAGAACACGGCACCCGCCGCGAAGGCCGCCACATTGGCCGAGGCGAGAACCACCAGCACGGCCAGGGCGGGCGGTACGCTGCTGCCCATCGTGGCGGCAAGTGCCGTTGCCATGACACCGATGATCACGGCGGGGCCATCCTGCACCTGTGCCACGACGCCGGGATAGCTGCTGAACAGCGCCACCAGCGCGCCCACCACCACGCCACCAGTCAGGATCAGTTCCAGGGCCGGGGCAATGCCGCCCGGCAGGCCATTTGGCATCACCAGCACCACCATGCTGGCCGAACCGAGAATGGTGCGAATGCCGGCGATCAGCCCGGCGGTGAGGCTGGTGACCAGCTGCTGCGCGTGAAGGCTCGACCCCATGCCCCGTCCCACACCATGATCTCGGGAAGGCTAGTGCATCCCTCGGCCGCCCGCCAGCCTGCACCGTCCGGGGCTGCAAAATTCAAGCTTGCCCGGGCCCAAGGCCTCTCCTATCGCTGTCGCGAATAAGCGTGGGGAGCAAAGCTTATGACACCATCACCGCCGGCGGCTGCGACCGCACCGGTTTACGGCAAGATCATCCGGAATATCGTGCCGCTGCTGTTCATCGGCTATGTGGTGTCCTTCCTTGACCGGGTGAACGTCGGCTTCGCCAAGCTGCAGATGGCCTCCGACCTCGCCTTCAGCGATGCGGTCTATGGCTTCGGGGCGGGTGTCTTCTTCATCGGCTATTTCCTGTTCGAGGTGCCGAGCAACCTGGTGCTGGCGCGGGTGGGCGCAAGGCTGTGGATGGCGCGCATCATGCTCACCTGGGGCGTGATCTCCTGCCTCTTCATGTTTCTGGGCGACTTTCGCTGGGGCGGCATGGCCCAGGGCCTGCATCTCACGGATGCCGAATTCGGCTTCTACCTGCTGCGCTTCCTGTTGGGCGCGGCGGAGGCCGGGTTCTATCCGGGCGTCATCCTCTATCTGACCTACTGGTTCCCCGCCAGCCAGCGGGCCAATGTCATCGCCCTGTTCATGACAGCGGTCGGCGTGTCGAGCGTCATCGGCGCGCCGCTGTCGGGTGCCATCCTGCAATTCGCCGACGGGCTGTTCTCGCTGCGCGGCTGGCAGTGGCTGTTCCTGCTGGAGGCCCTGCCCTCGGTGCTCACCGGCATCGCCTTTCTCATCATGCTGCCGGACCGGCCCTCGGCCGCCAAATGGCTGAGCCCGGCGGAGGCTGCTGCCGTCACCGCCGACATCCAGGCGGAAGACAGGAGCCGGTCACGGGCCACGCTCGTGTCCGCAGGCCATGCCTTCACCAGTCTCCGCATCTGGATCTTCGCGCTGTCCTACATGACGGGCACCATCGCCATCTATGCCGTCAGCTTCTGGATCCCGACCATCGTCCAGAACCTCGGCATTCCGCCGGGTGACTATTTCCGCGTTGGCCTGCTCAGCATGATCCCGTGGACGGTGATGATCATCGTGCAGGTCATCTGGGCCCGCCACTCGGACCGCACGCGCGAGCGCCGCTGGCACAGCTGTGCGGGCAATGCCATGGCGGCCATCGGACTTGCCATGCTGGCTGTTTGGCCGCAGAGCCCGGTGCTGGCGCTGACCGGCCTGTCACTCGTCACTGCCGGATGCGGCTGTTCCGTCGTCACCTTCTGGCCAATGCCGCAGAGCCTGTTCGCCGGCACGGCAGCGGCCGCCGGCATCGCGCTGATCAACAGCATGGGGGCACTCGGCGGCTATATTGGCCCGATGCTGATCGGCCAGATTCGCACCGCCAATCATGGCGACGCCAGCGTAGCCTTCATCGCACTCGCGGTGATCGCCGCACTCGGCGGCATTCTTGTGCTGGTCGCGTCCAAAGGGCTTCACGACCAGACGGCTGAAGGGGGCCAGCGCGTCAGACCTTGACGCGCATCGCCTTGCTTTCGGGATCATAGGGAGAGGCAGGAATGACCCGCGCCTTGCGCGCCTGCCCCACCACGTGAACGGTGAGTTCAGTGCCGGGCTTCGTAGCATCCCGATCCACCAGCACCATGGCGAGGCTCTTCTTCACCGTGTGGCCATAGCCGCCCGAGGTCACGTAGCCCACGCGCTTGCTTCCCTGCCACACCGGCTCATAGCCTGAGGCATCGGCGTCAGTCGCGTCCACCTCAAGCGTCACCAGAAGTGTTTTCGCACCTTCGTCGCGCTCCTTCAGCGCTGGGGCCTTGCCCACGAAGTCCGGCTTGCCGAAGTCGATGAAGCGGTCCATGCCGGTCATGCCCGGCGTATAGCCCTGGCGGAACTCGGCCGACCAGATGCCGAAGCTCTTCTCCAGCCGCATGGAGAGCAGCGCGTTGTAGCCATATTCGACGACGCCCAGGTCCTTGCCGGCCTCCAGCAGGATCTTGCGCAGCCGCGCGTGTTCCACCGATGAGCAGTTGATCTCGTAGCCGAGTTCGCCCACCACCGAGAGGCGGCCGACGCGCGTGCGGTGCAATCCAACATCCAGCGGCTTGCAGCCGAGGAAGGGCAGCGCCTTGCTGGAAATGTCGTCACTTGTCAGCCGCTGCAGCAGCGCATGCGAATTGGGGCCCGAGAGCGAAAAGCCGGTGGTGATGTCGGAGATGTCCTTGACCATGGCACCTTCGATCAGGTGATCCTCGAACCAGCGCATGTGCCACTGGCGGAGATAGTAGGAGCCCATGATCCACCAGGAGCCATCGCCCCAGTTGAACACGGTGAGGTCGCCTTTGAGCCGCCCGTCGTGTCCAAGCATCGGCGCAAGGCGGGCGCGGCCCGGCCCCGGCAGCTTGCAGGCAAGCAGCTGGTCGAGGAAGGCCTCGGCCCTCTGCCCCGTCACCTCGTAGCGCGAGAAGCCGGAAATATCGAGAACGCCCACGCCGTCTCGCACCGCACGGCATTCATTGCCCACGATGTCGAAAGCATTGGAGCGCTTCAGCGTCGGCTTTTCCTCAAAGCCTTGCGGCGCGAAGTAGAGCGGCACCTCGAGGCCCCATGAGCAGCCCCAGCGCGCGCCTGCTTGGCTCATGTCGGCATAGGCGCCCGTCGTCTTCAGCGGGCGACCCGCCCACAGCTGCTCGTTGGGATAGGACATGACGAAGCGGCGGGAATAGAATTGCCCCGTCGTCTGGCGAATGTACTCTCGGTTCTCGGTGAAGGCGCCATAGCGCGCGATGTCCATGCCATAGATGTCGGCCTCAGGTTCGCCCTCGACCATCCACTCGGCCAGCGACTTGCCCACACCGCCACCCTGCAGGAAGCCCGCCATCACGCCGCAGGCCGTCCAGTAGTTCTTCAGTCCACGGACGGGTCCGACCAGCGGGTTGCCATCGGGCGAGAAGGTGAAGGCGCCGTTGACCCAGCGCTTGATGCCGGTGTGGTTCATCACGGGATAGCGCTGGTAGACGAAGGCGAGCTCGTCCGAGATGCGGTCGATGTCTTCCTGGATCAGGTCGAAGCCATAGTCCCAGGGTGCACCATCCATGTTCCAGTGCTTGTAGTTCTGCTCATAGATGCCGACGAGCAGGCCCTTCCCTTCCTGGCGCACATAGGTGAAGCCCTCGAGGTCGATCATCATCGGGATCTCGCGGTCCATGGCCTGGATCTCGGGGATCGACTCGGTGATGAAGTAGTGATGCTCCATCGGGGTGAGCGGCAGTTCGATGCCCGCCATGCGGCCCACCTGCTTGGCCCACAAGCCGCCGGCATTCACCACGTGCTCCGCAGTGATCGTGCCCTTCTCGGTCACGATGGACCAGCTGCCGTCGGCCTTCGGGTGCAATTCCAGCACGCGGTTGTGCTCGACGACCGTGGCACCGCGCATGCGGGCCGCCTTGGCATAGGCATGCACCACGCCCGAGGGGTCGATATAGCCCTCGCGCTCGGCATAGAGTGCGCCCAGCACGTCGCCCGTATCGAAGATCGGGCAGGCGGCGCGCACCTCGTCGGGGCCCGCAAGGCGAACGTCCTCGATGCCCATGGTCTGGAACACCCGGTAGGAGGCCTGCAGCCATTCCCAGCGCTCCGGTGCGGAGGCCACGGAGTAACCGCCGGTCATGTGCATGCCAACACTCTGGCCGGACTCCTTCTCGATCTCGGAGAGCAGGTCGATTGTGTAAGCCTGCAGTGCCGCGATGTTCGGGTCGGCATTGAGCGCATGGAAGCCACCCGCCGCATGCCAGCTCGACCCGGCCGTCAGCACCGAGCGTTCGAGCAGCACCGTGTCGTTCCAGCCAAGCTTGGCGAGGTGATAGAGCACGGACGCGCCAACGACGCCGCCACCAATGACGGCCACCCTGTAATGCGACTTCATGGAAAGATCTCCGAACCGAAAAGAGCAAATCCTGAAAAGGGTAGTCGAGGCTCCTCAGCCTGTCCAGCGAGGGAAGTTCAAGACCTCCCTTGAGATCGTGGAAAGCGATGCGGCAATTCCGGCGCGGAAATCAAGGCCGCGTGCTTCAACCACAGCGGCCTGCAGTGGCTCAGGATGCAGTTCGGAACATTCCAGCCGCCGGTGCGTCCGGTGCCGTGGGCAGTACGGGCGCACGCGGTGTCGGCGAGTTGGCAAGCCGTGCGAGGATCCGTGCAGCCGCCTGCAGGTCGTTGGTGTCGAAGCCCTCGGTGAACCAGTCATAAACCGGTTGCAGGACCACGAGCGCCTGCTCCGTTTCGCCATGGCGTTCCAGTAGCTCGGCAAGGGTCATCGCCGCTCGCAACTCCCAAGACTTTGCCTCCTGCGCGCGCGCCACGCCAATGGCACGATGCAGCAGCCGCTCGGCATTGGGGCGGTCGCCTTCAAGGCCGTGGAGCCAGCCGCTCAACCGCAACACCTGGGCAAAGTGGCAGCGCTGCTCGCCCTGCTCGATGCGCTCGATGCACTGGTCGATCTGGCGTGCGGCGGCCTCCGTATGGCCCAGCCTCGCCAGTGCCTCGCCGCGCAGCGCCAGCAGATAGGGAAGCCACACGCGGTGCCCGGTTGACGCGAGCCGCGCCACGGCGCGCTCGATCTGTGCCGCTGCCTCCTCGAAGCGCCCGGCGCGCAGCCAGGCCACGCCACGGCTGATCTCGCACATCATGTCGAAGAACAGCGGCACGCCGAAACGCCGACCCATGGCGCTGGCCTCGTCAGCCCGCCGTTCGAGTTCACCGGGCAGGTTCAGGAATTCATAGACCTGCGCACCCAGCGTCAGCGAGAAGGCCATGTCGAAGGGGTGGCCACGGCGGCGCGCATGCTCATCGCGCATGTTGCACGTGGCAACTGCCTGGTGGGGATAGCCCATCATCCAGAGATACTGGCCACGGTAGATCCACTCGCCGGTCTGCGGGTCGGTGTTGGTTTTCTCCGCCACATGCCAGTGCTTCTGGGGATCATACATCGTGTTCAGCACATCGCCATGCTGCCGCGCCTTCGCGAAATCTCCCTGCCAGTAATAGGATCGGGCCAATGCGCGGTGTGCCACGATCGTCAGGTTGCCATCTTCCGCCGCCTCGCCGATCTCACGTGCGCGTTCGGCCCAGTTGAGCGACAGGGAAAGCTTGTCGATCGACATGTAATGCACCCACAGCGCATTGAGAATTGGCAGAAAGGCGGCGCTGTGGCGAAGTGAAGAGGCAAGCATCCATGCGGGTTCAAGCACTGCGGAAAGCTCCGGGTGCCCCCATCCGCGCTCGGCCACAAGAACGGGCGCAAGCGCTGCGCGGTAGCGCAGTTCAAGCACGTTGCGCTCCTCGCCCGGTGGCAGCGAAGCGACCTGCAGCAGGCCGCGGCGAAGGTGGCTTGCCGCCTCGTTGATGGCGAAGCGCTGCATGGCGATTTCCGCCGCCTTCAGCCATAGCGGCACGGCGCGGGCATCGGCACCTGCAGCACTCAGGTGATGGGCGACGAGTTCCGGCTGGCGCTCGGTCAGGCCGGGGTCATGCTCGGTGAGAAGCTCAGCCACCTTGTTGTGGAGGTTCTTGCGCTGGCTCAGCAGCAGCGAGTCATAGGCGGCGTCCTGCACCAGCGCGTGCTTGAACACGTAGCTGCGGGTGCCCACACCTTCCTCGATGTGTGCGAGACCGGATTCGACGAGTTGCGCCAGGCCCTCGTCCAGCTGTGTCATGTCATGTAT
>Ga0194051_1001159_pt1 | contig 14242 bp, 13 predicted proteins | sample SepL2320m_MetaG_FD_161275 | JGI IMG/M metagenome (GOLD analysis project Ga0194051, IMG submission 161275) | Anoxic zone freshwater microbial communities from boreal shield lake in IISD Experimental Lakes Area, Ontario, Canada - Sep2016-L239-20m | ecosystem: Environmental > Aquatic > Freshwater >... | reverse complement strand
ATCGAGCCGTACGGCAACCGACTCGTTGGGTCGGTAAATCGTTGGACCGTCGCCGGAGGGGGACCGGCGCATATGCATTTTTCTTATCTCATCTCATCGACGGGTGTGACGCCGAAGACCGTTAGACCTGATCCTATCACAAAACCGACCGCCTGTACCAATGCCAGACGCGCCCGCGTGAGTTCGGCATCGCCTTCGATGACGAATTTCAGCTCCGGCTCCTTGGACCCGCGCGTCCAGTGGGCATGAAAGGCTGCCGCCAGGTCGTAGAGGAAGAAGGCGATACGATGCGGCTCGTGCGCCACGGCCGCTGCTTCGACCTGTCGCGGCCACTGGGCGATCAGCCGGATCAGGGCGAGCTCGCCTTCGTCCGTCAGCCTGTCGAGCGCGGCACCCGACACAGCTTCGGGACCGATCCCCGCAGCGGCGGCCTGGCGCACCACCGAGTGGGTCCGGGCATTGGCGTATTGGACGTACCACACCGGATTGTCGCGCGACTGTTCCGTGGCCTTGACCAGGTCGAAGTCGAAGGCGGCGTCGTTCTTGCGCGTCAGCATGGTGAAGCGCACGACGTCGGGCCCGACCTCGTCGAGCAGGTCGCGCAGCGTGACGAAGGTCCCGGCGCGCTTGGACATGCGCACCAGCTCGCCGTTCTTCATGACGCGCACGAGCTGGCAGAGCTTGACGTCGAGCTCGCCCTTCTTGTTCGTGATGGCGCTCACCGCCGCCCTCATGCGTTTCACGTAGCCGCCGTGATCGGCGCCCCAGATGTCGATCATGTCGGCAAAGCCACGCACGAACTTGTCGTGATGGTAGGCGATGTCATTGGCGAAGTAGGTCCAGCTGCCGTCCGATTTCTTGAGCGGCCGGTCGACGTCGTCGCCGAACTGCGTGGAACGGAACAGAGTCTGCTCGCGATCCTCCCAGTCATCTGCCTTCTTGCTCTTGGCCGGATCGAGGCGGCCCTGATAGATCAGTCCCTGTGCCGTGAGCGCCGCGAAGGCGCGATCGACGGCACCCGACTCGACCAGCGCACGCTCCGACGAGAAGACATCGATATTGACGCCGAGCGTCTCGAGATCGGCCCGGATCTCTGCCATCAGGGTGGCGATCGCGAAGCTGCGAATCTCGGGCAGCCAGTCGGCTTCGGGCTTGTCGATCCAGCGCGCGCCGTCGCGCTTCGCAAGGGCGGCGCCGACCTCCTTGAGGTACTCGCCGGGATAAAGACCCTCGGGGATTGCGCCGATGGTCTCGCCCAGCGCCTCCCTGTAGCGGAGGTAGGTCGACTGACCGAGCTTGTCGACCTGCGCACCGGCGTCATTGATGTAGTATTCCTTGGTGACGTCGTAGCCCGCCTTGTCCAGCAGGTTGGCCAGCGCATCGCCCACCACCGCACCGCGCGCGTGGGCGACATGCAGAGGGCCGGTCGGGTTGGCCGAGACGTACTCGACATTGACCTTGTGCCCCTCGCCCATCAGCGAATCGCCATAGGCGATGCCGTCCTTCAGGCACTCCGCAAGGCGCGCGCGCCAGAAGCCATCGGCGATCTTGAGATTGATGAAGCCTGGCCCCGCGACGGCGCCGTCGGTCACATCGCCATTGGCCTTGAGCCGGCCGAGCAGGGCCTCGGCGATATCACGTGGCTTCTTGCCCGCCGGTTTGGCCAGCACCATGGCGGCATTGGTCGCGATATCGCCGTGCGCCGGGTCGCGCGGCGGCTCGGCGGTGATGGCGGAAAAGTCGAGGTTTTCGGGCAGCTCGCCGGCGGCCTGCATGGATTTCAGGGCCGCGACGATCTCGCCGATGAAGTGACGATAGGCGTTCATGCGCGGGGTATTGCCCATTCGAGCAATTTTGTCACCCGGCCCTATTCGTAGAGGTCGAACAGCCGCTTGTGCTCGTCGAGTGCGTACCGGTCGGTCATGCCGGCGATGTAGTCCGCGACCAGGCGGGCACGGGCCTGGGTCCCGGCCTGCTCGGCGCGCTCGCGCCACGGCGAGGGCAGGCAGTTGGGCTCGGGGAATAGCAATCCGAACAGGTCGGCCACGACCCGGCGCGCCTTGGAGTGCGAGCGGTTGAGCCGCCAGTGCTCGTACATGCGCTTGTAGAGGAACGCCTTCACGGTGCGGTCGGTCGCGGCCATATGCTCGGAGAAGGCCACCACCGGCCGGCCCAGCGCCCGGATATCGGCCACCGACTTCGGCGCGGCATCCTTCAGGCGTCGCCGCGTCTCGGCCAGCACGTCCTCGACCATGGCATTGATGACGCGGCGCACCGCCTCATGGATCAGCCGTCCCTGATCGAGGCCGGGATACTTCTGGCTCACGATCGAGAACATCTCGCCGACCAGCGGCAGGTCCCTGAGATCGGCGATCTCGAACAGGCCGGCACGCAGGCCGTCGTCGATGTCGTGGTTGTTGTAGGCGATGTCGTCGCTCAACGCCGCGACCTGTGCCTCGGGGCCGGCATGGCCGTCGAGTTCGAGGTCGTGGTCCTGGCAGTATTCGACGATGGCGGCCGGCAGCTGGGACAGCGTGCGGCCCGGCTTGAGCAGCGGCCCGTTGTGCTTGACCACGCCTTCCAGCGTCTCCCAGGTGAGATTGAGGCCGTTGAATTCGGCGTAGCGCTCCTCGAGCTTGGTGAGGATGCGGAGCGTCTGGGCATTGTGGTCGAAACCGCCGTGGTCCTTCATGGCGGCGTGCAGCGCTTCCTCGCCGGCATGACCGAACGGCGTGTGACCGAGATCGTGTGCCAGCGCCACCGCTTCGCCGAGATCCTCGTCGAGCCGCAGCACGCGGCAGATCGTGCGCGCGATCTGCGCCACTTCGAGCGAGTGGGTGAGACGCGTCCGGTAGTGATCGCCCTCGTGATAGACGAAGACCTGCGTCTTGTGCTTCAGGCGGCGGAAAGCCGTCGAATGGATGATGCGGTCACGATCGCGCTGGAACGGGCTGCGGCTGGGCGAATTGGGTTCGGCGTGCAGCCGCCCCCGGCTTTGCCACGGCAGGGTGGCAAACGGCGCCAGCGCCTGGTTTCGCCACATCTCCTCGCCCACGCTCCGCGTCCTCCGGGGTTGCGGCGCGGTTTTACGCCTTCCCGACCGCGCCAACAACCGCGCGCCCCGCGGGCGATATCCCTACTTGATGAGGGTGACCGGCACGGAAACGTGGGCGATCACGTCCTGGGCGACCGAGCCCAGCAAGACCCCCGCCAGGCCGGTGTGGCCACGGGTTCCCAGCACCACCATGCCGGCACCGGTCTTGTCGACAAAGTCCTTCACGACCTCACCATGACGGCCGACGCCGATATGCACCTTGGCGGGCACTGCAGCCTTCGCCGCCAAGGCCACGGCCGAGGCCAGTGCCTTGTTGCCCTCTTCGCGGTGATGGGCGTCGATCTGATCCTTGGAGATGAACGTCGAGATCGCGCCGCCCAGATTGGGCTGCACGTTCACGAGATGCAGCTCGGCACACAGTCCGGCGGCGGCGAGGTCCAGCGCATGGTTCACCGCCCGGTCGGAATGGTCCGAACCGTCAACCGCGACCAGGATTGCCTTGAGCTTCGCCATGGCGGTCACTCCTTGCCTTTTTCGCCCGATGCCAGATCGACCGGATCGGCATGCGCGCGCTTGGCGCGGCGTTGAAGGTAGTATCCGAGGGCCACCGTGATCGCCGCACAGCCGGCCTCGATGATCGTCTTGGCGTGCGGAACCATCGCCGTGAGACGCTCGGCATAGGCCGGATCGGTCGCGATCACTTCGCCCGCGATGTAGCCCAGCAGGGCGCCACCGGCGACGACGATGAGCGGGAAGCGGTTGAGCAGCAACATGATGATGGCGGCGCCGAAGATGATCAGCGGGATGCTGATCAGCAGGCCGAGCACGATCAGCGTGGTATCGCCGTGAGCCGCCGCGGCGATGGCGATCGCATTGTCGAGGCTCATCACCGCGTCGGCAATGATGATGGTGCGGATGGCGCCCCACAGCGATCCCTCCGCCTTGACGCCATCCCCGTGCTCTTCCTCTCCTTGGACCAGCTTGATGCCAATCCACAGCAGCAGTAGGCCGCCGATCAACTTCAGATACGGGACCTGGAGCAGCAGATCGACGATCAGGACGAAGATGATGCGGAGCACGATGGCGCCGGCGCTGCCGACGAGAATGGCCGGTTTCTGGTGGCGCTTTTCCAGGTTCCGGCAAGCCAAGGCAATGACCAACGCATTGTCGCCGGACAGCAGAATATTGACCACAATGATCTGCGTCAGCCCGCTCCAGAAGGCGGGCGTAAGCTCAATTCCCATGTTCCCGCAGTCTCCGTCCCTGATATCTCTGCGCGGCGATCTTCATTGCGTCGTTCGAAGCTGTTAATGCAGCCTCCGTCGGGGAGCAAGCCAAACCGGACAGGCCGGGGGAGAAGACCGCATGGCGAGCAGCGCCGGTTACAACAAGATGTTTCCCGTCTCGTGGACGGAATTGCACCGCGACGCGCGCGCGCTGGCGTGGCGGCTGGCCGACCTCGGGCCGTTCAAGGGCCTGGTCGCCATCACCCGGGGCGGCCTCGTCCCTGCCGCCATCATCGCCCGCGAGCTCAATCTGCGGCTCATCGATACCGTCTGCTGCTCGACCTACGACCGCATGGAACGGGGCGGCAAGGTCGAGCTCCTCAAGGGCACGATCGCCGAGCAGGAACGGGGCAAGGGCTGGCTGATCGTCGACGACCTGGTTGACACCGGCGTCACCGCCCGGGCCGTGCGGGCGATGCTGCCGGAGGCGCATTTCGCCACGGTCTATGCCAAACCTGCCGGCCGGCCGACCGTCGACAGCTATATTACCGAAGTGAGCCAGGACACCTGGATCCTGTTCCCCTGGGACCAGGAGGCGGTGATGGCCAAGACCGTCCTCGAGTTGAAAGGCAGCCAGTGATGAAGTGCTACGTCATCCCCTCGCCCAAGGGCATCGACTCGCTCACGCTGGTTGATCGCCCCGACCCGGTGCCCGGCCCGCGCCAGGTGCTGGTGCGGGTGCGCGCCACGTCGCTCAACTACCGCGACCTGCTGACTGTCGAAGCGCAGTACGCCCGCGCGGCGCCCAAGCCCGACCTGATCCCGCTGTCCGATGGCGCGGGCGAAGTGGTGGCGGTCGGACCAGGCGTCAGCCGCCTCAAGGTGGGCGACCGGGTCGCCGGCTGTTTTATGCAGAAATGGGTGGGCGGTGCGATCGATGAGGCGGCGCAGGCCTCGGCGATGGGCGGCGCGATCGACGGCATGCTGACCGAACTGGCCGTGCTGGAAGAGGACGGCGTGGTCAAACTGCCAGCCGGCATGAGCTTCGAGGAAGGCGCCACGCTGCCCTGCGCCGGCCTGACCGCATGGCACGCGCTGGTCGAGATCGGCAACATCAAGGCCGGCGACATCGTGCAGATCCAGGGCTCAGGCGGCGTCTCGATCTTCGCGCTGCAGTTCGCGAAAATGTTCGGCGCCCGCGTGATCGCGACGTCGAGCTCGGCCACCAAGGCCGAGCGGCTGAAGAAAATGGGCGCCGAGGCGGTGATCGACTACAAGGCCACGCCGGATTGGGATCAGGAAACACTGAAGCTGACCGGCGGTCGCGGCGCCGACATCACCGTCGAAGTGGGCGGCGCCGGCACGCTGCCGCGCTCCTTCCTCGCCACCCGCCTGGGCGGACGCATTGCCGTCATCGGCCTGCTCTCGGGCATGGCGCAAGTCGACCCGATGCCGATCCTGCGCCGGAACCTTAGGGTGCAAGGCCTCTATGTCGGCAGCAAGCAGATGTTCGAGGCGATGAACCGGGCCATCGAGGCCAATGACCTCAAACCCGTCATCGATAAGGTGTTTCCCTTCGCCGAGGCCAAGGAGGCGTACCGGCACCTCAAGAGCCAGAACCATTTCGGCAAGATCGTCATCGCGCACGGCTAGAGAGGCTTCGATGGAAAATCTGTGGTCGAACGACGAAGCGAAGGCCGCGATTGCACGACACGCCGCCAAGGGCATCGACGAGGACCTGGCGCTGCGCGTCTACACGACCCGACTGCTGGGCGGCGAGCCGAAGCTGGTGCTGCACGGCGGCGGCAACACCTCGGTGAAAACCACGATGGCCGACATCACGGGGCAACAGGTCGACGTGTTGTGCGTAAAAGGCAGCGGCTGGGACATGGGCACCATCGAGGCGCCGGGCCTGCCCGCCGTGCGCCTGGCGCCGCTCGGCGAATTGAAAGGGCTCCAGGCCCTGAGCGACGAGGACATGGTCAACGTCCAGCGCTGCAACCTGCTCGATTCGAAGTCGCCCAACCCGTCGGTCGAGACGCTGCTGCACGCCTTCCTGCCGCACAAGTTTATCGACCACACGCATTCCAACGCCGTGCTGTCGCTCACCGACCAGCCCGACGGCGAGGCGCTGGCGCGCGACGTGTTCGGCAAGCGCGCCGCACTGGTGCCTTACGTCATGCCGGGCTTCGCACTGGCCAAGAAGTGCAGCGAGGTCGGCCAGGCCAATCCCGACGTCGAAGGCTTGATCCTGCTGAAGCACGGCATCTTCTCGATGGGTGCCACGGCGGAAGAAGCCTATGTCCGCATGATCGACCTGGTGACGCTTGCCGAAAAGCGCCTGGCCAAGGAGACGCGCAAGATTTTCGCCGGCGGCACGTTGCCGAAGGAGATCGCAACGGTGGCCGAGGTCGCGCCGATCCTGCGCGGGCTGCTGTCGCTGCCGATGAAAGACGACGGCCGCGAGGCGACGCAGCGTTTCGTCTTCGAGTTCAGGACCGGGCCGGAGATCCTGGCCTATGTCGGCGGCAAGGAGATCGCGCGCTACAGCCAGCAGGGACCGGTGACGCCCGACCACGCCATCCGCACCAAGGGCATGCCGCTCATCGCCCCCGCTCCCGAGGCCGGCAAGCTCGACGTCTTCAAGAAGGAGACACAGGCGGCCCTCGACAAGTTCGCGGCCGACTACCATGCCTACTTCACGCGCAACAACGGCAAGCAAGTCATAGCGAAGAAGGAACTCGATCCGATCCCGCGCGTCGTGCTGGTGCCGGGCCTCGGCCTGTTCGGCCTCGGCAACACCTCGAAGGACGCCAAGATCGCGGCCGACCTCGCCGAGACGACGGTGGCCGTGATCGCCGACGCCGAGCGCCTGGGCACCTACGAGTGCATTCCCGAGCCCGACATCTTCGACATCGAATACTGGTCTCTGGAACAGGCCAAGCTCAGCGCCGCGGCCGAAAAGCCGCTGGCGCGCCGCATTGTCGTCGTCACCGGCGGCGGCTCGGGCATTGGTGCGGCCACGGCAACGGCCTTCGCGCGCGAAGGCGCCGAAGTTGCCGTGCTCGATCGCGACGTTTCCAAGGTAAAGGGCTTCGGCATCGCCTGCGACGTCACCGACCCCGCCTCGGTGCGTGCCGCCTTCGACAAGGTCGCGTCGACCTGGGGCGGTGTCGACATCGTGGTCTCCAACGCAGGTGCAGCCTGGCAGGGCCGCATCGGGGACGTCGACGACGCCACCTTGCGCAAGAGCTTCGAACTCAACTTCTGGGCCCACCAGAGCGTGGCGCAGAACGCCGTGCGCATCATGCGCACCCAGGGACTGGGCGGCTGCCTGCTGTTCAACACTTCCAAGCAGGCGGTGAACCCCGGCCCCGACTTCGGGCCCTACGGGCTGCCCAAGGCCGCGACGCTTTTCCTGATGCGCCAGTACGCGCTCGACCACGGCGCCGACGGCATCCGCGCCAATGCCGTCAACGCCGACCGCATCCGCACCGGCCTGCTCACCGACGACATGATCGCCCAGCGCTCCAAGGCGCGCGGCCTGAGCGAAGCCGACTACATGGGCGGCAACCTGCTCGGCCTCGAAGTGACGGCCGACGACGTCGCCCAGGCTTTCGTTTCGCTGGCCAAAGCGGCCCGGACGACAGGGGCTGTCACGACCGTGGACGGTGGTAATATCGCGGCGGCCTTGCGATAGGCTTCTCCGCCTGGGAGGTCTTCATGCCGATCGAGACACGTCCCCTCACCCCTCATATCGGCGCCGTCATGACCGGCGTCGACGCGCGCCGACCGCAGACGCCGGCCGAGGTCGCCGCCGTCGAGGCCGGCATGGACAGGCACGCCGTGCTGGTGCTGCCCGGCCAGGACCTTACCGACGAGCAGCAGCTCGACTTCTCGCGCAATTTCGGCCCCCTCGAGGAAGGCGCCAACTCGACGGTGCGCGCCAACGAACTCCGGCTCGCGCCGACCTTCGCCGACGTCTCCAACCTCGACAAGAGTGGCGCCAAGCTCGCGCGCGACAACAAGCGCCGCATGGCCGCCCTCGGCAATCGCCTCTGGCATTCCGACGCCTCGTTCCGCGCCGTGCCGGCCCGCTATTCCATCCTGAGCGGCCGCATCGTGACGACCGACTCCGGCAACACCGAGTTCGCCGACATGCGCGCCGCCTACGACGCGCTCGACGACGCCACCAAGGCCGAGGTCGAGGATCTGGTCTGCGAGCATTCGCTGATCTATTCGCGCCAGCAGCTCGGCTTCACCGAGTTCCTGCCCGACGAGCGCGTCTCGATGAAGCCCGTGCTGCAACGCCTGGTACGCACGCATCCGGTGACTGGGCGGAAGTCGCTCTACTTGTCGGCCCACATTGGCGCCATCGTCGGCTGGCCGCGCCCCGAGGCGATGGCTTTCGCGCGCGACCTGATGGAACACGCCACCCGCCCCGAGTTCGTCTATGTCCACCGCTGGACGCGCCACGACCTGGTGATCTGGGACAACCGCACCACCATGCATCGCGTGCGCCGGTTCGACGATCTCAACATCGTGCGCGACATGCGCCGCACCACGACCCGTAGCGACGGCCCGACGGTCGCGCAGCAGGCGGCTTGAGCACTGGACCGCGGGCCTCCAGGCCCGCTCGGACTCGTGAGCGGGCCTGGAGGCCCGCGGTCCGATGAGGTGAGTTAACGCCCCGCGAACTCCGCGTCCTTTTTCGGAATGAGATCGTAGGGCAGCGCAAAGCCCGGCATCGCCATGAGGCGGGCGCGCCACGCCGCGAGGTTCGGCCGCGTATCGATCGATAGCCCACCCTCGTGCGCGAACACCATGCGGCCCCAGCAGCCGATGTCGGCGATGGAACAGGCATCGCCCACCAGCCATTCGCGGCCGGCCAGCGACTTGTCGGCGAAATCAAGAGCCGCTTCGGCCTGCGGGCGGAAGAAGCTGACGATGTCCTGCGACACGTCGGGGCGGAAGCGGGCGAAATGGCGGACGCGCGCCACGTTGGTGATGGCGTCGTTCTCCCACGACAGCCACTCGCGCGCCTGCCAGCGGTGCTGCTCCGTCTTCGGTTCGAAATGGCCGGTCGTGCGCGCAAGGTAGTCGAGCACGACGTTCGACATCACGAGAGTGAGGCTGCGGTGGCGCAGCACCGGCACCTGGCCGTAGCGGTTGATGGCGAGGTGGGCTGCCTCCTTCTGCACGCCATTCTTGAGATTGACCGTGCGGAAGGAGAACGGCAGGCCCGAAAGCGCCAGGAAGAGCATCGGCTTGTAGCTCGAGCTCGAGGTGAAACTGCCGTGCAGAACGAGGCGATCGTCGCTCATGAGGTCTCCTATGGCCTTGGCCTGACTCAATTCGTACTCTCTCGCATCCGTGGAGGAAACGAACATGACGACGCTCAAGCGCCGCAAGGTCGGCAAAACGAAACTCGAAGTCACTGAGTTGGGATTGGGCGGCGCGCCGATGGGTGGCTTTCGCGCCACCATCCCCGATGCCGAGGCGGTGAAGCTGACCGACGACGGCTACGACGCTGGCATCCGCTACTTCGACACCTCGCCCTATTACGGCTACGGCCGCAGCGAGCTGCGCATGGGCGCCGCCCTGCGTGAAAAGCCACGCGACAGCTATGTGCTGTCGACCAAGATCGGCCGCGTCCTGCATGCGATGAAGCCCGGCGAGAAGCCGCCGGCCGATTTCCGCGAGAACGGCCTGCCCGGCTTCGCGCCGGTCTACGACTACACCTATGACGGCGTCATGCGCTCGCTGGAGCATTCCCACATGAGGCTGGGCCTGCAGAAGATCGACATCGCCCTGATCCACGATGTCGATTTCTGGACCACCAAGGATCGCGCCGTGCTCGAGGAGCGCTTCAAGACGGTGATGGACGGGGGCTATCGCGCGCTCGACGAACTGCGCAAGGCGGGCATCATCGGCGCCATCGGCGTCGGCATCAACGAAAGCGACACTAGCACGCGCTTCATCAAGGCGGGCGACTTCGACTGCATGCTGCTGGCCGGGCGCTACACGCTCCTCGAGCAGGGCGCGCTCGAGGAATTCCTGCCGGAATGCCAGAAGCGCCACGTCTCGGTGATCCTGGGCGGGCCGTACAATTCCGGCATCCTGACCGGCAACGTGAAGCCTGGCGCCACCCACGACTATGTCGCCGCCCCCGCGACCCTCATCGAGAAGGCGCAGAAGATCGAAGCAATATGCCAGCGCCACGGCGTACCGCTCGGCGCCGCCGCGATGCAGTTCCCGCTGTTCCACCCCGCCTTCTGCGCTGTCATTCCGGGGGCGCTCAGCGTCGCGGAAGTGAAGGAGAACGTGGCGTACATGGGTGTCAGGATTCCGGTCGAGCTGTGGAGCGAACTCAAGCGCGAGAAGCTGATCGACCCTGCCTCGCCGACGCCGAACTGAGGAGGACGCGATGAAGATCGTCGACGCGCAGGTCCACATCTGGTCGCAGACCGTGACGCCGCCCTCGGGCCTCCACCGCAAGGTTTCCAAGTTCACAGCCGAGGATTGCCTGAAGGAGATGGACGAGGCCGGCGTCTCCGCCGCGTTGATCCATCCACCCTACAGTTGGGATCCGACCTCGAACCAGCTGGCGCTCGACGCTGCCCGGAAATATCCCGAACGCTTCGCCGTGATGGGGCAGTTCCCGCTACAGGATCCCGAGAGCCGCAAGCGTATCGTCGGCTGGAGCAACCAGCCGGGCATGATGGGCCTTCGCTGGGCGCTGCTGCAGCCGGCCGAGCAGCAATGGCTGAACGACGGTCTGCTGGATTGGGTGTGGCCCGCCGCCGAGAAGGAAGGGATCCCGGTCGCGACGATGGGAGGCATCTTTCCCGACAAGTTCCGCGCCATCGCCGAAGCTCACCCTAATCTCAGGATGATCGTCGACCATTGCGGCTTGAACCGCCACGGCCAGGACGAAGAGGCCTTCATCCATCTCGACAAGCTGGTGGCCCTCGGCAAATTGCCCAACGTTGCGGTCAAGGCGACCGGTGCGCCGCACTACTCGACCAAGGGCTATCCGTTCCGCAACATCCAGGACGGGCTGCACCGCATCTTCGACGCCTTCGGGCCCAAGCGCTTCTTCTGGGGCACCGACATCACCCGCATGCAATGCACCTACCGCCAGTGCGTCACCTTCTTCACCGAGGAGCTGCCGTGGCTGAAGGGGCGCGACCTCGAAGACGTAATGGGTCGCGGGCTCTGCGAGTGGATCGGCTGGAAACTGAAGTTCGACTGAGTTCCTGCCGGGGCTATTTCTTAAGCGGCAGTATCTGGCCGCGAATCTCGCCGTCGGGAAACTTCTCGGTCATCACGTTGACGTACCAGCGGCCGGACAGGACCTCGGCGGCCTGTTGCTCGGTGAGCGTGACGCCATCGTCGATCGTCGAGCGGTCGGCGTAGAACGGGACGTTGATGGGCGCCACCTGTTGGGCGTTCTCGCCCGCCGGCGCCGGACCGTGCAGGTAGGCCATGGTCACCGGGCCACTCAGCCCCACCACGTTCAGCCGATACTCCAGCACCTTGGTCGAGGGCCGATAGACCGCCGCGAAATAACCGGTGCCCTTGGTGTCGGAGGGCGGCACCTCGGCAGCGCCGTTCAGGGTGGCACGGAAGTCGGTCTTGGGGAGCCTGGGCTCGCCCGGATAGAACGAGCAGCCGGCAGCGGCGAGCAGGGTTCCAAGAAGGAGGGCGCGGCGAAACATCGTCCCTAGTCTACGCTGCCAAAGCGACGGTCGCCCCCAGCGTAAATCACGCCCGGTGATGCACCGGCGCCTGGCCGTAGACCTCGACCGGCAAGCCCTCCAGCCGGGCCTTCAGCTGCAGCGCCAGGAATCGCGAATAGAGGCGCGACTGCATGAGGTTGCCGCCGTGGAACCACAGGTTCTCCTGCGCGGTCGGCTTCCACATGTTGCGCAACTCGCCCTCCCACGGGCCGGGATCCTTGGCCGTGCCCGAGCCCAGGCCCCAGCACCTGCCGACTTTGTCGGCAACCTCGGGCGAAATCAGTTCGCCCGCCCACTGGTTCATCGAACCATAGCCGGTGGCATAGACGACGAGATCGGCCTTCAGCGTGCTGCCGTCGGCCAGCACGACGGAGTCCTCTGTGAGATGGGAAACCTCGACGCCCGACTTGAGCTTGATGCTGCCGTCAGCGATCAGGTCGGAGGCACCGACGTCGATGTAGTAGCCCGAGCCGCGACGGAGATACATCGGCCCAATGCCGGTCTCGTCCTCGCCGAAGGTGAGCTTGAAGCCGGCGGCGCGCAGGCGATCGTAGAACTCCGCATCCTCACCCTTGATCCGCTCGACCGCCGGCCGGGAGGCGACCGGCAGTGCGCCATAGGGCATCGATGCCACGGTGAGATCGGCGATATCCGTGGTGATGCCCGACGCGAGCGCTTCCTCCGAATAGAGCGGGCGGTTCCGCGCCAGCGTCTCGGCGCGCATCACCAGCGTCGGCGAGCGCTGCAGCATCGTGACATCGGCGCCGTGCTCCCACAGATCGGCCGCGATATCATGCGCCGAGTTGTTCGAGCCCACGACGACGCAGCGCTTGCCGGCCCAGCCCTCGCCGCCGGGGTGCGCACTGGAGTGATGCTGCTTGCCGCGGAATTTTTCCGCGCCCGGGAGGTTGGGGATTTCGGGAAAGCCCGACATGCCGGTGGCCAGCACGATGTGCTTGGGCCGAAGCGTCACCGGCTTGCCCTCGCGCTCGACCGTCACGGTCCATTCCTGGCGGCCCGCGTCCCACGACGCGTTGCGACACGCCGTCGAGTTCCAGTAGTCGAGTTCCATGACCTTCACGTAGGATTCCAGCCAGTCGCCCATCTTGTCCTTGGGCGTGTAGACCGGCCAGTGATCGGGAAACGGCAGGTACGGCAGATGGTCGTACCAGACCGGATCGTGCAGGCAGAGCGACTTGTAGCGGTTGCGCCAGGCATCGCCCGGCCGCAGGTTGCGATCGACGATCAGCGCCGGCACACCCAGGCGCCTGAGCCGCGCGCCGAGGCCGATCCCGCCCTGCCCGCCGCCGATCACCAGCACAAAGGGCTGGCGGGTGTAGCCGAATTCCGCCGCGTTGGCCTGGCGCCGGTCGGTCCAGGTGACACGGTTCTGGATGGCGCCGTGCTGGACGCCCAATTCGCGCGAAGGGCCGCTCTTCTCCTCGAAGCCTTTCAGCTCCATCAGCGCCGTGAACAGCGTAAAGGCTTTGCCGTCCTTCAGGCGGACGTGGCCCGTGCCGCGGCCCAGCGCAGTCTCGAAGGTGAACCAGCCGTCGCGGTCGCCGGCTCGGAAGGACTCCGGCCGTACCTGGCCCAGCCGGGCGGTCAGCATGTCGGCGATCGCCGGGCGTCCTTCCAGGGTGACGATGTTCCAAGTGAAGGACACGAGATCGCGCCAGTAGCCGTCGTCGGTGAACAGGGCCGCCGTGCCGGTGGCATCGCCCTGTTTCAGCGCCGCGGCGAAGCGGGCGAGCCAATCGGACATCGAGCGGCCGGATATCGAGGATGAGGGGGCGGTTTTTTTCATGGGGCGCACTCTAGCCAAAGAATCCCCTGGCAGGTCCGGCCGTTTTCGCGGAACGATGCGAAGGGGCTGGCTTGGCAGGCGGCGCGGGAGGATGATTTGCCTTGGAGGACCACGCCCATGAAATACGACGTCATCTCCGCCGACGGACATATCGACCTGATCTGGCTGCCGACCGACCTGTTCACGAAGAACGCGTCGGGCCAGATGAAGGAGCGCATGCCCTACGTGATCGAGGGACCCAAGGGCCCGGAATGGACCAGCCGCAACGGCGCCAAGTTCGGCTTGGTGAACGGCATGGGCTCGGCCGGGCGAGAATATGTACCTGGTATCACTGCTGTCCGGCAATTATCGAAACAGATTCAATTGGTTAGAATTTTCGTCGTCGAGGGTTTGCAGCGCCCTGTCACTAAGC
>Ga0194051_1001158_pt1 | contig 14249 bp, 12 predicted proteins | sample SepL2320m_MetaG_FD_161275 | JGI IMG/M metagenome (GOLD analysis project Ga0194051, IMG submission 161275) | Anoxic zone freshwater microbial communities from boreal shield lake in IISD Experimental Lakes Area, Ontario, Canada - Sep2016-L239-20m | ecosystem: Environmental > Aquatic > Freshwater >... | reverse complement strand
CGGGGTGACCGTGGGCGAGGTCGCGAGCCTCGCCGATGGTCTGGTTTACCAACCCGGCGATCTCGGCGGCTGTGGCGGACCCGGCCGAGTCGGCATTCGCCGCGAGACTTCGGGAAAGTGCCGCGCTCAGGGCCGCAATGCCGGCGAGGGACTGGCACAGTCCGTCGTGCAGTTCACGGCCAAGACGCTCCCTTTCCCGATTGGCGATCTCGACAATCTCCCGCTCCGGCAACGCTGGCCGCGAGACTTTGCGAACCGTGGCATGGATCCGTCTAAGTTCCATGAGGCCTCTCCGATAACCTCCGCGGTGAAATACAACCGCCTTCTTGGAGAGCGTGAATACTACCCAACGTCGCAGTTCCCGAAAGTCATATAAATGCATATCCCGAGGTCGGAGAATCGACTCCAGTTGAGTCGGAAAGCCTGCGATCCACCCCTTACACATTCTCGCGAGGTGGAGTGCTTTGTCCGGCGCCGTCAGGCTTCCCATGGTGTTAGTATAGGGGCTGCAGACCGGGAGGCAGCCCATGGCAACCAACGGTCCCGATACGATCCAGGGTGGACCCGGCGCCGATGTCCTGGAGGGACTCGACGGCGCCGACGTGCTGAGCGGAAACGCCGGCAACGACATCCTCTATGGCCACAGCACGGCCGACGTCGGCTATCTCAGCGGGCAGATCCAGGCGGTGCGCGTGATGACGCCCACGTCGGGCCTGCTGTTCGCGACCTCCGCGCCCGGCGACGCCGACGGACTCTACGTGCTGTCAAAAAACACCGGCCAAGTGCTGCGGCTCGACCAGGGCACGGATACGCTCTCGACCTTCCTCGACATTCCCGATGGCCAGCTGTCGACGGATGGCGAGCGAGGCCTGCTGGGCCTCGCCTTTCATCCCGAGTACGCGGAGAACGGGCGGCTCTTCGCCTTCATCACCCGGCCCGATGGCGACATCGAAGTGCGTGAATTCGCCCGGACCTCCACCAGTCCACCTGGGGCGGGAACCGACAGCGCGCTGCTGCTCACCATCGAACACTCGGAATTCAGCAACCACAATGGCGGCTGGCTCGGTTTCGGGCCGGACGGCTATCTCTACATCGCGGTCGGCGATGGCGGGTTCGGCGACGATCCTCACAACAACGCGCAGAACACCGACGTGCTGCTCGGCAAGCTGCTGCGCATCGACGTCAACGGCGACGATTTTCCGGGCGACGCGACGCGCAACTATGCGATTCCCGACGACAATCCGTTCGTCGGCACCGCAGGTGCGGACGAGATCTGGGCCTATGGCCTGCGCAATCCCTGGCGGCCGAGTTTCGACAGCGTGACGGGCGATCTCTATATCGCTGATGTCGGCCAGGGGCTGCGCGAGGAGATCGATTTCCAGGCCGCGGGTGCGGCCGGCGGCGCCAACTACGGCTGGCGCATCATGGAGGGTGAGCTGCCCCACATCACCGCGCCGCCGCCGGCACCGCAGCCCGGCGACCCGTCGCTGATTGCGCCCATCGTGACCTACGACCACTCGATCGGCAATTCGATCACCGGCGGCTACGTCTATCACGGGCCGGCACCGGGTTTGCAGGACGCATATCTCTATGCCGACTTCGGATCGGGCCGCATGTTCTCGCTGCGCGTGGAGGACGGCGAGGCCCCGATGGCGATCGAGCAGCCGATCGAACTGACTGACCGGATCGTCACCGATACCGGCTCGATTGCCAATATCACCTCCTTCGGCATCGACAGCGACGGCGATCTCTATGCCGTGGCCTACAACAACGGCGTTTTTCGGCTCAAGCCCTCGGTCGCGGCCGGCGACGGCGGCGACACTCTCGACGGCGGCGACGGCGACGACCAGCTCTATGGCGGCGCCGGCGCAGACCATCTGATCGGCGGCACCGGCAGCGATGTGTTGAACGGCGGGATTGGCGCCGACACGCTGTCCGGCGGCGATGGCGCCGACTATCTGCTGATCGACGCAGCCGACACGATCATTGCTGGCGGTGACGGCTTTGATTCTGTGCTGGTGCAGACGGGCGCACCGGTGACGCTGAACATGGGAACGGCGTCGATCGAATGGGCCCAAGGCAATTCAGGCTTCGATACGTTCAATGCCGCGAGCCAGGCGGGGGCCGTCTACATCTACGGCATGGGCGGCGGCGACGGGATCACCGGTTCGGCCTTCGGCGATTTTCTCGACGGCGGTGACGGCGCCGACACGCTGGTTGGCGGAGACGGCGCGGACCTCCTGTTCGGCAATGCAGGTTCCGACGTCATGCTGGGCCAGGGCGGCGACGATTCCCTGATCGAGCTGGGCGGTGACAGCCAGATCGACGGCGGCGCCGGCTTCGATTCGCTGTTCGTTTGGTCCGACACAGGCGTGACGCTCAATCTCGCGACGGCCTCGATCGAATGGGTGCAGGGCTCGGTGCTCGGCGACGATATGCTGAACGGCGCGGACAACACCGTGAACACCTTCCTCTACGGCTGGGGCGGTAACGACACGCTGACCGGCGGTTCGGGCAATGATTACATCGCCGGCGGTGCCGGCAACGACGCCCTGACCGGCGGCGGCGGCAACGACACGATGATCGGCGAAGCGGGCGTGGATCGCTACGTGTACACCGCCGCCACCTGGGGCTCGGATACGATCCATTCCTTCGACGCCAATGGTGAGAAGCTGGACTTCACGGCGGTCGGGGCGATCCACTCTTTCGTCGACTTCTCGACGTTCGAGTGGGATCCCGGCAACCTGGGCTACAACTCGACGACGCTGTTCTATACGAGCAGCGGCGCAACCAGCGCGATCACGCTGATCGGGGTGCAGGTGGCGAGCCTCTCGGATGCGGATTTCCTGTTCGCGCCCTAGGGTTGCCGATCCCTGCCGGACATCGCCCAAAAACCTGGCATGGAATGCAGCGACAGGTGCTATTGTTCCCTGAAGCCGGATGAGGAGCTTAAGTCGATGTCACAAAGGGGCACCAGAGGCGGCCCGGCCAATCACTGATGTGCCAGGCCTGTGAACTTTGGGGGATCGATCTTCACGTCGAACAATCCGGTGGGATTCCCGACGACTTCGCGATCGCGCCGACAACAGACCAAGCCATCGACTTCGTCGTCACTGGCGGCAAATGGACTGACAATGGAAGTGCCTCCGGTGGCGTCACGACGGCTCTCGGCGCCTCGGGTGGTGTCGTCGCCTGGAGCCTCGCCGACGCAGGCCTGATCAATAATACCGGCCAGACATTCTTCACCGGCTCTACTGTCTCGCTCGGCAGCTTCATGCCCTTCGACGATCAGGCGGTGTTGCGGTCCGCCTTCGACGCGTGGTCGGCCGTCGCCAACGTCGAATTCATCCAGGTCCAGGACAACGGCGGCAACATCGGCACCGGAACCTACCCGACCATACGCGTTATCGGAGGCTTCATCGACGGTCAGTCGGGCTCAAACGTCCTGGCGCGCGCCTTCTTTCCTTCGACCTCGGCTGCCGGCGGCGACATCGTCTTCGACAACGGCAACACGACGTTTTTCTCGAACGCGAACAACTTTTTCCTGACGGCGGTCCATGAGATCGGCCACGCTATCGGCCTGGCTCATGAAACCGTCAATCTCGCGATCATGAACCCGTATATCAACACCGCTCTCACCGGACCGACGACAGACGACCAGAATGGTATCAGGGCGGTCTACGGCAGCCAGGACTTCGGCAGCAATACCTACTACATGCCGTCGTCCCTGACCGACCTGACGATTCTCGACAACTGCCCTTCCCTCACGGTCATGGGCAACTCGCTCAACAATTCCATTGTCGGATCGACGGCGGCCGAAACCATCAATGGCGGCAGCGGCAACGACACACTGGACGGCGGCGGCGGTGCGGACACCCTCAGCGGCGGCCCGGGAAACGACGCGTACATCGTCAACAGTGCAACAGTTACTCTGATGGAAAGCGCCAACCAGGGCACGGACACTGCGCAGGCTTCGGTCAGCTTCATCCTGGGCGCCAACTTCGAGAACCTGACATTGACTGGCACGAACGCCATCAACGGCACTGGCAATTCGAGCGACAACACGATCACTGGCAATGCAGGTGACAACACTCTGGACGGCGGTGCCGGAGCCGACTCGCTGGCCGGCGGCAGCGGCGACGATACTCTGCTGATCGACAGCCTGGATGTCGGCATCGACGGCGGCGCGGGATTCGATTCCGTCTTTGTGCAGACCAGCGCATCGGCAACGCTGAACATGGGCATGGCGTCCGTCGAATGGGCGCAGGGCAATGCCGGCGCCGATATCTTCAACGCCGCGAGCCAGGCCGTCGGAGTCTACATCTACGGCCTGGACGGCGACGACGCGATCACCGGTTCTGCCTTCGCCGATTTTCTCGACGGCGGCGGCGACGTGGACATCCTGGTCGGCGGCGGCGGCGCGGACGTCCTGTTCGGCGGTGCGGGCGCCGACCAGATGTACGGGCAGGACGGTGACGATTCCCTCATCGAACTAGGCGGCGACAGCCAGATCGATGGCGGCGCCGGCTTCGATTCGTTGTTCGTCTGGTCCGACTCGGGACTAACGCTCAACCTCGCGACAGCCTCGATCGAATGGGTGCAGGGCTCGGTGCTCGGGGACGACACGCTCGATGCCGCGGGCAATACCGTGAACACCTTCCTCTATGGCTGGGGCGGCGCGGATGCGCTGACCGGCGGTTCGGGCGACGACTACATCGCCGGCGGCACCGACAACGACATCCTGACCGGTGGTGTCGGCAACGACACGCTGATCGGCGAGGCAGGCGTCGACCGCTATGTCTACACCGCCGCCACCTGGGGCTCCGACACGATCCATTCCTTCGATCCCAACGGCGAGAAGCTGGATTTCGCGGCGGTGGCGGCCATCGACTCGTTCGCCGACTTCTCGACGTACGAGTGGGATCCGGGCAACCTGGGCTACAACTCGACGACGCTGTTCTATACGAGCGACGGCACGACCAGCGCGATCACGCTGATCGGCGTGCAGGTGGCGAGCCTCTCGGATGCGGACTTCCTGTTCGCTTAGGCGTACAGGCGCACGATTGCGCAGCTCCCTGGAGACTACGCCGGTTTTGCCACCGCGCCCTGCCGCGACGGCAGCGGCGGGAAGGCGAGCGCCACCGCCACGGCGGCGAGGCCGATGCCGAACGAGCCGATGTAGAGGTAGCCGTAGCCGCCGAAGGTATCGAAGATCCAGCCGCCGGCCGCCGGTCCCAGCGCCATGCCGAGGCTCGCGATCATCGACGAACCACCGATCACGGTGCCCATGATGCGCATCGGAAAATATTCGCGCGCGATCACCGCGTAGAGCGGCATTACACCGCCGTAGGCCATGCCGAAGAGAATGGCGACGGCATAGAACTCGCCGGCGTCGCGCGTGAAGTAATAGCTTCCCGCACCCAGTGCCTGGATCAGGAGCCCGACCACGACGACACGGCGGGCGCCGAACCTGTCGCCTGCCAGGCCGAACAGGATGCGGCCACCCAGACCTGCGAGACCTTCGGCGCTGTAGATCGTGACCGCCGTCATGGCCGACAGGCCGCAGGCGATCGCGTAGCTCACCGTGTGGAAGATCGGCCCGGAGTGCGCGGCGCAACAGCAGAAGTAGGTGAGCGAGAGCACGATGAACTGCGGCGAGCGCAACGCCCGCCCCACCGTCATGCCCTCACCGCCTTCGGCGGGCGTTCCGGGTGCAGCAGCGGTGGGCGCCGGCGCCCGGCGCACCAGAAGGGCAGTCGGCACCAGCAGGACCCAGGCCGCGATCGCGATCGTAAGCTGTGCCGTCCGCCAGTCGTAGGACGTAATCAGCCACTGCGCGAACGGCGAGATCGTCATCGGCGCCATGCCCATGCCGGCCGACACGAGGGAGACCGCGAGGCTGCGGTTTTTTTCGAACCAGCCCGTGACGGTCGCCATCATCGGCGCAAAGACGGCGCCGGCGGCGATGCCGACCAGTACGCCGTAGATCAACTGAAATTCGAGCAGGCTGGTGGCGCGGCTCGCGAGTGCCAGGCCAAGGCCCAGCAGGAGCGCACCCGCCAGCACGACGAGGCGCGGGCCGAAGCGGTCGGTGAGCGCGCCCCAGCCGAAGGCCGAGACTCCCATCGTCAGGAAGTCGAGCGTCATGGCGGTCGAGATACCGGTGCGCGACCAGCCGGTCGCGTCCGACATGGGCTGCAGGAAAACAGCGAGCGAGAACATCGACCCGATGGCGACGCATCCCATCAAGGCGCCTGCGCCGACGATCACCCAACCGTAGAAGAATTTCATGGCCGCCTCCGGTTGGATAAATAGTTAACCTATTGATTAACTATTTGCAACCTCCTTTCAAATTCGCAGGCAGGCCAGCAGAATCGCGAATTCTGCTATACTTGGACAATACTGAATGAGAGAAAACATGCGGCGTCGGTCCATTCTACTCTCCTTGGTCCTTGCACCGGCGGTCGTAGAGACCGCCCAAGCGCAACAACTCGCCTGGCAAACGATCACCGGTGCGGATGGCCGCTTCAGCTTCGACATTCCCGCGCCCTTCAAGCAGAGCAATTCGACCGGCGCCTACAACAGCATCATCCGCGGCTACATGTTCGAATGGGGCGGCGGACGATATGGCCTGGACATGACCATCATCGAACTCGATCCCTCCGATCCGGATCATCCCGCCACCGATGTCGGGGTCCTGCTGAAGAACGGGCAGAGCAACGTGCAAAAAAGGTGGCCGGGGTCGACCGTGCTGCAGCAAGGGGAAATTTCCCAGGGGCAGGCACAAGGCCGTTCCTTCACCCTCAGCCTCAATGGCGGCCAGCTCCTGTTGATCGGGCGAGTCTACTTCCTCAATGCCCGGCTCTACCTGCTGGTCGCGCTGGCGCCGCCGGATGAGCAGAACAGTCCGACGGTGGCGCGCTTCATTAATGCTCTGCGCATCTTTGGCTAGAACATGCCGAATGTATCAGCCAGGGACCTGATCGGCGCCTGGCGTCTGGAAAGCTGGTCGCTGATCCATGACGATGGACGGCCACCTGTGTTTCCGCTCGGACCGGAAGCCAGGGGCATGATCATCTACACGCCGGGCGGCGAGGTCAGCGCCACGCTGATGCGTGCCGGCCGGACCGCTAAGACTCCCGCATCCGATGCGCAGAAGGCAACGGCTTTCGGCGAAAGCTTCGCCTATGCCGGCCGTTACGAGGTGCGCGACGCCACAGTATTCCATTCGATCGAGATCGCGACCGATCCCGCCCTGATCGGCATCACCTCGACCCGGCACATCCAGCTCGATGGCGACCGGCTGGTACTCTCGGGTCCGGACTTCACCGCCGGCACCGGCCGGACACAGAGGATAGAGTGGTGGCGCGCAGCCTCGCCCGAGGTCACTCGGGCTTGATGTTGGCCTCGCGGATCAAGCGCCCGTAGCGCTCATATTCCTGGAGGTTGAACCGGGCGAATTGCTCGGGCGTCATTGTGCCCGGTTCGCCGCCCAGGCTCCTGAGCCTGGCCTGGACGTCGGGCAGCGCCACGATCCTCGCCAGCTCGGCCTGCAGCCTGGCCACGATGTCGGGCGGCGTTCCCGCCGTCACGTAGACGGCATACCAGGTGGTCATCTCCAGGCCGGGCACGCCCGCCTCGGCCATCGTGGGTACGTCGGGCAGCTCGCTGCTGCGACGCGCCGACGTGACGGCCAGCGGCTTGAACTTGCCGGCCTTGATCTGGCCCATTGCCGACGAGGTCGTGTCGAACATCATCTGCACGTTGCCGGCGATGACATCGAGGTGCGCCTGGGCGCTGCCCTTGTAGGGGACATGAAGGCTTTTCACGCCTGCCGCCACGTCGAAAGCTTCGCCCGCAATATGCTGCGTGCTGCCGACGCCGGAAGAGGCATATTTGAAATCGCCCGGCTTGGCCTTCATCAGCGCGATGAGTTCCTTCACCGAGCTGGCCGGCACCCCGGGGCCCACCACCAGCACGTTGGGCACATCGACCACGAGGCCAATCGGCGTAAGGTCCTTGATTGCGTCGAAGTTGAGCTTCAGCAGGTGCGGTGCGATGGCCTGTCCGGTGTTGGTTGCCACCAGCAGCGTATGGCCATCGGCCGGGGCCTTGGCCGTGAGATCGGCGGCGATCGTGTTGGAGGCGCCCGGTTTGTTCTCAACGATGTAGGTGCCTTTGAGTCGCTCCGCGAATTTGTCGGCCAGCATGCGGGCGATGATGTCGGTGCCGCCGCCCGCGCTGGCGCCGACCATCAGCCGGACCGGCTTGGTCGGGTAAGGCGTCGGGGGTGTCTGGGCGTTTGCAGCAAGCGGCGCCAATACGGCCGCGACAAGCATCAAGCTCTTGAAATTCATGATCGGCAAAAGCTCCCTGGCGTGGTGACAGCTGTGGCGACGGCGATGGCTACGGCGCCGGCTCGACCCTGAGTTCGTTGCCGTCGACGCCGCTCACGCGCACCTTCGCGCCGGCCACCATATCGGGGCCGGTCACGCTCCAGCTGCCGTCTCCCAGCTTGATGCGGCCACGGCCGTTCAGGATCGGCGCGTCGAGCACCACGATCTTGCCGACCAGGCTCTCGCCACGAGCATTCATGGCAGGCTCGCCCGTGCGGCTTTGCTGCAGCCGGCGCAACGTCGGCCGCAAGGCGATCGCGGCGGCGACGGCCACGACGGCGAAGATCACGAGCTGCAGTTCGAGCGACAGGCCGGGTGCAGCCAGCAACACCGCCCCCGAAGCCAGCGCACCGACGGCGAGGAAAAGAAAGACCACGCCGGGCAGCAGCATCTCGAAGACGAGCAGAATGGCGGCGAGCGCCCACCAGTACCAGAAGACGATCTGGATATTCATGGCCGGCTAGCCTGCGTTGGGAACCGAGCCGCGCGGACGGGCCGCCGCCTCGACACCGCGCGCCTGGGCCTCCTTGGCCAGTTCACCGATGCCGGCGATCGAGGCCATGATCCCCGCCGCCTCGACCGGAAGAAAGAACACCTTGGCATTGGGGCTCGAGCCCATCTTGGCCAGCGCCTCGACGTATTTGGTTCCGAGGAAGTAGTTGGTCGCCTGCACGCCGTTGCCGGCGATCGCCTCGGCCACGACGGCCGTGGCTTTGGCCTCGGCTTGTGCCATGCGCTCGCGCGCCTCGGCATCGCGGAACGCGGCCTCGCGGCGGCCCTCGGCGGTCAGGATGGCCGACTGCTTCTCGCCCTCGGCGCGCTGGATGCTCGATTCGCGCACGCCCTCGGACTCGAGGATGGTGGCGCGCTTCTCGCGCTCGGCCTTCATCTGCCGGCCCATGGCGACCACGATGTCCTCGGGCGGCGCGATGTCCTTGACCTCGATGCGCAGCACTTTTACGCCCCACGGGCTGGTCGCCTGGTCGATGACGGCAAGCAAGGTATTGTTGATGTCGTTGCGCTTGGACAGTGCCTCGTCGAGCGCCATGTTGCCCATGACCGAGCGGATGTTGGTCAGCGCCAGGTTGGTGATGGCGAGATGGAGGTTCTGGACCTCGTAGGCGGCGCGCGCCGCGTCGACCACCTGGTAGAAGGCCACGGCATCGACCTGCACGCTGGCATTGTCCTTGGTGATGACCTTCTGCGGCGGGATATCGAGGACGTTTTCCTGCATGTTCATCTTGCGCCCGACCGTGTCGACGAACGGCACGATGAAATGCAGGCCGGGCGACAGCGTGCGCGTGTAGCGGCCGAAGCGTTCGATGGTCCAGTTGGTACCCTGCGACACCGTCTTCACGCCGGCGAACACCAGCACCAATGCCACGAGCACCAGCGCCAGGACGAAAATCAGAGCAGCCGACATTGAATGGTGCCTCCCAAGCTTTGGCCGGGAGCCTAGCCCATGGCGGCGGGTGGGGCCATCTTGGCCCAGACCCTCAGTTGGGCGTGCGGGTGTCGGTCGCCAGCCAGCGGTCGAGGAAGCCGTTGATCCAGCGGTCGAGCGGAGGATCGTAGAGCGAATGCATGGAAAGATGCACACCACGCGGCTGGGCGCCCGGCATCTTGAGGCGTTCCGAGGCCTTCAGCGTCCAGATCTCCTTCATCTCGAGGGTCACTTCGGGATGGAACTGGAAGCCGAAGGCGTTGGCGCCGTAGCGGAACGCCTGCACGGGATAGCAATCGTTGGTGGCGAGCAGCTCACAACAAGCCGGGATGTCCATGCCCTCGCGGTGCCACTGATAGACCTTCATCGGCGCGCGGAACCAGTCGCGGCCGGCCTCGGTCGGCTCGACGTCGACATAGCCGATCTCGACCAGGCCTTCGGGATGTGGCGCGACCCGGCCGCCGACGGCGCGCGTCAGGAGCTGGGCGCCGAGGCAGAGGCCGAGGTAGGGCACGCCCGCCTCAACGACCTTGGGAATCCACTCAAGTTCGCACTTGATGCCGGACAGGGTGCCGCAGTCGTTGGCCGACATGGGCCCGCCGAAAATGACCACGCCGGCATAATCGGACATGTCTTCGGGCAGATCGCAGCCGAGATTCGGGCAAAGACGATGAAGCTCGTATCCGCGCTTCTCGAGGAGGACCCCGACCCTTCCGGGCCGCGAGTGCTCCTGGTGCACGACGATCGCTACTTTCTTGGGACCAATCTTTTTAGGCTGCAAAGCCGGTACCGTCATGGATTTGCAAGATACGCGTCGCTTGTGGCATCGACAAGGCGAACCGACGGCGGAGAGACGAAATGGCGCGCCACCTCGACTTCTACTTCGATTGTTCCAGCCCCTGGACCTATCTCGCTTTCCACGCCATCCAACCGCTCATCGCCGAAGTCGGCGCGGAAATTGCGTGGAAGCCCATCCTCGTCGGCGGCGTGTTCAACGCCGTCAACCAGACGGTCTACGACAGCCGCGCCAAGCCCAACCCGCTGAAGCAAACCTACATGCTGAAGGATCTCGCAGCCTGGGCGCGGCTCCACGGCCTCAGGATCGCCTTTCCACCCACCATCTTCCCGGTGAACAGCGTCAAATGCATGCGCGGCGCCTTTGTTGCCCTCGACGAGGAGAAGCTGGTGCCTTACGCGACCGCCGCGTTCGAGGCCTATTGGGGAGACGACCGTGACATCGGCCGCGAGGACGTGCTGGCCGGCATCGCCGCCAAGGCCGGGATTGACCGCCAGCGCTTTTTCGCCGGCATCGAGACAGCGGCGTGCAAGGCCCGGCTGCGCACCAACACCGACGAGCTGATCGCGCGTGGCGGCTTCGGCAGCCCGACGATGTTCGTGGGCGAGCAGATGTTTTTCGGCAACGATCGATTGCCGCTGGTGCGCGCCGCTCTGCTAGGCTGACGAACGGGAGGGCGATCGATGGCCGGCAACGACGATCCGCAGTTCTGGGCCCAGGCGCGCGCCCATCTCGTCCGCTATGGCGGCGCCTTCTCGCCGCTGATCGCCGAGAGCGCCGCGGGCAATTTCTTCACCGACGCCGACGGCCGCAAGATCCTCGATTTCACGTCGGGCCAGATGAGCGCCATCCTCGGCCACAGCCATCCCGAGATCGTCGCGGTGGCGCGCCACTGGATGGGTGAACTCGATCACCTCTACTCGACCATCCTGTCGCGGCCCGTGGTCGATCTCGCAGCGCTGATCGCCAAGATTTCGCCGGGCCGGCTCGACCGCGTGCTGTTGGTGTCGACCGGCAGCGAATCGAACGAGGCCGCGCTCCGCATGGCCAAGCTGGTGACCGGCCGGCACGAGGTCGTGGCCCTGAGCCGCTCCTGGCACGGCGTGACCGGCGGCGCCGCGGCGGCGACCTATTCCTCCAGCCGCAAGGGCTACGGCCCACCGCAACCCGGCGCGCTGGTGCTGCCGGCACCCGACACCTATCGCTCGCGGTTCATCGATTCGAGTGGCGTCTACGACTGGCGGTCGGAACTCGAGTTCGGCTTCGAGCTGATCGACCGCCAGTCGAGCGGCGCGCTCGCCGCCTGCATCGTCGAGCCGATCCTGAGTTCCGGGGGCGTGCTGGAACCACCCGAAGGCTACATGGCGGCGTTGGCCGAGAAATGCCGCGAACGCGACATGCAGCTCATTTTCGACGAGGCCCAGACCGGGCTCGGCCGCACCGGCCATCTGTTCGCCTGCGAGCGCGACGGAGTCGTGCCGCAGTACCTGACGCTCTCCAAGACGCTGGGCGCGGGGCTGCCGCTGGCGGCGATGCTGACGACGCCGGAAATCGAGGACATCGCGGCCGAACGCGGCTTTCTGTTCTACACCACCCACGCCTCCGACCCGCTGCCGGCGGCCGTCGGGCTCAAGGTCATCGAAATCATCCTGCGCGACCGCCTCACCGAACGGGCGGCCCAGCTCGGCGAACGGCTGAAGTCGGGACTGCTGGCCCTGCAGCAGCGCTACGACTGCATCGGCGACGTTCGCGGCCGCGGCCTTCTGCTCGGCCTCGATCTGGTCAAGGACCGGCGCACCCGGGCGCCCGATCCGGACCTCGCCCAGCGCGTGGCGCGCGAATGCCTGGAACTTGGTATGATGACCAGCGTTGTTCGGGGTGGGTTGGGAATATTCCGCATCGCGCCGCCGATTACCATCGAGCCCCGGGAAATCGACCTCGGGCTGGAGATATTCGACCGCGCCCTCGCCAAGGCCGTACATTGAAAAATTGCGGTTTTTGGGGCTTATACGGTCCTGCCCGGTAATTGCGTTTGAAAGACGCGTCTATCTGTTGTACCCGCTGGCGGTTTCCGGCCAACGCGTTGGAGTGTACGAATGATCAAGAAGCTTTCGCAGGCGGCAATTCTGGTGGCAGGCATCCTGGCGATGGGCGGATGTACGCTCAACCAAGCCAAGACCACGGCACCCGTCGCCAAAGCGGCCGCGCCCGACTATCAGGCGCCCGTGCCGCCTACCCCGCCGGCCGGCAACATCCGGGCCTACTGCTATAATGCCGCCGATCTTGCGACCGTTCAGGCCCGCATGGTGCAAGGCGAGCTGAGCGTGGCCTATTTGCAATGCCAAAACACCGGCGGCGGCCGCGCCTACGAGAGTCAGTACGCCGCCTTCGTCAACAAGTTCAATGGCGACCTTGCCGCCAACTATCGCGCCCTGACGCAAGTCGCGCGTACCAAGCGGTTGAATGTCGACGTCTTCGTGACGGAAATTTCGAACCGCACCGCCCAGCGCGCGCCGGTCGACAAGGAATTCTGCCCGCGCAGCAAGCGGGCGCTGGACTGGGCGCTCGACCCGAAGGTCACGTCGCTGGCTCAGGTGCCGCCGCCGTTCGACCTCGGCCCCGAGATGAACATCTTCCCCTGCCCCTCGCCCTAGCTGAAACAAACTGCCGGTCAGGCCTCTGGAAGGCGGTCCAAAAGGACCGCCTTTCTCTTTGAGGGGCCGTCCTCTAGGTGAAACGGCTTGGACGTCAGCGGACTGTCAACGCCGCCGCCAAGCCGCTATCTTGGCGATCGCATGCAAAGCCGGACCATCCGAACCGACGTTCTCGACCTCGCCTACGAGGAACACGGCCCCCCGGGGGGCGCCGTGGTCGTTCTGCTGCACGGATTTCCCTACGATCCCCGTTGCTTCGACGAGGTGGCACCGCCGCTGGCGTCGGCCGGCTGCCGGGTCCTGGTGCCTTACCTGCGCGGCTATGGGCCGACCCGCTTCCTAAGCGCCGCCACGCCCCGCTCCGGCGAGCAGGCGGCATTGGGCCACGACCTGCTGCAGTTCATGGATGCGCTCGGCATCCAGCGCGCGGCCCTTGCCGGCTATGACTGGGGCGGCCGTGCCGCCTGCATTGTCTCCGCCCTGTGGCCCGAGCGCGTGCGCTGCCTCGTGAGCTGCACCGGCTACAATATCCAGAACATCGCCCGTTCGGTCGACCCGGTGCCGGCCGAGCAGGAGCATCGCTTCTGGTATCAGTATTATTTCAACACCGAACGTGGCCGGGCAGGCCTCACCAAGAACCGCCGCGACGTCTGCCGGCTGCTCTGGAAGCTGTGGTCGCCGGAGTGGGTCTTCGACGAGGCGACGTTCGAGAAGTCGGCCGTCTCGTTCGACAATCCCGACTTCGTCGACGTGGTGATCCAGTCCTACCGCCACCGCTACGGCTACGCGCCGGGCGACCCGGCGCTGGCCGGCATCGAGGCACTGCTCGCCGCCCAGCCCGTGATCACCGTGCCGACCATCAACCTTCACGGCGGCCACGACGGCGTCGGGCCGGCGCCGCCGGCCGACGGCAATACCAAGTTTTTCACCGGCGCCTACGAACGACGCCTGCTCCCACG
>Ga0194051_1001156_pt1 | contig 14268 bp, 9 predicted proteins | sample SepL2320m_MetaG_FD_161275 | JGI IMG/M metagenome (GOLD analysis project Ga0194051, IMG submission 161275) | Anoxic zone freshwater microbial communities from boreal shield lake in IISD Experimental Lakes Area, Ontario, Canada - Sep2016-L239-20m | ecosystem: Environmental > Aquatic > Freshwater >... | reverse complement strand
GTATGGAATATTGTCTGTGCACGTTTTGTATCCTCTCTGCTAAGAAAATCCCATGCGCATACTCCTGACTTCCGAGCAACTGGCTGAAGGGATTGCCCAGCTGGCAGATCGGGTCCGAAACGATATCGGTCGACGGCCGTTGACTGTTGTCGGCGTACTCACCGGCAGCATTGTGCTGGTGTCGGATTTGATCCGACGGCTGGAAGGGCCAGTGCGCGTGAGCATGGTATGGGCCAGCAGCTATCGGGGCACGGCGACAACTCCCGGCCGCCTCGATCTGCGACTCGATCAGTTGCCCGATCTCACCGGCCAAGAGGTTTTACTCGTCGATGATATTTTCGACACTGGGCGCACGCTCGAAGCGCTTGTCGACGAATTGCGTCGCCGAGGCGCGGCGCGAGTTCGATCGCTGGTGCTGCTGCGCAAGCACGGGCAGGCAGAAGTGGGAATCGTGCCCGACTTTGTCGGATTCGATATTCCCGCGGCGTTTGTTGTCGGGTATGGTCTCGACTTCAACGGCGCGTGGCGACACCTGCCGTACGTTGCGGAACTTGAGCCAGCAGACCTGCAGGCTGCCCCAACGGAGATAGCAAACTCTGCTCCCGATATGGATGGAATTCTGCATTGATGAAGATCACTCGCTCTCGGTCGGTGCTCTTGGTTGTGCCCGGTCTGGATCCGGTTGGCACCGGCAGGCAGTTGGAAATTGTGGCCGTGGGACTGCGTGCAGCCGGTTGGAATGTGCAACTGGCGGTGACCACTCCCGGCGGATCTTTGCCACTTAAGCTCGAGCAAAAGGGTTTTGTTGTGCACCGCTGCGGCACGCGGCCAAACGCGGGATTGGCAGCAGCGGCCGCTCTTTTGCGACTGGTAAAAGCCAGCCGACCGGCAGTGATTTATTGTTGGGGGCGTTCGCAGTCGCGGTTGGTGGGTGCCATCAAAATCTTTCTTCCCAACGTGCGGCTGTTGAGCCACCTAGCCCGTATGCCTCGCGGCCTAGCAACGGCATGGGCCCTCCGACAGGCCGATGGAGTGATCGCGATCTCGCCCGGCGTGCAGCAGGCTTGCCAACGGCTGGGCGTGGCCGCCGCGGTGATTCCTCCCGGCATTGATTTGGCGCTGGGAGACGGCCTAACGCGAGAACAGATTGCGGCCTCGCTAGGGCTCGAGCCGACAAAAATATGGACGCTTTGTGTTGCGCCTCTGAAAGCCCAGTCACGCCTGGAGCACTTGCTGTGGGCGATCGATCAACTCGGTGTTGTGAATCGTGATCTGGAACACGTTCTCGTGGGATCTGGTCCACTGCGGGAACGCATCTGTCGACGGGCGTGCGTGCAACAACTGGCAGAGCGATTGCATCTGCGGCCGCACTGCAACTGCCTACCCGATCTTCTGCAGCAGGTGCGGTTCGTGTGGCAGTCGGGCCGGGTCGCTTACGGCGGTGCCATCCTCGATGCCATGGCTCAGGGCGTGGCGTCAGTGGCGGTGTCGAGCGATGCAGCAAGGCAACTCATCGTTCCAAACGAAACAGGCTGCATTGTTGCCGCTGATCCGGAAAGTGAATTTCCGCGCCGCGCACTCGGCGTGCTTGAGGACGATGCCTTGGCAGCCCGCTACGGTGCGGCGGCCCGGGTGCGTGCGACAGAGCATTTCCCGACAACACTTTTTCTGGCCAGCCACACGCAAGCACTGGAGCAGGTAATCGCTTGAACGAGCGGACGCTAGCTGCATCAGAGCCCCGTAGTGTTGCCGTCAGAGTGTTGCCGTCAGAGTGCGACCGTTGGGGCAGGCACGCACGTGGCCATTTTCGGCGACCAAAACTCCGTTTTTAAAGACCTGTGCTGGCATCGAAAACATGCGTGCAAGATTGGGGTCGGGACGGTAGAGCGTGATGTCGGCATCGGCACCAATCCCCAGATGACCTTTGTTTGGCAGGCCGGCAATGCGGGCCGGCGCGGCGCGTGTGACGATGCATAATTCTTGGAGGGAATATTCCCGGCGGAGGCCTGCGAGTGGACTGCGTTTGCGCACAGCGGGATGGATGCGGGCAAATGCCTCGCGGCGAAACGCCTCATCGCCGAGCAGTTGCATCAGTAGCGGGTAGGCGCTGAAGTGTGCACCGTTGGGGTGGTCGGTGGAGAGCACCAGTCGCCATGGGTCGCGGACGGTTAAAAACCATTCCAATCCGATTGCCCATTGCCAAGCATGGATCAGGCTTTTCTCCCGGTAGCTGATCGGCAGCACGCCGCAGCCGCCCTCCAGATACAAATCGTGTGACATCCACGGCACGCCTGTGGTGTGCGCGAGGTGCTCGGCGGCTGCACTGTCGCCTGTCATCGCCACGGTGTCGCCAAAGAGCACCTGCCCGACGTCAAGAGTGAGTTCTTCGTGGGCGTTAAACCATTCGACGAGCGGCCCCACGCCGGAACCGAATGTGTCGGGGTCAAGATCGCCACCGGTGTAGCTGTGAAACTGAACGTGGGCCAGATGCGCCCGGATGCCGTCAAAAGTGCGCATCGTTTCTAGGAGCGTGCGCCAGTTGCCAGGCAGGCCGAGATTTGCCGTGTGCACGTGGAGCGGGTGAGGCAGCCCAATGGCCTCGACAGCACGGGCAAGTCGCTCGAGTAAGAGGCGTGGCGTACATGATTCGGCGTGGGGTAATGCTGCATCAAGATCGTGGTGGTCGCCGCGACGGCCGTGCTTCCAAAAAACAGAACCACCCGGATTGGCCACCTTCACCGCCCAGCCACGGCCGTGTGTAATGGTGTGGGCCAGCAGCCGCTGCACGAGGGCGTCGTCATTCTTAACGAGAGCAGCGAGGACCGCGGTTTCATCGGCCGCCAGCAAGTAGATACCCTTATCGAGAATCGGCAGATCATTGAGCTCGCGGTGGGCAATACCGGCAGCACTGGTGGCAATCGCTGCATCAAAAACAGTCGTGTATCCGAGGGCCGCATACAGCGCGCCGGTGGCGGCAATGGTCGGCACGGCGGCCAGCCTTCCGCGCGCTAATTGCGGTGCAATTCGTCGACCAGCGTTAACCTTCGCTCCGGCAACGTGGCTGTGAAGATCGACGCCGCCTGGCATGACAACAAGGCCGGCGGCCGAAATCTTAACAAAGCGGGAACTGTTGGCAGGAGGCGTAATGATCTTTCCATTTTCCACCCAGATATCGGCACGGACCCCATCGCGGTTGTTGGCAGGATCGTAAAGCGTGCCGCCCGAGAGAACAAAGCAGGAGTCAGTCTCGGGCGGCAGGTTGCTGGCTCTGGTGCGCGTGTCAGTCGCAGCAGAGCGGGCCCTAGTGCCGGGCGTGGCCATTGGAACAGAAGACAGAGTGTGAGCTTCTGCAGTGCGCATCACAAGCTCCGACAGTAGGGCATCCATCTGCGGAGCCGAGTCGGTGAGTTGTTTTTCGAAGGCAATCTGCCGGCCATCCTCGCGCAGCATCGTGCCGGTTGTGGCCATCATTCCATTGGCACAGCGCAGCTGAATGGCTGTGCCAGAAGTGGTCTTTGCGCACGTGTTGGCGTCGCTGATGCGCACAATGGCCAGCGCATGGCCACGCTTAAGAATAGCAGCCTCCAAGGGACTCTCCAGCGGCCCAACGGCCAGGACGCAGTCGACCTCGCCACGTCTGACAAGGCTCAGGGCATCTGCTTCGCCGGGAGAAAAAACACTGCCCCAGCGGTCGGCACGCACAATTGCGCCTGGTGCTCGATACCGCCACGTACACACGGCAGCAGCGCCGGAGCCATTTGCTCCAGCGGCTTGCGTGCCGGCGCCGAGGGGGATTTCAAAGGCAGGCTTGAGGTGGGCAAGGCATCTCACGAGGTGTGCCACGCTCCACGCTTCAAGACCGGCTGGATCGGCAGCACTGGGGGCGGCATGGCTGGTGATGATGGCCACACAGTTGGCCGCCAAGATCGCCTCGTGGAGCACGTCGATAGCTGTGACAAGCGGCGCGTCAAAATTGACAGTCTTTTCAGTGGCCTGCCCCAGCAGGCGGGCCTGCAAAAGACGGGCGGCCCAAATGCACACCGGGTGGGGCAGGGGGAGATGGCGATGGCCGGCATGCGGCGGGAGCACGCCGTCGCCGCCAATCGCGATCGTGTGTTTGGTGTCACTGGTAGGCTGCAAGACAAAGCGTTCAAGAAAGCGGGGGTGGGTAGCAGTGGGATCGCAAAACCAGAAGATGACAAGATCGGCACGATCGCGGACCTCTTCCCAGGCGGCTGTCACCTCTCCCACACGGGCCACCGCTGGCCCAGCCAGACACGATGTCTCGCCACTGCCAGCATCGACGGCGGCACCAAGATTGTCCGCCACATCGCAGGCACGAGAGAGAGCCTCTAGCGTTGCACCAGCCAGACCCGTTACCAGCACGCGGCGGGCGGTCAGGAGCAGATCCGCTGCACGGTTGAGAGCCTGGTCTCCCGAGACGGCAGTTCCGTTTTCCCAAGCCTCACTAGCGGTGCTTGTTTGCTTGGCACTTGCGAAGGCCTGGCTGCCAAATTCACAGGCATGTTGTGCGCTGGATACAGTGTGCACAACATCGTCGCAGAGCATCGGACAGGCTGTGCAGACGCTCCGCGCAGGGGCTTGCGAACCAGCCATGAAGAGCCTCTGCCTCAAGACTTTGGCAACACCCAGATATTGCGATAGCGCACGGGATTTCCATGGTTTTGCAGATGCAGCGGCCCCACTGGCTTCATCTCGGATTGGGGTCCGCCCGGGGTGATCTTTGGAACTTCTACGTTGTCCTGAATGACAACGCCATTGTGGCGCACCGTCATCCGTGCATTGCTGGTTTTTTTACCATCGTCAAATTTCGCAGCGGTAAATTCAATATCGTAGGTCTGCCATTCCAGTGGTGGCAGACACATGTTGACCAGCGGCGCGGCCACAGAATAAACCGCTCCGCAATCGTCCTGCTTGCCGGGCAGCCCGAAGCTGTCGAGCATCTGCACTTCGTAGCAGCCTTGCACATAGGCACCACTATTGCCGCGACCCTGCCCGCGATCCTTGGGCTGATACGGCAAGCGAAACTCGATGTGCCAGAGGGCATCGCCAAATGCATCCTTCGTTGTGACGCCCTCCATTAAGAGACCATCCTCGCTCACGCGGCCATCGATGAGCTTGGCAGTGTCAGTGCCGGTACCGGTGCCATCAAAAATCACAACGGCACCTTGCGGCGGCTTTTTCCCCAATGAGGGGCTGGTGCGTTTGGTTTTAGGAAAGGTGGCGATTTCTTCGCCGCTATCGGAGAGAACAGCAAGCGCACCTTTGCGAATCAATCCTTTCCGCATCACGCCGCCCCAGTCGATGCCCTCGAGCTTAACAGTTGCGTCCGCAGCAGTGCCTTCGCGAACCCCCTTGCCGGTAATCTTATCGGGGGGCGTCCATCCATCGCCGGGCAATCCACCGGGATAGGCAACAGCGTCAAACTTTCCGTCACCCAGTGCGATCACCTGCACGCCGTAGCGTTGCGGTTGGCCATCCTGTTTCATTTCGCCAACGTATTCACCTTGGATGAGAAAATCGTCGTCGGCGTGATCTGGATCGGTGAAAACAGTGCCGGCGGGCTTGGCAGAGGCCGAAAGAGCAGTGAAGCATTCGCTGATGCAGAGCAATGCCAAGCAGATAGTGAAACGGCGGGCGGTGGCAGTCATAAAGGGTCTCCTTTGGGAATAGAGTATGCGCAAACTGAAATGAGTCTTCAACGCGGCTGCTTCTGTTGCCAGTGTGGCCGCTGATTTCTCTCCGGCAGACACCTTCAGGCCGAGGCATGCTGCGGCTTGTGCCGCCTGCCTTTTACGAGTGGTTCGCTTGGGTTCGCTTGCCAACCAGACGCATGCATTCCTCTGACGCATTCCTTATGAGATGAGGCCCGTCAGCGGTCCGTCGCCGCAGTAGTCGGGATTGCCAAAGCGTTTGAGGTCGGTATGGCCCATCGCGTGTGCCAGCGTGAGCAGCAATCGGTTGTGTGGTGTGCCGGGGAATTCAAGTGCGCGGCCCATCGTAAAGCCCGCTCCATTCCCCAGGAGTACCCACGGAATGTCATCTAGCGAGTGGGAGTTGCCCTCACCCAGTTCGTTGGCCCAGAGAATCGTCGTCTGATCGAGGAGCGATCCGTTGCCGCCGGGGTCTGGCGTCTCGGCCAGTCGCTTCGTCAGATGGGCCACCTCGCCGGCATACCAAGCATTGATCTTTGTCAGTTTTTCTTGCGCGTCTGCATTGGTGTTGGGTTCGTGAGAGAGATCGTGCTGGCCCTCATCGATGCCGAGCCACTTCATGTGCGGCTGCCCAACGGAGTTGGTGTATTGGAGGCTGGCAACGCGCGTAAAATCAGCGGCCAGCGAGGCGACGATGAGCTCAATCTGCATCCGACTGATCTGCGGCATCTGATCGTTCTGGTCGACAACACCCGGTTCGAGCAGCGGTATGGCGTGGGTCAGCGGCAGATGGTTTGTGGAAAGATCCTTTTCGAACTCGCGCACAAGCGTTGCGTGTTCCTCCAGAATACGTCGGTCTTCAGTCGGCAATGCCGCCGCCACTTTTGCGAGATCCTCACGAACATCATCCAGCACGCTCGCCAAGCTTTCGCGATCTTTGACCTGCCCGTAGAGCTTGTGAAACATCTGGTAGGGATCGTCAATCGGAGCGATGGGCTTGTTGGGGCCTGCGTAGATCATGCGAGTCCACGTATCGGCTTTATTGGGCACAAGCACTCCAAACTCAAGCGATCCAAAACGAGTTGCCGTTTCGGGCTGTGACTGGAGGAAATTTTTAATTTCCTGATCGATCGACAGGCCGCTTGACCAACCGGCTGGTGTGTCGCTGCCACCCTGTACGTTTCCAGGATAGAGCTCCCGGCCGGTCAACAGGCAGCCAATGCCCCGCATGTGGCGATCGCCGTCTCCCTGCACCTTATCGTGCACCCCTTTGAGGGTGAGGAGCTTGTCTTTGAAGGGCGCAAATGGCTGGAGAATTGCGGGTAGTTCCCTGTCCCCAAACGGACCAGACTCCTGCGGCCAGAAGTTTTTGCGCACCACACCGTCCGGGCTAAAAATAACAATCAGCCGCCGCTTGGATGGGGCGGGATTGGCCAGCGCCATGCTCGGAAGGTTCGTCAGAAATGGCAGCACCGTCGAGCCAACACCGAGCCGACGCAACAGTTCACGACGTGAAATCATGGGGCATGAGCCTGTGCATTGGTACGGGGGACACTCTCTGGAGGCAAAACGGCCAATTGCATGATAGCAACCAAGAGATGGCGAATGTTGTAATCGTGGGCTACAAATGACTGCCGTAGATTTTCCAGTGTCTCGGGGCCCCACGCGCGGATGGGCTGTTTGACGAGGGCGTGAAAGAGTGCCTGCACAAAGGCTTCCTGTGCATCACGACTGGTGGCCACGTAGTCGGCGAGTTCCCGAGCATTTTTAAACGTCACCTCCGCCCCTTCGCGAGGCTGGTACGAGCCCGATGTTTCCACCGCTTTGGTTTCGTCGCCCCACTGCTCCGTCTGCTGCTGCCGTCCGAGTGCATCGAATCCCTCGAGTGCAAAGCCCAGCGGATTGATCAGCGTATGGCAGGTTTGGCAGGCGACCGAACTGGTTTGCAACGCCACACGTTCGCGGGTTGTCAGGTTTTTATGCAGGTGTGGGGCCAGTGGGGAGACGGCATCCGGCGGCGGCCGCAACACATTTCCCAGCACGCTGCGGGCAAGAAACACGCCGCGGTGAATCGGCGAGGTGGAGCCTGCATACGAAAGCACGCTCATCATGTAGGGATGCGAGAGCACTCCACCACGGCTCCCACCATCGAGTCGCACCCGCTGAAACGGCGCATCGCTCGGCAGCGCAAAATTATAGAGAGCCGCGAGATTGCCGTTGAGATAGATCTCGTCGTCAGTAAAGAGTCGGCGAAAGTCGGAGCCCGGCCCCCACACGACGTCATCCAGAAAGAGTGCCAGACTGGTGCGCATGTCGGTGGCAATCTGCTGGGAGAACGCCGGGAAGCGTTGGGCATCTTTGACGATCTCCGGGCCGTGATCGACGCGGAGCCAAGCAAAGAGAAAATCCTGCACCTTGGCCCGCACACGTCGGTCGTTGATCATCCGCTCCGCCTGCTGTGCCACCTGCTCAGCATTCGCTAGCCGATTTTCTTGGGCGGCTTGCCAGAGCGGTTCATCGGGGATGGAATCCCAGAGCCCGAGTGCTAAGCGGGCCGCAATCGCAAAGCCATCACTGGCGGGTTCGGCAGCCGTTTGGGAGGCCGCACTCGCGTCAGGAAATAAAAACCGGGTCGAACTGAGCGTCAGTAGGATCGATCGTCTCAGGGCTGCATCGGCGTCTGGCATGGTGGCGAAGGGGCGATCGATCAGCAGCGCATGCAGGTCAGCCGAGAGTGGCTGGCGAAACGCCCGTTCGGCAAATGACGTGGCCCAAGCCGTCAGCTTTGTGAGCCGCTGAGGTGCACCGCGTTTGACGTGAGAGAGTTCCTCGATGTGTTCGAGAACATAGTCCGCAGTTTCAATAGAAGCCGCCGTGGAGGCAGCGAGCCATTCCTTTGAGACGCTCGCACCGCGGTCGTAGCCGATGCTTCTGTCGTCGGGTGGAAAGGGAGTTTGCAGCACAAAGATCGGCGGGCTGTCAGTGGGGATCAGACAACGCTGCGGCACCAGCTGAACAGTGCCGTGCGGAGGTTGCCAGAGGAGTGCGATTGAGGCCTCGGCAACCGACTCGTTTTCTTTATTATCGATGCCCTGATTAGCCTTTGAAAACTCAAGCCGCAATGGATAGCGGCGGCCGCCGAGCAGAAAAATGCGACCCCTGTATTCGGTGTTGTCACCCGATTTCACCCAAGCATCCAGCAGAGACGGAGCATGCCACGGCGTGTTGACGGCCAGCCGGACGGCATGTTCGGTGCGCACAATGAATTCATAGGTGCCGGTTTCGGGGGGCACGATTGAACCCGTCCAGCGAATCGCGAAGCGGTTGGGCTCGAAGCGTTCGGGATCAGGGCCCTCGATCTTAAAATCAAAACGCACCTCCGGATCAATCTGCTCGTAGACGCGAGCGTTGTCTTTAAAATCCCGACCGCAAAAGTATTCGCCGCGGAGGCCGCGAAGTGTGTCAGGGATGGGGGATTGGTTGCGACAATGAGCGATCAGATCTGCGACGGTGTTTTGGTATTGCCGGACGGTGAGCCGCGAGAGTTCAACGCGAGCGGGACGGTTGCGATCGCGGGCGACCGTCGAATAGAAAGCACCGTGAATGTATTGGGCAACCTGGTGTGCTGCAGCGCCTGTTACCTGCGAGGGATCGTCGTGCGGCATCGTTTCGTCGATGTAGGCCGCAAGTTGCGCAAGCGAGAATTCACCATGCAGGGGTGCCGGTATTTCTTTTGTGCCTTGACCGTTCTCGCCGTGACAGCGGAGGCAATGCTCTTGATAGACCGCTACACCCGGCTGCACGGCCGTTGCTGGGGGTGTGGTTGGGGGCGGATCGGCCTGGGACACACGGAGTACCAATGGCAAGCCCCAGCCAATGCCAAGCACAATGGCTGACAATGAGATCGCACGGGATGGAGCTCCTGCCGAAGGCAGAAAATGCGTGAGCAGCATGGCAGGTTAATAGTAGAGGAGAAACCGGTGCGAGTCACTCAAGCGGCACTTCGCAGAGCATCTGTTAGCTGGAGTTGGGCCCGAAATGTACCCGCCAGCAATTTTTTGCTAGGATCGGTCAGGTCGACGGACCGCAACCATCGCATCCGTTCTAGAGTCGCTGCAGAGTTCGCCCGTGGCACAGTGCCAATTCAGACGACCCAGCCTAATGATTCTTTGAGAGTACGCCAACCGTTTAAGAGCACAATTCGCAGGCAAGCACTCAAAAGAATCCGCAGTGCGCGCAGCACAGTATTCTAAAAACCACCACGCGAGGCCTCGCCGCCTCTTTTGTAACTGCAGTTGTGTTTATGAAACCGACCCACCTGGCCCTCCTCGTCGGTATGATTGCCATCCAGAGCGGATGCAATACAGCCGTGAACACAGAAAGCGCGCAGCCGACAGGTGCTGAAAAAATTGGCATGATTGGTGTGTCCCTGCTCACGCTCGACAACCCATTTTTCAAGGTGATCGGCGACACCATTACTGCGGAGGGCAGCCAGCGAGGCTACGAAACAATTGTTCTCAGTGGCGATAAAGACGTTGCCAAGCAGAGCAACCAGATCAAAGACTTCATCGTTAAAAAAGTCAGCGCCATCGTGCTGAGCCCGTGCGATCCAAAGTCGATTATCCCAGCGATTCAGGAGGCAAACGCAGCGGGGATCCCGGTCTTCACGGTCGATATTCCGTGCAACGAACCAGGCGTGAAAATTGTCACCCAGATCAGTACCGACAATTACGGCGGCGGTCAGGAGGCAGGCCGGGCGATGATCGAGGCCTTGGGCGAGGCAGGCGGCAAGATTGCTGTGTTGCACCTGAAACAGGCGGAGTCCTGTCTTCTGCGTGTGAAAGGCTTTCGAGAAGTCATCGACGCTCACAATGCCGCAAGCCAGACGGCAGCCAGCAAGTCGCTTATCAAGATCGTTGCCGAATTGGAGAGCGGCGGCGCCAAGGACATGGGCTACAAGGCAGCGGAAGATGCGCTGCAGGCACACAGTGATCTGCGCGGGATTTTTGCCATCAACGATCCTGCGGCGCTCGGTGCCCGGGCTGCGCTCGAGAAGGCCGGAAAAACGCAGGTGTTGATCGTAGGATTCGACGGCCAGCCAGAGGGCAAGCAGGCAATTAAGGACGGCAAGATTTATGCTGACCCGATTCAATTCCCCGATAAGATGGGGATCCAGATTGTTGACGCAATCATTCGCCACTCGAAGGGCGAGTCGCTGCCAGCACAGATCCTCATACCCACCAGCCTCTACCGCCGGGTGGACGCGCAAAACGATCCCCAACTCCAGGAACCCAAACCCCCCAAGGACTCATGAGCGATCAAGGCAACTTTCTCCACGAACTCGTCGGCTCAATGTCGCAGGGGGCAGCAGGCAATCCCACCGTGGCCATGATCGAGGCGGCCTTTGCGCACCATGGATTGCACTGGCGTTACGTCAACATGGAAGTTTTACCGGAGCATCTCGGCGTGGCCGTGGACGGCGCGCGGGCAATGGGCTTTCGCGGCTTCAATTGCAGCCTGCCGCACAAGGTTGCAGTGATCCAGCATCTCGATGGTCTGGGTGCATCAGCAGCGGTGATGGGCGCAGTGAATTGCGTGGTCCGACGTGGTGACAAGCTCATCGGCGAGAACACCGACGGGAAGGGATTCCTCAAATCGCTCGAATCCGTGATCACACCAAAAGAAAAGTCTGTCGTGCTTTTCGGCGCGGGCGGCGCCGCGCGCGCCATCGCCGTTGAGCTCGGTCTTGCTGGGACAAAGCGCATCACGATTGTGAATCGCTCTCAGTCGCGTGGCGCGGAGCTCGTCGGGCTCCTGCGGGACAAACTGAATCTGACTGCCGAACTCGTTGTTTGGAACGGAGACTACGCAGTGCCGGCTGGAACAGACATCGTCATCAACGGAACATCGATCGGCCTGTATGCCCCGGAAGCGCGGCTGCCGCTTGATGTGCAATCGCTGCAACCCGAGATGGTCGTGGCCGACGTTGTGTTTAATCCTGTCCGCACTCGATTTCTCGACGATGCCGCCGCACGCCGATGCCGTGCGATCGACGGTTTAGGCATGCTCGTGAATCAGGGCATCGTGGGTATCCAATACTGGACAGGCATCGACCCGGATGCGGCGGTGATGCGGCAGTCCCTCGCAGCCGCGATGGGCTTATGAGCCTACGCAGTGAAGTTGACGGTACTCCAAAGGGGACGCATGCAATGGCTGCCAACGAATCGCCGAAACAATCCGAGTGATAGTGCCTAGCGCTAGCAGGCTGTGGATAAACCACGTGTTGGACCGCACGATGCGGTCCCGGGAGCGTAGCACCCGAAAAAAACTGGAGGTTTTCAAGTGGACAAAGTGCATGAAGGACTTTGTCCACGGGCAGCTGGGGCGATCGTGAGCGACGCCCACGCATGGGCTGGCAGAAGAATCGAATAATTGCCAGACTCATGCCCATGGAAACCACAATCGAGCGACGGGACAGCGGTAACGAAGTGGAGTTGCTTGTCAGTGGGTGGTTGGATGCGGAATCCGGCGAGCAACTGGAGCGCGCAGTCGAAGAGGAATTGCGGCGCGGACGACACACCATCCGGCTCGACTTGTCTGCGGTCAGCTTTCTCAGTTCGGCTGGTATCCGCCTGCTCTTCAATACCTATCGTGCGGCGAAGGCAGTGGGCGGCCAATGCCTCGTGGGAGCGGCCAGCGAGCAAGTGACTCGGGTGTTGCAAGTGACGAAGCTAGATTCTTTTCTGCTGGACTCTCGGCAGGTAGTCGCAGAATCCGCAGCGACGCTTGCCAACGCAGCTGGTGCAGAATCAGAGGCTGTTGCTGCCGATATTTGCGACGGCCGCATTGTGCTCGTCGGATTAGAGCCACCAGGCAGGGGCCATCTTCAGGCAACGCTTATCGGATCGACTGATGCAACGCTGCTCGGCAGCATCCCCGTTGCAAGCGTGCGGCAGTTTTCTCGCCACTCCTTCGGTCTTGGCATTGGGGCACTGGCTAAAGATGCGGTCTTAGCGGCTCATGCCGGCGAGATGCTGGCGGCCTGTGGGGCCGTTTTTTACCGCCCTCCACAGCCTTTGGCTGCAATCGATTATCTGATCGGAGCAGATGGCCTCGTGCCTGAAATCCAGATGGCAGCGGGCCTTGCCTGGGAAGGCCTGCCGCGCGGCCGAGCCGGATTCGAACCAGCCAGCGACGAGTCTTCCGTGCGGTTTTCTGAGCTTGCAGGACAACTATTGGAGCGGTCGCAATCCGAGACAATCGCGATCGTGCTCATCGGGGAGGTGTCCGGACTCGTGGGAGTCGAACTCATTCGGCCGCTGGCCGAGGCGTCGTCGATCGAGTGTCCGCGTGCCGGCATCCCTGCTGTGGCAGCCCGTTGGTTGAGTTTTTCGCGTGAACCCGTACATGCGCGGCGCACGGCTCTCGTTGTGGGTGTGGTGACCAGCGGAGAGCCACAAGACCATCAGCTGCATTCAGGCCATCAGCTGCATTCATTTGTTCGGCCGCTCGGTGAGGGCGGTCTTTTTGGTCACGCCCATGCTGCTATCTTTCCGTTCCGCCCGCTCAAGCGAGGCACTGTCGATTTGCTGGCGATGGTCGACGCTCTAGCCTCCTCCGAGCCGCTGGCCGTGATGCATCTCCTGGACGACCCTCAGCCGATGCTGGGTAGTGGGCAGTCGGAATTTGTGCGGGGTTGCTGCTGGTTTGCGCCACTGTCGATCGGCACAGGAGTTCAGCCATGATTACGCTCCTGTCGACATGGACATTTGGGGTGGCGCTCGGGTTGGTGGCGCTGGGCATGTTTGTGAGCTACCGTCTCTTTTCCTTTGCCGACATTACCACTGACGGCTCATTCACGCTGGGGGCTGTCGTCACAGCCGTGCTGCTGGTCTGGGAAGTTGATCCTGCGATCGCCACACTGGCCGGCATGGCAGCCGGTGCCTCGGCCGGTGCCTGCACCGGTCTGCTGCACGCGGTGCTCGGCATTGAGCCGCTCTTGTCTGGTATTCTCATGATGACGGCACTGGCAAGCGTGAATCTGGTGGTCCTCGGGCAAAGTAATAGGCCGCTTTCCGGCACCATAACTCTGTTTGACCGCGCCGATGCGGCCCTGCTGTCTACGGTCGGTCAGATTGGTTTTTCTGGCGCAGCCGCCAGCGAGGCCGCGCGGCTCGGCTTCGTATTGCTGACGGCAACAGTTGCTGTTGTTCTGCTCTATCTTTTTTTACGTACCAAGTTGGGCACAGCCATGAGGGCCGGCGGCAACATGCCCACGATGGCTCGCGCGCTCGGTCGCAACACCGGCGCGATGACGGTGGCGGGGCTCGCCATCGCCAATGCGTTGACAGCTCTTTCCGGCTCATTGGTTGCGCAGTATCAAGGATTCGCTGACGTACAGATGGGGATCGGCATGATCGTGTGGGGGATGGCGAGTGTCTTTTTGGGTTCGGCACTTGTGGGCTCCGTGGGCTTGGGCGGGGCGATTATTGGCACCCTGGCCGGCAGTGTCACATTTAGGCTGCTGGTTGCCACCGCGCTTCGCGCGGGTTTAGACCCCGACTGGCTCAAGTTCACAACAGCCGTCGTCGTG
>Ga0194051_1001153_pt1 | contig 14291 bp, 6 predicted proteins | sample SepL2320m_MetaG_FD_161275 | JGI IMG/M metagenome (GOLD analysis project Ga0194051, IMG submission 161275) | Anoxic zone freshwater microbial communities from boreal shield lake in IISD Experimental Lakes Area, Ontario, Canada - Sep2016-L239-20m | ecosystem: Environmental > Aquatic > Freshwater >... | reverse complement strand
GCTCTGATCGAGTCGTTAGGCACGGCATCTACTGCCCCATCACAACCACAACCCAGAGATACCGGAGAGCAATGATGCGAATCAACGTCGGCTTCGAGATGATCTATGACTGCCCGCAGCCCACCCCGATGATCTTCAACCTCAATGTGCACTTCACCCGGGTCTCCGACCTCGTCGGGCGCGACGACCTGGCCTTCGACCCTCCCGTTCCGGTGGACGCCTATCGTGACGGCTTCGGCAACTGGTGCACCCGCATCGTCGCGCCCACGGGCCGCACGCGCGTCACCGCGAATGCGGTCGTCAATGACACTGGGCTACCAGACTCCATTGCTGCTGACGCACAACAGATTCCGGTCCAGGATCTACCCGTCGATACGCTGGTGTACCTGCTCGGCAGCCGGTATTGCGAGACCGATCGGCTGTCCAAGACAGCGTGGGATCTGTTCGAGCACGCGCCGACGGGATGGGGCCGGGTTCAAGCAATCTGCGACTACGTTCACCGACACGTCACGTTCGGCTACGAGCACGCGCGAGTGACCCAGACGGCGCTGGAAACCTTCAACAACGGCACCGGTGTCTGCCGGGACTTCAATCACCTCGCCGTTGCATTTTGCCGCTGCATGAACATTCCGGCCCGTTACTGCACCGGCTATCTCGGCGAGATCGGTATGCAGCCGCCCTACGGTCCGATGGACTTCGCCGCCTGGTTCGAGGTGTACCTCGGTGGGCAGTGGCACACGTTCGACGCGCGCAACAACATCCCGCGCATCGGCAGGGTGCTGATCGCCCGGGGCCGCGACGCCGCCGATGTCGCGCTGAGCAACGCCTTCGGTGACAACACGTTGACCAGCTTCAGGGTGTGGACCGACGAGGTACCGGCCAGGTGAGATCCGGCACGCCGGGGTGCGCCACGAGGGTCACACCGCGTGCGGGAACGCGTCCTCAGAAGAATTGTGTGCGATCAGAACCCCATCCAGGTTCATGATGTCGAGGATACTGGCGACTGCCCCGGGGGGTGCCGCGAGGCGCAGGTCGCCCCCCGCGCTTCGCGCCGATTTCAATCCCGAGATCAACGCTCCGACCGCAGACGAGTCGATCGCCTCCACACCCGACAGATCGACCACCACACGAATCGCCCCCGAATCAACGAGGCTGTCCAGCTGCTGACGCAGGCCTTCGACATCGGGGAAGTTGAGTCGACCCGTCGCCATCAAAACAGTCGCGCCGGAGGACGTCAGCTTCGTGCAGTACTGCTCGGTCATTAAGACCTCTCGTCCTGTTTGGTCAGACCATTTCCAGGTCCGGCAACGGGCTCAAGGGTCACCATAACGCAGTCGTCAGTCAAAGGTCAGTGGCTAAGTGAGCCATATTTCCCCTAACGGGACCCGTGACGCTGCGGACTAGACGCTGCTCGTCAGCGCGATGCGCACGAGGGTTCCCGGTTGATAGGTCAGCTGGTAGAGGCCGCCATCGGATCCGGGCCCCTTTGCCAGCGCGACGGTCGTGCCGGCTCCCAGGTCGAAGTCCTGCGGGTCACCACACGAGGTGTAGGTGACGTTGCACGTCAACACCTTGAGCCAGCCCTGAACCTCATCGGCGATGAACACCTTGGCAGGGTCGTAGGCGAGCACCGACGAGAACGCCGCGCCGCTGCCACGGGCATATGTGTAGATCGGATTGATCAGCCCCGTGCAATTACTCGTGCAGATGCCTTCGGCGCCCGGCCAGCCGTAGTTGCCGCCGGCGGTCACGCGGTTGAGTTCCTCGAAGGCCGCATTGCCGACGTCAGCGACCAGGAGCTGGCCGGTCGGGGTGAACGTCAACCGGAACGGATTGCGCAACCCGTAGGCGTAGATCTGTGGCAGCGCACCGGGCGGCAACACCGGATTGTCCGACGGCGTGCTGCCGTCGGGATTGATCCGCAGGATCTTGCCGTAGATATTGGTGAGGTTCTGCGCGTTCGACCCAGTGCCGTTGTCGCCCTTTCCCCAGTAGAGCTTGCCGTCGGGGCCGAAGGCCAAGCCGCCGCCGTGGTGATTGGTCGCAACGGTGTCGGTGGTTTCCAGGAGTATCTTCTCCGAGCCCGGGGCGGCTGTATCGCCGCTCACCGTGAACTGCGACAACCGGTCCTTGACGTCCGATGTGGTGTAGGCCACGTAGATGTGACCGTTGGTGGTGAACTGCGGATCGACAGCCAGCCCGCTTATTCCCCGCTCACCAAGTGTGTTGACCGACAGTGTGATCAGTGGCTGCGCGAGGACGGTGCCGTCGGTCGCGATGACCTTGATCGCGCCGCCCTTCTCACCGACGACGATCCGTCCGTCCGGCAGAAAGCGGAAGTCCACCGGCGAGTTCAGGCCCGAGGCGATGACGGTGCGCTGGTCCCCGATGAGGACGGTCTCGGTCTTCTTGTGTCCGCTGGTGCCGAGCAACCCGAAGGACAACAAGTTGAGCAACCCGGCGACGCCGTGGATGTGGAACCCGCTGCCTGCGTCGCTGACGGTGACGTCGAACATGTCCTGTCCGGCGAAGTTCACCCCCGGGGTGTAGTCGAACGTGCCGCTGGGATCGATCGCGACAGTCCCGAGAGCGGGTTTGGTCGCGGTGTATGTCAGTTTCGTCGAGTCGGGGTCGACAGGGCGCAGATTGCCCTTGATATGACCGTCCACGACTTGGTTCTCAGCCGGGTCGTAGGCCAGGGTCGGCGTCTGATTGTTCAAGAACGCGTTGGGTGCGGCCGCCGCCGCAACGGCGCTCATCGTCGGGGTCGACGCGGCAACATTGGCAGTCGGCGAGGCCGGCTGCCGTTTCGTCGGTACAACGGCCGCGGCGGGCGAAGTCGGAAGCTGGGCCGATGGCAGAGTCGCGCGGCGGCGGGGCTGACTCGGCTCCAATGCGGCCGCTGACTGAACCTCAGGCTTAGCCCCGGCCTGAGACTTCGCCCGAAACTTCGTCCTCGCCTTCGAATCCGGCGTCGCCGGCCCTGATCCGGTGGCAGCGTCCTGCGGGGCCGGGGAAGGCGAACTCGCCGAATTCGCCTCTGAGTTCCCTGTTCCCGAACCGGTTGTGTCCGCCCAGGCCGCGCCGGTGCCGGCGAGCACGCCGGCACCGATTCCCAACGCACATGCCAAACCGCCGACCCGCCCGATATAGCGGGCGTAACCGCTCATCGGAGGAGCGAGCAGGCCGCCGATGGCTGTGTCGCGGATTGTCCGTAGCGGACTACTACTCGAATTGTCCATAGTCAACTGTAGTGCCGGAAACTGCTGAGCACCAGGGTTGTGCGCATCGGGACCGGCGTGGCTCAGCACGCCGCCCTGCCCACCTCTGGATGCGCCCGATCGAGCGGGGTTCAACGGTTAGACAATATGGGCCACAACACGATTCACCCGCACCGCCTGTGATGCTCCTCGACGATTTTCTACTGGGGACGGTTGAACTCTGGCCGCCTTTTCTCCATGAACGCGGTCATGCCCTCGATCATGTCCGGGCTGCCGAGAGTGGCATGGAAGGCCGCGCGTTCATCTCGCAGAGATTCGTTCAGTGTCCGGCCGTCGCTGTTGACCAGGCATCGCAACATCGCCGCCATGGCGGTCGCCGGAAGTGCGGCAAGTTCGCCGGCCAGATCCAGGGCTCGCTGCCTGAGTTCGGTGTTCGGGAACACCTCGGTGACCAAGCCCAGATCGAACGCCTGCGGCCCCGACACGGTCTTGGCGCGCAGGATAAGGTTCATCGCATGGTCGCGGCCGATCGCTCGGACTAGCCGCGCGCTTCCACCCCAGGCAGGCACCGAGCCCAGGTGCAGTTCGGGCAACCCGATGCTGGCGCCGTCCTCCGCGGCAAGCCGGAAGTGGCATGCCAGCGGCAACTCCAGTCCCCCGCCGAGGCAGTTCCCGAATAGTGTTGCGACCCAGGGCTTGCCCATGTTCTCGATGGCGGACAAGACGCGTAGACGTTGATCGAGAATCTCGTCAACGCGCCCCCGATCACCGAGCGTGGGCGCCAGTTCCTTCAGATTCATGCCGACCGAGAAATTCTGGTCACCCGCCGCGGTGATCACCACGGAACGCACGCCGCTGTCCGCAGCGATGTCGTCGACCAGCGATTCGAGCTCATTCATGAAGGCAAAGGACATCCGGTTGTGCGGCGGGTCGTTGATCGTCACGACAGCCACCGCCGCCCGGCGCTCGTAGAGGAGGCTGGTGTAGGTCATTGCTGGCACCAACACAGGGTGACGCACCTACGCAGCGCCTGTCTTGACATTTCAGGACAGATTGTCGACTCGGTAAGACAAAGCCGCTATGTCCGAGTCGCGCAATCTCCTGCGGTATGCGGCGGGCCCCTGACCGAACCAGCGGTGACAGGAGCGAGTCGGGGTGCAGGAACGTGCATCGGTCTGAGCTTGGGATTGCAGTCGAGTAGCCCACCACTCTAGGTAGGGCACCCCTGAGCACCGACTCTGTAGTCACCGGTGCCGCGCGGCACCGCGATACGCAGGAGTCCGCAGACATGGTCCCACCCGCGGCCGGCCATCCGACTCGGCCCCATCTGGCGTACGGGAAGACCCGCTATTGCCCAGGATTTCGTAGAATCACCCCATCCGCAGGGAGGTTGGGGCCTATGGCGTGGTTTCCGGTTGATCCCACCTCCGTGACGCCCGGATGGCTCAGCACGGTTCTCAACGCTGACGTGCGGGAATGCCGCCTTGAGCAGATCGGTATCGGTATCGGATTGATGGGTCGCCTGTATCGGGCCCACCTTGAGGGTCCCGATGTTCCGACGTCCGTCGTCGTCAAGCTGCCGACCCTGGACCTCCAAGCCCGCTCTGCGGTCTGCGAGGACCTTGAGTTCTACCTTTGCGAGGTGCGTTTCTACCAAGAGATCGGCCTGGCCAATCCCCTGCCACCGGCGCGCCCATACTTCGCGGCGTTCGACGAATCCACCCACGACTTCATCCTGGTGCTCGAGGATCTGGGCCGCCTGCGGGTCGCCGACCAGACAGTTGGGTGCACGCCCGCCGACGCCGCAACCGTCATCGACGCCATCGCCCGCCACCACGCGTACTGGTGGGAGAGCGACCGCTTCGAATCCCTGACCTGGTTGAAGACCTACAGCACTCCCCCGTTTCCCACCGTTATCGCCGCCAACTTCGCGGCCTCCTGGCCGCGCTTCCTCGACGTCCTCGGTACCGGCCTGTCCCCGGCGTTGCTTGCATTCGGCGAGCGACTGCCATCACTGGTGCCGTGGTACTGCGAAGAGATAGCACGAGCCCCCCGCACTTTCCTGCACGGCGACCTGCGGCTCGACCAGCTGTTCTTCGCCGTCAACGCCGGCGATCCACCCGTGACCGCGCTGGACTGGCAGATGTCGAGCATCGGCCGAGGGGCCTGGGACCTGGCCTACTTTCTGAGCCAGAGTCTCGACACCGACACCCGGCGCGGCTGTGAGGCACAGCTGATCGAACGGTACGCGGAGCGACTCGCGGAACACGGAATCGACTACCCCGCAGACGAATTGCGGCACGATTACCGGCTGACCACTGCGTGGTGTTTCGTCTATCCGGTGATCGGGGCCGGGCGCTTCGACCTCGCCAACGACCGTCAGCTGGATCTGCTTCGCACCATGCTCGACGGGGCGGCAACGGCTATCGAAGACCATGACGCTTTGTCACTGAGACCGGACTGACATGGCCGGACTCGCCTGCGCCTCGTGCGGTGCCCCCAACGAATCCGACGCCCGCTTCTGTGAGGGCTGCGGGTCGTTGCTCGACAGGTCGTGCGAGACCTGCGGGGCGCCGGCGAATGCGACCGCGCGCTTCTGCCGAGCCTGTGGCGCGCCGCTCAACGATCGCGCCGGCCCCGCCCCGGAGAGCCCGACGCGCAAGACCGTGACGGTGCTGTTCGCCGATCTGGCCGGATCAACCTCGTTCGAGGAACAGGTCGACGCCGAAACCACCCGCGAGGTCATCGGGCAATACCACGATCTCCTCCGTTCGACCGCGGACCGTCACCGTGCCGGTGTCACCAAGTACATCGGCGACGGTTTCATGGCCGTGTGGGGTGTGCCCGAGGTCGGGGCCGATGACGCCGGCCACGCCGTCGACGCCGCGGTCGAATTGCAGGAGCGCTTCGTCGACCTCGCCGCCCGAGTGGCCGACGCGCACGGCGTGGATCTGGCTCTGCGGGTCGCGGTGAACACCGGCGAGGTCGTGGTGGGGGCCGGCGACGCCGACCTCGTCGGTGACGCCCTCAACGTCGGGGCCCGGCTGGAATCGGAATGCCCGCACGGCCACGTCGTGGTCGGCGAAGAGACCTGGCGCTCGACGCGCGGGCGCCACCGCTATGAACCACTCGGTCAGGTTCACGTGAAGGGCCGGGCCACGCCCGTGGCGGTGTACCAGTGGCTCGGCGGCCGGTCGGAAACCGCCGACACCGTTGCCTTCGTCGGGCGGGCCGATGAATTCCAGCGGCTCCGAAAGGTTTTCGACGACGCCGTCGCCGCGCGGGCGGTCCGGCTGGTGACGGTCCTGGGGGAACCCGGCGTCGGCAAGAGCCGGCTCGCCGCGGAGTTCGCCGGCGCCCAGCCCGGCGGTCGGGTGATCCAGGCCTACTGCGTCGCCGAGGGAACCGTCGCGCTGGCTCCCATAGTCGAGGTATTGCGGACGCGCGACCTCGACGCCGATGTCCCCGCCGGTGTTCCCGAGCGGGATCGGATACTGCGGGATCTCAGCGGACTGACGGCCGGCCTCGCCGGGTCGGTGGAGGAAAACTTCTGGGCGCTAAGGCATTTCGTCGAGGTGCTGGCATCCGAGGGTCCGCTGATTCTCGTCCTCGACGACATCCAGTGGGCCGACACCCTGCTGCTCGATTTCGTCGAGCACCTCGCGGAGTGGTTGCGCGACGTGCCGGTTCTTATCCTCGCTCTGGCCCGGCCGGAACTCCGCGAGGTCAGGCCCGACCTCTTCACCGCGGGCGGCTGGGTCAGCGACGCACTGCGCCTGCGCGGCCTCGGGCCAGACGCGACCGCCGAACTGGCCGCCAGAGTGCTGGGCAGTGACCGGCTGCCGGCCGAACTGCTCGGACGGCTCCCCTCGTCGACGGGAGGCAACCCGCTCTTCGTGCGCGAGTTGGTGGGGATGCTCGCGCACGACGGCGTATTGGTCGCGAAGCCGGAGGGCTGGCGCCTGACGATCGACGTCGACGCCATCGCCGTCCCGCCGACGATTCAGGCGCTGCTGGCATCCCGGCTGGAGCGGATGAATACCGCGGACCGGCGCGTGCTGGAGATCGCCTCGGTGATCGGCACCGACTTCTCGCCAGATGTCGTGTGCGCGCTGGGCCGGACCGGCGCGGCGGAGGTCAAGAACTCGCTGGACCGGCTGCGGCGCCGCGAATTGGCCCAACCGAGCGGGGCTTACATCGGCGACGAGCCGGTGTGGCGGTTCCACCACGTCCTCATCCGTGATGTCGCCTACCGCAGGCTGTTGAAATCGGACCGGGCGGATCTGCACGAGCGGCTGGCCGACTGGGTTCAGGCTGGCGGCGCCAACGGAGCATTCGAGTCCGACGAACTGGTCGCCCGGAATCTGGAAGCGGCGCACGGCTACCGGTGCGACCTCGGCGCGCGCGACGCGGGTACGCATGAATTGGCGCTGCGGTCCGCGCGGAGCTATCTCGCGTCGGCCCGGCGCGCCCTCGATCGCGACGAACTGGTGTCGGCCGGCACGCAGGCCGCCCGCGGAGCGGCTCTTGCTTCCGCCGACCATGATCTGCACGCCGACTTGCTGCTCGTGGGCTGCGAAGCCTTCCTGTCCGCCGGCGACGTCGCCGCCGCCGCGCCATTAGTCGACGATCTCGAACGCATCGCCGATGACGCGCTCGTACCCTGGGCGACCTGTTACCGATGCCAGTTCATCGTGTACACCGATCCGACGCGGTTGCCGGAGGTGGACGCTCGCCTGCACGACCCCATCGAGGAGTTCGGCCGGCGCAGGGATGCCGCCGGGCTGGCCAAGGCGCACCGGGTGCGAGCGGGCGCACGGGGTCGCCTCGGCCGGATCGGCGACTGCGAGGTCGACCTCTTCGAGGCGCTCATCGCAGCGCGGCAGGGCGGGGACCATCGGCAGATCACCGCGGCACTGGGCGCCGCGCCGAACGCTGCGCTGTGGGGACCGAGCCCGGTACCGAAAGCCGGCGGGCGGTGTCTCGATGTGGTTCGGATGCAACGCATGACCACCGCGGCGCCGTCGCTGGAGGCGACGTCGCTGCGCTGCTTGGCGGTGCTGGAATTGCTTCGCGGGCGACCGGACAAGGCCCGGTCGATGCTCGCCGATGCCCGTCAGATCGTGGCCGACCTCGGCCTTCGGCACGGCCTGATGGAGACGGAGCTGTTCGCCGGAATCATCGAGTTGATGGTGGGCGACCCGGTGGCGGCCGAGCCGCACTTCCGGACCGCGCTCGAAGGATTGGACGCCCTGGGTGCCGGTGCCGACGCCGGCCAGGCCGCCGCGCTGCTGGCCCGGTCGGTGCTCGCGCAGGGCCGCATCGATGAAGCCGACCGTTACGCCGCCGAAAGCGAACGCATCGCCGGCCACAACCTGAAGACGGCCATCGCGTGGCGAGCGGTACGGGCTGAAATCCTCTCGGCCCAGGGTCGGCACGACGAGGCTGTCGCCCTGGCCCGAGACGCGGTCGCCGTCGCCGCCTGCACCGACCTGGTGCTCGATCACGCCGACGCCTGCCTCGCGCTGAGCCGGGTGCTGGCCGCGGCTGATGACGAGCGAGCGGCGGCGAACGCCCGGCGCGACGCCGAATCGCTTTATGCGGCAAAGGATGCGGTGATCACGACCAGGCGGGCTACCGAATCCGCCGTGGCACACACCGCTGCGCCCCCGCCCGACCCTTCCAAGACGTCACGGCTGACTACGGTCAATCGCGCGTCCGAGATCCTCGAGCCGGTTTTGAGAGGAATCCAACCGAGCTATTCGGATAGCTTCGTTTACGACGATCGGCGCAGGTTAAGCGGCGAGCCGATAATTGGCGGCGACAAATTTCAAGCAGCGAGGGTGCGCAAGCTCGAACAGTATCCACACGCCGAGGGGCGCACGCTCGCGGTGCGTGGCGAGACGCTGATACTCATCGCGCTTCATTGGTCGGATGACACCGGGAACGAGACCACGTCACTCGATCTGTTTGAGGTCGACGGGGACGCGTTATTGAGCTATCACGGCCGTTTCGACGAGGACGACTTCGAGAGCGCGTACCGAGAACTCGAACGGCGCTACTACGCCGGCGAGGGCGCGCCGTTCGCGGAGAACGGTCGAAAGGTCAGCGCCTGGTTGGACGCGATGTGGCGACATGACGTCGAGGCGGCGCGTCGAGTTGCACGTCCCGACTTCCGTTGGCTGGCGCCAGCGTCCGCCCTGAAACCCGTTGAGCGGTCAGTCGACCAGTTCTTCCAGTGGATGGATGAACGGGCGCAACAGCTGTCCTCCCTGCGGCCGTGGTTGGCCACCATGCGGTGGCTGTCCCCGAACTGCTACGTCGCGCTCAACGAGGTGCGGGGAACCGGATCCGACGGCGAAGAGTACCGCTGGAATCGAATCTACGTCTCCCAGTACCGCGACGGTTTGGCGGCATCCGTGCGGGAGTTCGACGTGGAGGACGAGGATCAGGCGTTCGCCTACGCGCAGACCCTGGTCGCGCCGCGGGCCAGTCGGCTCGCCGTCAGCAACCGCGCCAGCGAGATTCTCGAGGCCGGTTGGCGGGCGATGAAAGCCGGGGACGCAGATGGCGTCGTCGCGGCCTTTTCGGACGGGTACGTGTTGGACGATCGGCGACGTTGGTCCGGTGACCCGATTGCCGACAGCGACGGGTTGCGGACAGCCACCCAGCGCCACAACGCCCAATACCCCCATGTCGAATGGCGCACGCTGGCGGTACGTGGCGAAACCTTGGCCCTGTCCTGGGCCCGCTTCTCGGACGACGCCGGGAACGAGACCACGTCACTCGACATAGTCGAGGTCGGCGGCGACGGGCTGGCTTCCTATTTCGGCCGTTTCGATGAGGACGACTTCGAGGACGCGTACCGCGAGCTTGAGTTGCGTTACTACGCCGGCGAGGGCGCGCCATTCGCGAACTCGGGTATGCAATCGTTTGCCGTTGCCGTCGCGATGAACCGGGGCGACTTCGACGCCATGTTCAACGAGCTCAGCCAGCCTGATATCCGTTTCCAGAACCGTTCCCACTCGGTCTTTCCTGACCGCTCGGCCGCCGAACTGCGCGCGAGCTTCGAAGAGCTCTACTCCATGGTCTCGTCGGTGCAGTCACGGTTCTCGGCTGTCCGCTGGATGTCGCCGACATTGATGGTGGGTCGTCTCGACCGCGAGGCAGTCGGCCGCGACGGCGAGCAGTACACGTGGACGCGAATTCTGGTGAACCAGTTCCGCGACGGTCTGCTCGCCTCGACCTGCGAATTCGAGCACGACGACGAGGATCAGGCGTTCGCCTACGCGCAGACCCTCGTCGCGCCCCGGCCCAGCCGGCTCGCCGTCAGCAATAGCGCCAGGGAGGTGGGGTACGGCGTTATCGCGGCGGCGCAAGCCCGTGACATCGACGCAGCCGTCGCGGCCTACTCGGATCAGTTCGTGTACGACGATCGTCGACGACTCAGTGGTGACCCGATCGTTGACCTCGCAGGAGTACGGGCCGCCCACGAGCGCCTTTGGGGGCAATACAGCCGCTTCGAGGTGCGTACGTTGGCCATCCGCGGCGAGCGATTGCACCTGGCGCACTATCGCTGGTCTGACGACGCCGGGAACCAGTCATCCGGACTTGGCTTAAATGAGATCGGCGACGACGGTCGGATCATCCACGAAACCCGGTTCGACGAGGACGACTTCGAAGGGGCATATGCAGAACTCGAGCACCGCTACTACGCCGGCGAGGGCGCGCTGTACGCGATCAGCGGCCGGGCGGCGACCGACTGGGTGGCGGCGATCGGCCGAAGGGACGTCGAGGCTGCGCGTCGGGTCTCGCAGCCTGACTTTCGTTGGTCAGCGCCGCCGTCGGCGCTGAAAGCCGGCGAGCGGTCCATCGACGACATTTTCCAGTGGATGCAGGAACGGGGGCGCCAGGTGTCTTCTCAGCGCCATTCGGTTCTCGTCCAACGGTGGCTGTCACCGAACATTGCTGTCGGACTTGGCGAAGTCTCCGCAGTCGGACACGACGGCGAAGAGTTCGAGTGGAATCTCGCGTTCGTGGCCCAGTGCCGCGACGGACTGCTCGCGTCGATAAAGGAGTTCGACGCCGAGGACGAAGACGCGGCATTCGCGTACGCCGAGAAGCTCGTCGCCCAGCAGGCGAGCCGGATGGTGGTCAAAAACGCTGCGTCCCAGGCGCTGGACAGGCTCATCACAGCGATGCTGGCGCACGACGTCGACACCGCTGTCAGGCTCTACTCGGAGCGGTTTATTTATGGCGACCGGCGCGGACTAAGTGGTGCCCCGATCATCGACCATGCCCAGGCACGGGCGGCCGCGCGCCGAATCCTTTCTCAGTACAACCATTTCCAGGGAGGCACGCTCGCCGTTCGGGGTGAGTGTCTGCAACTGTCCTGGAGCCGGTGGTCCGATGATGCCGGGAACGAGACCGCTCATCTGCACGTGGTGGAGGTCGACGATGACGGCCGGATCGAATTCGATGGCCGTTTCGACGAGGACGACTTCGAAGGCGCGTACCGGGAACTGGAGCACCGCTACTACGCCGGCGAGGGCGCGGACTTCGTGGAGGCGGGCACCCCCTTGACGGACGTCATCATCGCGGTCAACCGTGGCGAGTTGGACCGAGCGTTCGGCGAAATCCTTGTGCCCGGAATTCACATCGAGAGCCGCTCCCACTCGATCTTTCCCAGCCGCACGGCAGCTGAAGTTGTTGACAGCGTCGGGGAACTCGGCGGAATGGTCGCCTCGCTACGTGCGTGGTTCTCGGCCGTGTGCTGGGTATCGCCCAATTGGGTCATCGCCCGCCACGAACGCGAGGCTGTCGGGCGGGACGGCGAACGATACGCATGGGTACGGCTGTACGTGGCTGAGCTCCGCGCCGCGCTCGTTGCGTCCGTCTGCGAGTTCGACGTCGAGGACGAGGAGCAGGCCTTCACTTACGCCGAGGAGCGCATGCGCGCGTCCGCAAGCCGGCTGGCTGTGACCAACCGGGCCAGCGAAGTTGGGGACGGCGTTATCAGGGCGCTGCGAGCCCGAGACGTCGACGCCGCCGTCGGGGCCTACTCGGATCAGGCCGAATACGACGATCGTCGACGATGGTGGAGTGGTGACCCGATCCGCGACCGCGCAGGAATGCGGGCCGCCTTCGAGCACATCTGCGCGCAGTACAGCCGCTTCGACGGGCGCATGTTGGCCGTCCGCGGTGAACGGCTGTATCTCGCGCACTACCACTGGTCCGACGACGCCGGGAACCAGACATCCGGACTCGCCCTCGCTGAAATCGGTGACTACGGGCGGATCACCTATGACGGCCGATTCGACGAGGACGACTTCGAGAGCGCCTACCGAGAACTCGAACAGCGCTACTACGCAGGCGAAGGCTTGGAATTCGCGGCGAACGGCCGAAAGATGACCAGCTTCCTGGAGGCGATGGACGCTCTCGACGTCGAGGCGGCCCGAGGGGTGTGCCTGCCCGCGTTCAGATGGTTCACCCCGCCCTCGACCTTGACTGCGCAGGAGCGGTCACTCGATGAGTTCTTCACATGGGTTCAGGAACGCGCCGGTCAGGTGTCCTCGGTCAAGAACTTCGGTTCTGTCATCCGGTGGCTCTCGCCGACATGTTTCATCGCTCTCGGCGACGTTAGGGCGACCGGAGCTGACGGCGAGCAGTACGGGTGGGCACGACTCTACGTCGGCGAGTTCCGCGGCGGGCTGTTCGCATCCATGCGGCAGTTCGAGGATGAAGAGGCGGCGTTCGCCTACGCGCAGGAGCGCATGCGGACGGCCGGCAGCCGGCCGGCAGTCGCCAACCGGGCCAGCGACTCGGTCGAGGGCCTGATCCGGGCGATCGAGCTCCGCGATTTCGATGCGGCTCTCGAGTACTACTCGGATCACTATGTATTCGACGATCGCCGACCATTGAGCGGTGAACGGATCCGGGGCAAGGCCGCCATGCGGGCGGCGATTGAACGAATAATCCAACAGTTCAATCGCTTCGAAATGCGAGTATTGGCGGCGCGGGGTGAGCGATTGACGCTGTGGTGGAGCCGGTGGTCCGACGACGCGGGGAACGAGTCGGCTCACCTCCACGTGTTCGAAATCGGCGACGACGGCCGTATCACCCGTGACTGCCGTTTCGACCAGAAGGATTTCGAAGGCGCGTACCAAGAGCTGGAGCAGCGCTACTACGCAGGCGAGGGTGCGCCGTTCGCGGAATCGGGATCGTTGGCGGCTGAATATGTGTTCGCGTTGAACCGGGGCGACTTCGACAGGATATTCAGCGAACTCAGCTCTCCCGACAGCCGGGTCGAGAACCGTTCCCGCTCAGGCTTGCCCGACCGCTCGGCGGCAGAACTCCGCGCCAGCCTGGAGGAACTCGAAACCATGTTCGCCTCGGTGCGCGCGTGGTTCTCGAAGGTCCGCTGGTTGTCACCGAGTTTATTCGTCGGCCGCATCGACCGCGAAGCGCTCGGACGCGACGGCGAGCGGTACGTCTGGGCGCGGGTTCTCGTGGTGACACTCTCCGGCCGAATCGACTTGATCTACGATTTCGACGCCGATGACGAGGCGGCAGCCTTCGCCTACGCCGAGGAGCGTGTGCGCGAAACCGGGCATGGCTAACGGCTACGGCATCTCTTCCGCCCAGCCGATATGGCCCTCGAACCCAAGGGTTTCGGCCATGTCGCGGTAGCGATCCCGATAGTCGCGATAAGCAACGTCGTCGCCGTATGCCCGCGCCAGCAGGGCATGCATTCGCAGCAGCCAGATGTCGCGCATCGCCGCACCGTCGGGGGCCGGTACCGCCGCCAAACGCTGGACTGCGGCCTCGGCTTCGGCGACATCGGCTTGGGTGCCGCGATCGATCAGTGTCTCCACCAGAACACCGGTCGCGATAATGCCGTATCCCCGCAGTTGTCCCTCGCGGATCACGTCGCCGAGGGCGGCACGCATGAGCGCTAGGGCACTATCCCGCTCTCCGTTTCGGGCCCTCTCACGTGCCGCGTAGACAGTGACCATCGGTAGATCGCCGAGGTGGTGTTCTTCGCGCTGGAACACCTCCCCGACCTCGGCG
>Ga0194051_1001152_pt1 | contig 14307 bp, 3 predicted proteins | sample SepL2320m_MetaG_FD_161275 | JGI IMG/M metagenome (GOLD analysis project Ga0194051, IMG submission 161275) | Anoxic zone freshwater microbial communities from boreal shield lake in IISD Experimental Lakes Area, Ontario, Canada - Sep2016-L239-20m | ecosystem: Environmental > Aquatic > Freshwater >... | reverse complement strand
CCCGTGAGCCGGTCGACGAGGCCCGCATCGACGCCATGGCGGCGCGGATCGACGGATTCCTCGCGGACGCTTGGGCCACCCAGGGGATCGAGCCGGCCCGCGCCGCCGCCGACGCCCAGTTCCTGCGGCGGGTGTCGCTCGACCTGATCGGGCGGATTCCACGAGCCATGGAGGCGCGGCTCTTTCTCGACGACGCGGCGCCCGACCGCCGGCGGCGGCTCGTCGAACGCCTGCTCGACTCCCGTGAGCACGCGGAGTACATGGCTGCGATCTGGCACGCGGCCCTGCTGCCCGACGTCGGCGGTTCCACGCCGCTCCAGCCCTGGCTCGCCCAGAAGTTCGCCGATGGCGTCGGCTACGACCGGATCGCCCGCGACATCGTGCTCGCCGCGGCGAAGGGGCGGGGCGGCGATCCCGCCCTCCAGGTGCCGCTCGATCGCAAGCCGACGGAACTCGCCGCCGCGGTGTCGCGAACGTTCCTCGGCACTCAGATCCAGTGTGCCGAGTGCCACAAGCATCCCACCGATGTCTGGACGCAGGACGACTTCTGGGGCTTCGCGGCGTTCTTCGGGGACGTCAAGCATCCCCGGACGAACGCGGGCGTCGCGCCGAGGTTTCTCGGCGCCGCCGCAGATGTCGAGCATGGCCGCGACGCCCGCGGGGAACTGGCCGCCTGGCTGACGTCGGCGGAAAATCGCTGGTTTGCTCGGGCGTCGGTCAATCGGCTGTGGGGCATGCTCTTCGGGGCCGGCCTCGTCCATCCGGTGGACGATCTCGGCGAGCACAATCCGCCGGCTCACACCGGCGTGCTCGACGAGCTGGCCGGCTTCTTCGCGACGGGCGGCTGGAGCCACCGCGACGTGCTCCGCGTGCTGACGCGGACGCGGGCCTACGGCCTGGCCGGAGGCGATGGCCGGCTCTTCGCGGCGATGCCGCTCGAGCCGCTCAACGCCGTGCAGCTCTTCAACTCGCTCGCCACGGCCTACCGCTCGCCACGCCTCGAAGCCCGCGCGCCGCGGCTCAATGGATTTACGGCCTCGACCGTCGAGCTGTTCCTGGCGAAGTTTCGCACCGCGCCGGGGCAGGAGCGGGAGTACACCGCCGGCATTCCGCAGGCGATCACGATGATGAACAGCGATATGTTCGACCCGATGCGGGCGGTCTTCAACGAGGCGATGGCCGCAGCGAAGAACGACCCGGAACGGATCGAGGCCCTGTTCCTGGCAACCGTGTCGCGGCCTCCGGCCCCGGCGGAACTCTCACGCTGCCTGGATGTGCTCGGCCGCGAGACGACCGAGGCCGGCCGTCGCCATGCATTCGTCGACATCCATTGGGCCCTCGTCAACTCCGCCGAGTTCGCCTTCAGCCCCTGACCGGCCCGTGCCGGCGTCCATTTCCGTCCCACCGATCATTCCAGGAGCACCGCCATGCCCGCGCCGGCACGATTCTCCCGCCGCCACGCCCTCCACACGCTCGCCCTGTCGGCGGCGGGCTGGTCGGCGAGCCGCTTTCTCCCCGCCTTCGCGGCCGACCTCGCGGCCGATCCCGCCAGGCGGCGGCACTGCATCCTGCTCTGGATGACCGGCGGCCCGAGCCAGACCGACACCTTCGACATGAAGCCCGGCCACGCCAATGGCGGCCCGTTCAAGGAGATCGCGACGGTCGTGCCCGGCATGCGGTTCAGCGAGCACCTGCCCAAACTCGCGGCCCACGCCGGCGACCTCGCCATCCTCCGGGGCTTGAGCACGAAGGAGGGGGACCACCAGCGGGCCACGGAATTGATGCACACCGGCCACCTGCCGATGGGACCGATCCGCTATCCGACCATCGGCTCCTCGCTGTCCAAGTCGTTGGCCCGCGGGGAGAGCGACCTGCCGGGCTTCGTGAGCGTGCGGCCGTTCCTGCCCTACAACAGCGGCTCGCCGGGGTTCCTCGGCGCCGCCCACGCGCCGCTGACGGTGGGGACGGTGGCGAACTATGGCGTCCCGCAGCAGCCGCAGCAGCCGCCGCAGGGCGACGGCTACGCCACGCTCACCGTGGACGACGCCCGGCCGAGGCCCGCCTACCTGGCCCGGCAGGAGACACGGGTCGAACTCTGGCGGGCCCTCGAAGCCGACTTCCTGGAGCGGAATCCGCACGCGACGGCGGCCGCCGCCCACCGCACGGTCTACGAGCGGGCCATCCGCTTCATGACGGGCACCGAGCGGGCCCTCGACGCATTCGACCTGTCGCAGGAGCCCGAGGCCCTGCGGCAGGCCTACGGGCCGAGCGGCTTCGGACAGGGCTGCCTGCTCGCGCGGCGGCTCATCGAGCGGGGAGTGGCCTTCGTCGAGGTGGCCATGAGCGACGCCACGAACTTCCTCGTCTGGGACACGCACCAGGACAACTTCAACCAGGTGAAGAAGCTCTCCGCCGAGCTCGACGCCGGCTGGGGCACGTTGCTTGCCGATCTCAAGCAGCGGGGCCTGCTCGAATCGACGACGATCCTGTGGATGGGCGAGTTTGGCCGGACGCCGGTGATCAGCATTGGCGGGGGCCGCGAACACTTCACCGATGCCTGGTCGGCGGTGCTGGCGGGCGGCGGCATTCAGGGGGGCGCGGTGCATGGCCGCACGAGCGCCGACGGCCGCGCGGTCGAGGACGGCCGGATCGAGGTCGGCGACCTGCTGGCGACGCTGGCCGCGGCCGTCGGGGTGAAGCCGGAGACCGAAAACGTCTCGGAGATGGGACGGCCGATCAAGATCGCCGAAGGGAGGCCGGTCGATGCCATCTTGGCCTGACGTCCGCCAACGCCGTCTTCGGAGCATCGGCGCCTCGTGGCGCCGCCGCCACTGGCCGATACGCCAGTGGCAGGGCAACTGCGGCCACGCATAATTGGATTTCTCGGTCAGTTTTGGCGCAATGTCTGTTCCAAACAGCCCCGGGCGGAAGCCCGGGGATCCCCCGGCTCCCGCCGGGGGCTTGTTGAATCCTCGTCGCGTCCGATTCCGCGACGTTCAAGTGTGACCCGGATAAGGACCTCCTCGGAGAGAAAGCCACCATGATCCGTCGCACGCTCACAATCGCCACCGCGGCCTTGTTCCTCCCGTTCGCCGCGGCTCTCCCGCCGCAGGCCGCCGCCGCGGAGGTGAAGGTGGCGACGGCCGCCGAACTTTCCGCCGCCCTGTCGAAGGCCGCGGCCGGCACGACGGTGCAACTCGCCCCCGGCAGCTACGCAGGCAGCGTCACGGTGCCCGCCGGCGTGACGCTCCGCGGAGCGGGGCACGACAAGACGTTCCTCGAGGCGGGCGACGCCGCCGGCATCACGCTCGGCGGCGATGCCGCGTCGGTGGCCGGCCTGTCGGTCGCCGCCCGCACGGCTCCCGGCATCCTCGCCCGCGGCGCGAAGGACGTCGTCCTGTCGGGCGTCGTCGTCCGCGGCGGGCCGGTCGGCATCCAGTTTCAGGAGGTCGCCGGCGTCCGAATCGAGAACTGCGTCGTCGACGGCAGCCTCACCGGCATCGCGCTCGACCACGTGACGGCCGCCACGATCGTCAACAACACGGTCACGCGGGCCGACACGACGGGCATCGCCCTGGCCGACGTCGCCGGATCGGCCCTGTTCAACAACGCCGTCGTCAATGCGGGCGTCGGCATCGCCATCGCCCGGCCCGGCGCGGGGCTGCGAGTCGACCACAATCTCTATATTGCGACGGCCACCGGCAAGTACGGCGACGAGATGTCGCGGGTGTCGCTGGCGCCGTGGCGGGACGTGTCGGGCGGGCTCGACGCCGCCTCGGTCGCGCTCCCCTGCGAGTTTCGCGATGCGGCGAAGGGCGACTACACACCTGTGTCGAAGCTCGACTGGAATCCGGGCGTCCCGACGACGGCCGGCTGGGGCGTGGCGACGTTCGGCGACGCGAAGGCGCCGGCGACCGACATGGCCGGCGTGGCCCGTCCGGCGAGCCCGGGCCTGGGGGCCCGGGAGGCCGCGGCCACGAAGGTGGCCACCGACGGTGAGTTCACGGTCCCGGACGGCGAAGGTGCCGCGGGCGAGTTCACGACGAGCGCCGGCGTCTTCAAGCCCGACGGCACGGCCGTGCGGTATCTCTTCCGCGACCTGCCGCTCCGGCCGGGAACCTACGGCTTCGTGCTCCCGTCGCGGGGCGAAGTTGGCCAGCCGATCGAGGCTGGGAAATACGAGGTGCGACTCGCGCGGAGCAACCTCCGCTGGAAGTACCGGATGCTCACGGCCAACAACGGCGTGGGGAACCAGCACGGTGAGTTCGACAAGGAGAACACCTGCGCGCTGGCCTTCGGTCCGGACGACAGCCTGATCATCGGCTGCGGCTGGAGCGAGCACCACGAGAACGTCGCTTCCAAGGATCTGAAGACCGGCAAGCCCCGCTGGGTCTTCCCCGGCGCCGACAAGCCGCTGGGGATCGCCCGCGGCGGCGACGGGCTCGTCTACGTGCTGCGGGAGGCGAGCATCATCCGCTTCGATCCGGAAGGTCGGCTCGTGGCCTGGCCGTCGGGGGGCGTGAAGCAGACGGTGGCGATTCCCAAGGCCAACGGCATCGCCGAACTGGACGGCATCCTGTATGTCACGACCTCGGAGGGCGACGTCGTGCGGATTCCCGTCAAGACGGGCAAGCAGGAGCCGGCGTTCAAGGTGAAAAATCCGCTCTCCCCCGTGGCGGACCGCGGGCGGAAGCTGATCTGGATGGTCGGCGGCGGCGAGGGAGCCAAGGGCGGCACCGTCACGGCCTACACGCCCGCCGGCGAGGCGAAGCATGCGGTCAAACAGGTGGCCAATCCGCTCGCCGTGGCGGTCGCGGGCGACCGCCTCGCAATCGCCGACAGCGACGCGGGCAAGGTCCTGTTCTTCGACATCAAGAATCCCGCCGCTCCGGTGGCGAAGGGTGCGATCGGCCGCGGCGACGGGCCGTTGGGACCGATCGCCGCCGACCGCTTCTGGTTCCAGAAGGCATCGGCCGGGCCGGTGGTCATGGATCTCGACGAGACCGGCCGGCTGGCGATCCTCGACGGCATGAACCGGCCAATCGTCTTCGGCGCGGATGGCAAGTCCATGTCGATGGGCCTGGCCGCCTTTGGCAACGGCCCCGTCTGGAACAATTTTCCGAGCGACAAGGATGGCGTGACGACCTTCTTCTGGCCGTTCCCCGCCTTTTCCTGGACGATCGACGCGGCCAAGGGCACCTGGTCGCCCGGCGCCCACTGGGGCGGGATCTCCAGCGGGATGTTCGAGCACAAGGGTCGAATCTACGGTGCAGGAGGCGCCAAGTTTCCCGACGCGGCCAAGAAGGATCGCGTCGGCACCATGATCGTCCGCTACGACGACTACGCCCCAAAGCCTCTGGCTTTTTATTACGGCAACCCGACGAACCAGCTCATGGTGGTTCACGACGAGAACAACGACGGCGTGATCGACGCGAAGGACGGCGACGGGACGGCCGTGCTCGACCCCGCCGGCAAGCCCGTTGGCACCGCCGGGCTCACCGACCGCTTCATGGCCTACGAGCGCAACGGCGACATCCGCTCAGGCCGCCGCTGGGTGTTCAAGGGCGTCGATGCCAAGGGCCTCCCGATCTACGAGTTTCCCGACGCGATCGGCTATCCGATCGACACGGCCAAGATGGCCTCGCCCTACAGCTTCGAGACGATGTTCAAGCGTCCCGATCGCAGCCATCCCGTGCAGAATGTCGGCCGCTATTCCGAGAGCGTCGTGGCGACCGACGGCGACCTCGTGACCGGGATGAGTCTCTACGACAGCCCGCACGGCATGGGCTTGAGCAACAGCGGCTGCATCGACCTGGCGCGGTTCCGCAAGGACGGCTCGCTGCGGTGGTATCTCGCCATGAACGACTACGGTCCGATCCAAGGCGTGAAGCAGCTCACACCGGGCTTCATCCTCACCAGCTGGGGGCACCAGTGCGAGTGGATCGGGCTCGACGACGACGGCCTGTCGCTCGGCCACCTCGGCTTCCCGGAGGAGGCACACTGGTCGGGGTATTGGATCGACCACCCGCCGCACTACTGCATGTTCAAGGGGAACGACGGCCGCCTGCACGTGCTGGCCGGCGACTACTCCGTGAGCGGCTGGCACTGGCTGACGCTGGAAAACTACGACACCGCCAAGAAGGCGAAGTTTCCCTTCACGGTGGCTCCGGCCCGGGCGAAGGCGCTGGCGGCGGAGCCGCCGCGGACCGCCTTCCTGATGACCCGCTCGGGCAAGCCGAGCGTGGTGATCAAGAAGCTCGCGCAGCCGCTGCCGATCGACGGCGACCTGGAAAAGTGGCGAAAGCTCGGGCTCTCGCCGCAGGCCGTCGTCACCCCCGCCACCGGCAGCCGCGACATCAAGACCGCCGGGGATTGCAGCGGCGTCATCCGGATGGCCTACCACGGCCGCGATCTCTACGTGCAGCTGCTGCGGTTCGACGACGTCGTGATGTACGACCCGACGCTCGGCACCCACGTGCAGGACACGTTCGAGATGATGGTCAACGGCTTCCACACCGGCTTCCAGTTCTGCATCGGCAAGTTCGCCGCCGACGGCTCCGCCGCGGTGCGGCGGAAGCGGTTCTACGCCAACGACCTGACGATGGACTATCCGGCGGACGTCGTGCCGCGGGTGGTGAAGGTGCTCGACGACGCGAAGTCCGTGCCGGAGCGGAAGCTGGTCGAGTCGGCCACCGGCGAGGATCTCTCGTCGGCGAAGGTGATCGTGATCGAGTTCAAGCTGCCGATCGACGAGCGGGTCTGGTTGAAGGACGAGAAGTCGGTCTTCCCGGTCGAGTCGGGCAAGGGCTTCTGGCTCGGCTTCATGATCGACGACAACGACCTGCCGGGCGCCGGGCTGCAGAAGACGGAGACCTGGCCGTCGGGCTACGGCACGTTCGCCCCCAAGGAGGACGGCGTGTGGGTGACGTTTGAGTGAGGGATGATTTCGTGGTCGTGAAGGGCCGGGATCGATCGTGGTGGTTCGCGGGATCGGGTTCCACCCGGTGTCCCATGGTCGCGCTCCGGGCTTCCTGATGCGGGCACAAGAAGCCCCGGACGGAAGTCCGGGGACCCGTATTGAACCCTCCAAACCCGGCAACCGTGAGGTGACACCATGAAGACCCCGACCTGGTCGCTGTGCCTTTCGATCGCGGTTCTTTGCGGTTCTGCGGCCGGGGAGACGCTCGAACGGGTCGTCTCCCGGGAAGACCCGAGCTTCGACTGTGCGAACGCCGGGCTGACCGCCGGCCGCGACGGCAACGTCTACCTCTTCAGCACCGGGCCGGCGCGGGTCGCCTACGTCATGCGCATCGGCCCCGACGGCAGGGAAAAGTCCGGCGGACAGGTGGCATGGAACGGGTTCAACGAGGCGGCCGCTAATGCCGATGGCGTCATCGCCACGGCCAACGCCCACTTCACGCACTCCGTCATCACCTACGACAAGAAGTTCGAGAGGATCGGCGCCTGCGCCGACTTCCGCATGCCGGGCCCCACCTCCGCACCGACGAGCGTCTGCGTCGGAGCCTCCGGGGATTTCTACGGACTCGACCACGTCGCCAACCGCGTGCTGCGGGTGGGCCCCACCGCGAGGATCGTGCAAGCGATCGAGTTCAAGGACGTTCCTCGGCCGGGGTCGGTGCGGGTGAGCGAGGCGGCCGGCCAGCTCTACGTGGCCGGCGGAGCGCTGTGCGTCATCGGCTTCGACGGCGTCGAGCGCTGGAGGACGAAACTGACGGGTCCGGCGTGGGCCGTGGACGACGCCGGCACGGTCTATTCCACGAAGGCCGCCGAAGCGGTCATCAATCGCTGGTCAGCCGCCGGCGAGCAACTCCCCGCGATCACGCTCGCCAAGCCGAAGCCCGGCGCCGCGTCGGAGGCGAAGATCACCCACATCGCCATCCTCGGCACGGAGTTGCTCGTCAGGCGCAACGATCCGAAGGAGCTGTTCCAGGCCTACGATCTGGCCTCGGGGGCGTTCAAGCGGGCCGTCGCCTCCGTTCACGAGCGGGTCGGCGTCGAGTTTCCGAGCCTCGTCTGGACGGCGGGCGAGGCGGTGCCGTTCACGATCGACGCCGGGGGCGGGCCGTTCGGCTTCCGCGTGTGGGCCGCCCCGTTCGGCGACACCGACTGGCGCGAACTGCGGCTGAAAGACGGCAGGCTCGACGTCCCCGCCGACTGCGCCGGGCTCTATCAGGTGCGGGTCGCCCCGACGCTCAATGCCGCGGCCCCGTCCGAGTACGCGCTCCGCACCGCGGTCGAAGTCCGCGCCCCCGGTAGCCGGGGGACGGCGAGCGTCTGGACGCCGTTCAACCGCGTCCACTGGGCCAGGGGCGAGGCCATCCCCTTCTCGCTGGAGGTGCGGACCAAGGATGCGGATGCCCCGGGCGCGGTGACCGTGTCGCTGAGGGCGGCTGGGGCGGCGGATGGGGAGCCGCTGTGGAGCGAGAAGCTGCCGCTCACCGCCGGCAAGCCGGCGACGGCGACCATCCCCGCCGATCTCACCGAAGCGCTCGCGGCCGGCCGCTACGCGCTGCGGGCGACGCTGCCCGACTTCACCTGCGTCGCCCAGCCGCTGCAGCTGGGGCTGCCGCTGGCCGGCACCGCGCCGTTCCGCGTCATCCACTATGCCGACTACGCCAACATGAACTCGACAGCCGACCTCTGGGACTTCGCCGACAAGGCCGACGACATCCTCGCGAGCGCGGTGCGGCTCGGCGTGAACCAGTTCGTCAACCGCACCAACTTCTACCGCTATCCGACGGCGTTCGCCGACAGTCCGGACGGCCGGAGGCTCGAGGCCGCCCTGCAGGCCCGGCTCGCCGCCGACCCGGCCGGCACCTCGCCGCAGAAGGCGGCCTTCGGCTTCGCCCAGGCCCACGTGCTCGGCGGCTTCAGCGCCCACGGCATCCGTGAATGGCTGATGCCGGTGACGATGGACGATTCGCTGCCGCTCCCGGTCGAGGAGGCCGGCAAGAAGGAATCACGCGCCAAGGGCTATGCGGGCGGCATCAGGGCCCTGACGCCGGTCATGCTTCAATTTCCGGCGTTCGCCGGCTGGGACTGGGTGGCCAACTGGTGGGCCAACGGCGGCGCGCGGTTTGCGAGCCCGACGGAGAAGACCGAGTACGAGGCTGCCTTGAAGCAGGCCAAGGCGACCGGCGAATGGGCGTCCATTCTCGACACGGTGGGCGACCGCGTCGTGAATTGGCAGCCGGAGTCGCAGCAATATTTCAAGGGTGCGTTGAACGAGGCCGGCGGCAAGTCCTGCCGCACCGCCTCCTCCGGCCCCTACCGCCGGCCGGAGGTCTATCCGCCGGTCTGCTTCTCGAACGTCGACGAGGTCGACCTGCACTACCAAGCAGAGCAGATCACCACGCCCAACTGGACGCCGCACGCCGTCGACTTCTACAAGCGTCCCGGCAAGCCCGCCTGGATCCACCCCGAGTTTCTGGGCGACATCGGCACCGGCGAGCAGATCCTGCCGATGGCGTTTTTGGCGCTGATGCGCGGCGCCGACGGCATCGGCAAGGAGGGCACGCTGCCGCAGTGGGGCCCGATGGGGTCCGAGCCGCGTTCGGCCTATGCCGGCATGCCGTCGGTGTACCGTGGCCTCTACCGCTTCGCCCGCACGCATGGCCCGTGGCTGCAGACGCTCGAAAACGCCGACACCGTGGCGATCCCCGTCTCCTACCGGCACATCAAGCTGGATGGCTTCGACGGCGGGGTCGGCGGCGTCTATTTCAGCCGCCTCTGGACCGCCTACCAGGATTGCCTCTATGCCCGACGCCCGGCCACGTTCATCTTCGCCGAGGACAAGCCCGATCTTTCGCGGTTCAAGGCCGTGCTCCTCGTGGGCCTGCAGTACGAGCCGGAGCAGGCCTTCAACGACATGGTCGAGGAGGCGCGCAAGGCCGGGGCGGAGGTCTTCGCCGACGCCTCGTGCCGCGAGACGCTCGTGAAGGACGCCACCCCGCTCGGCTTCGCCTTCAGCGAGAAGCTCGGCGGCATGAACGACGACATGGCCAACTGGACCTGCGAGAAGACGTTCCGCGCCGACGCCCCGCGGCTGGCGGAAAAGCTCGCCGGCAGCGTGCCTGCCGTCGCGGAGATCGACGCCTACGGCGTGCTCCCCACGCTGCGCCGCGGCCGGGACGGCGGCCGCTTCCTCTGGCTGGTCAACAACACCCGCACCACGCTCGAGCCCGGGGTGCACTGGCGGGTCAGCGCCGGGATGGCCGCCACGATGCCGGTCGTCACGAAGGTGCGGGTGCCCGTCAGGCCGTCCGAGGTCGTGTACGACGTGTTCGCGGGGAAGGAGGTCGCCGGCAGGCAGGACGGGAACGAGCGCGAGTTCGAGGCCGACCTGCGTTTCACCTGCGCCCGTCTCTACGCGATTCTGCCGACGAAGATCGGCGGGGTGACGATCGAGCCGCCGCCGCAGGTGAAGGCCGGCGCGCCGGTCGCCTTCGACGTGGCGGTGCGGAGCGGGGGCGGAGCCGGGAAGGCGGCGGCCGCGATAAAGACTCCGCTCCCCGTCCGCGTGGCCCTGCTGGACGGCGACGGCGCCGTGGTCGAGGAGCGGTTCACGACCACCGGCTCCGGCACGTTCACCGCGCCGGCCAACGGGAAGGCCCCCTTCACGCTGACCGCCACGGAACTCGTCAGCGGCATGGTTTCCGGGGCGAAGGATTCCGAACCGTCAGGCGACCTCGCGGCCGGATCATGGTTCGGCCCGAGGCTGCGCGACATCGCCCTCTCCGCCGACGGCAAGTCGGCCCTGCTCAATGCCTTCGGCTGGGGGCAGAACCTCTACTCCATCGATGTGGAGACGGGCAAGCCGGCGTGGACCGGCAACATCGGCGACCACTTCGCGTTCTCGCCCGTGCCCTGGGGCGACGGCTTCGCGGCGCAGGGCTTCGATCTCGCCACGGGCGAGGGCTATCACCTCTACGCCCTCGACGGCCGGGGCGCGGTCGAGCGACGCTTCGCGTTGCCGGGCCTGCCGGCCCGCATGGTCGCCTGGTGCTTCACGCCCAACCTCAACGATCGCATCGCCAACTTCGCCGTCTCGCCGGATGGCGACTGGGTCGCCGCGGCCGGCAATCTCGCGCTGGCCGCGTGGAAGCCGGACGGCACCTCGCTCTGGTCGGAGGATTGGTCGAGCGAGAAGCGGCAGTCGCCTTGCCTGCTGGCGGTCGATGCCAAGACGCTGCTGGTGGCGCAGGGGCTGAACCTCCGCGGCCTCGATCCGCGGTCGGGCAAGGAGCGATGGTCGCTCGACATGGCCGGCCCCGGCGAAATCCAGGGACTCTCCGCGAGCGCCGACGGCAAGACCATCGTGGTCCGCACGTCCACCCGTGGAGGCCTGCTGAACGTAGTCCGAAACCGCAAGCTCGTTTCCGAAATCCCCACCGGCGCCGACGCCGTCGCGGTGGCTGCCGACGGCTCCTGGCTTGCCGCCACGACCGACCGCAGCCTGAAGGTCTACTCGGCGCACGGCGATCCGCAGTGGAACTTTCTTGCCGACTCGGTCTTGCGGTTTCCACGGGCCGCGGCGGACGGCAACCGCCTCGCCGTCGCCAGCGAACTGGGCACGCTCCACGTGATCGACATCCCGGCCGGCCGCATCCTCCACCAGGTCGATCTGGGCGCGGTCGCCACCTCCGCCTGGCTTGCGGACGGCGGGCTCCTGGCCGCCACCTGGATGGGAACGGTGCGGCGGTTCGACGCCGACATGAAAGAACGGTGGCGGGTGAATCTTTCCGACGAACGGCTGCCCGGCGGCAAGCCGTCCAAGCCGTCCGTGCCCACGGCCCGCATCGCGTCCTGGGTCAACGCCGAGCCGAAGCCGTTGCCGCTCGCGCCCAACCTGCTCGACCCCGCGAAACTCAACGTCGTGGTTACCGCCGGCGACCGCTGGACGGGGGAGGTCAACACTGAAGGTCTTTTCGACGGCCGCGACAAGCCGCCCGAGGAGCCGCGGCTCGACTGGTTCAACACCTCCATGATCAATTCTGGCTGGCGGGGCGACTTCAGCCTGGTGTTCGATACCTTCCGCGAACAGTTGCGGGTGGATGCCATCACGCTGGTCGAGGATCCGGCCCACCCCGAGTCGTGGTTGCGCGATGCCCGCCTCGAATACTGGGACGTCGCCAAAGGCCGGTGGGTGTTCGCGCAATACCTGACCTCCGACGGCCCCGTGCATACGCACAAGCTGGCCGCACCGATCGAGGCGAGGAAGTTCCGCCTGACCAAGCCCGATGCCGCCGGCTGGGGCACTGGCGGACTGCGGCTGGCGGAGGTGGTCTTTCACGGGGAGAGCCTGGGCGGCTCGCACCCCGACGTGCAGGCCAACCGACCTGTCGCCGTCCTCCTCGACGAGGAGAAGAACTTTCTGCCGTACGCCGGCCCGATTCCGCCCTACCCGTTCGAGTGGCGGACGGGGCCGGAGGCCGCCTCCGGCGCGGCCTGCATGGTGCTCAAGACGGAGGGCAGCATGGGGACGCTGGGCGACAAGCGGTTCGGGGCGAGCATCCCCGACTGGGATTTCACGATCGTCGAGAAGCCCCGGAAGCAGGGGGAATACCGCTGGCTGCAGTTCTCCTGCAAGCCGCTCGCCGAGAGCGCTCGTGGCTGCACGCTCATCCTGGGCTGGAGTGAGCTCAATCCGAAAGCGCCGAACAATCTTTCCAACTTCATCTGCCTCGACGTCGGCGAATCCGTGAAAGTGCCGTGGCCCTGGCCTCGCGTGCAGCTCCCCGAAAAGTCCAAAGGCGAGTGGACCGATGTTCGCGTCGATCTCTGGAAGGCGATGCAGGTGCTGCCGGAGGAGAAGCGGCGGGCCTTTCGCGTGCAGGGCTTCGGCCTGATGGCCGCCGGCGGCGGCGTCGCCTTCGACCGGATCCTGCTCGGCCGCACGGTGCAGGACCTCAAGAAATCGAAGCCGATCAAGCCATAGCATTTCCACGGGGCGTTGCATGAATCAGATCCGCGGGCGACGAGTCGGATCCGTGCTCGCGGGGCTGGCCGCAGCGTGCGGATGGCTTTGCGGCGCGTCCGCCGAGAACCTCGAGCGGATCGTCCCCCGCGAGGATCCGAAGTTCGACTGCGCCTCAGCCGTCATCGCGGTCGGCCAGGACGGGCTCGTCTACCTGCAAAGCGGCGGCCACGTGCTGGCCGTCACGCCCGACGGCGGCCGCCGCCGGGAAGGCGACGTCGTCCTCGACGGCTGCCACAACGCCACGGCCAACGCCGCCGGCGTCCTGGCCACGGCCAATGCCCACTTCCAGCACGCCGTCTATTTTTACGACGGTGAGTTTCAAAAGACCGCCGCCTGCGCCGAGTACAAGCCGAAGAACTACGACGGCCCGACCCGCGTCGAGGCGGGACAGAGCGGCGATTTCTACGGGCTCGACCGGGACGAGACCCGCGTGCTGCGGATGAGTCCGGCCGGGGGCATCGTGAAGGTGCTGGGGTATCCGGCCACCCTGGCCCGCGTCGCCGACATGCGGGTCGCCGAGCGGGCCGAGGCCGTGTACCTGCTGGCGGAGGACGGTCGCGTGCATTGCGTCGGCTTCGACGGCGCCGAGCGATGGCAGCGGGAGGTGCCGGCCGGATGGCGTGCGGTCTGGACGGTGGACGAGTCGGGCGGCCTTTGCGCCTGGCGAGAGAACGTCACGATCGCGCGGTGGACCGCGGCGGGCGAGCCGCTGCCCGATCTCGAACTGGCGGCCGGCGACGGATCGAAGGCACCGGTGACGGGCATCGCATTCGCCGGCCCGCAACTCGTCGTGAAGCGGGCCGATCCGCGGGAACTCTTCGCGGTCCACGATGCCCGAACGGGCGGATTCATCCGGTCGGTGCCGTCTGCCCACGAGCGGGCGACCGCCGAACTTCCCGGCCTCGTCTGGACGGCGGGCGAATCGGTGCCGCTGGCCATCCGGACGGAGGCCGCGGCGGTCGAAGGCCGGCCGAAAGCGGAGGTACTGAAATGGCGGGTCTGGGCCAGCCCGTTCGGCGACGCCGACTGGCGGGAACTCCCCTGGGAGGACGGCGGCATCTCCGTGCCCAAGGGACTCGCCGGCCTGTATCAGATCCGCATCGCGCCCACGGCCAATGCCACCGCGGCATCCGAATACGCGCTCCGCGCCGTCGTCGAGGTGCGCGCCGCAGGCAGCGCGGGCACGGTCAGCGCCTGGACGCCGCTCAATCGCATCCACTGGGCGCGGGGCGAGGCGATCCCCGTCTCGGTGGAGCTGCGGTCGAAAGAGGCAGGCAGCCCGGGCCGCGCGACGCTCACTCTCGACG
>Ga0194051_1001148_pt1 | contig 14350 bp, 13 predicted proteins | sample SepL2320m_MetaG_FD_161275 | JGI IMG/M metagenome (GOLD analysis project Ga0194051, IMG submission 161275) | Anoxic zone freshwater microbial communities from boreal shield lake in IISD Experimental Lakes Area, Ontario, Canada - Sep2016-L239-20m | ecosystem: Environmental > Aquatic > Freshwater >... | reverse complement strand
TGGGCAGGGGGCTGGCACTCCGCTTCAGGCCGGACTCTGGCAGACTTACACCACCAACAACATGGTTGGCCCAGAATTTTCAGTACTCTTTCAAGCGGATCGAGGACGCTGGACCTATTCGAGCGAACTCAAATTCACGGCTGCATTCAACTGGCAAAATAATGTCTATCGGGGCTCAAATTTTCCAGAAAGTCTCGGTGCCGATTACCTCCGCGCAACATTTACTCCAGCAACCACACTCACGCAGACAACTGGAACAGTAGCTCCTGTAACGATCGAGCCGCCTCCGCTTTTCCTGCAGCTCTATGGCGTCGCTCAACAAAATACAACGAATACTTCCGACTACCGATTCAACTTCTCCCCCATTGGTGAATGGAGATTCGGTGCCAAGTATAGGGTAAGCCAGGCAATTAGTCTCAATGCGGGATACACCGGCATGTGGATGGCAGGGATCGCCAGGGCATCGACCAATACTGGGTATCGGACTGATCAAAAATCGGTCAAGTATGCCGAGCCGCTGAATCCCTTGCAAACACCGAGCAGCACAAACCCTTGGGTCGTCAAAACAACTGGAGAGCATTTTCCAGGCAGCCCAATCGCCTCAGAAAAACCTAATCCAACCTACAACCGAATCGGTCCCGCAGACGGTCAAACGGAATATGTCTTCACAAACGGCCTCGACTTCGGTGTAGAAGTGAAATACTAATCCGAAAGCCAGTCTGCTGTTGCGCCACGAACTTGTGAGAGTTTTCCAAGTCGCTCGCGTAGCGGCTCCCAAAGATTGCTCTCGCTCACTGCAACGGTCGTGAGAAACGGTATTGGAATCCCTTTTTCATCGATCTGAACAAATCCCAAAAGACCGTCCATCCATGGCAGTCCGCCCGATTCCAAGGGCATTCCAACGACACCCACGACCAGATACGCCTGACGTACTTGTAATACTGCACCGCGAATTTCGACAAGTGTTCCAACGCGAACAGGCTGTCGACACTCGATCGAAACCACGCGACGTAACAGCAGGTTTGCTTCTTCTCCAACGGCTCGACAAGCGGTGGCATACGAAGCTTCCAGGGCAAATCGCATCAAACTTCCGGCGTAGAGCGTACTGTGGTGGTTGGAATCGGCCGGAAGAACCAATCGATGGCTTGTCGTCTCTGATCGATCGTTCATCATCATAATTTTCCCACTCGATGTCGGCTGAAGGCTCGATACTCGGAATCTCTGTATTGCCCTAAGGCTCGACTCTCTTGAACCTAGTACTGTGCGCGGCTTGAACTTCTGTGTGAACGTACCGCATGAGAGCCGATTTGCGAACAGACTCTCAAGAGCGACCGGGGTTTTGAGAACGGATCATCCGCCTGCCGCAATTAAAAAGATACAGGAACTCTCATTTACGAGCCGTGTTCGCCGTTGAATGCACCGAGGCTCGCTGCGATTCGGGACTCGAAATAGTTCCTGAACGATCGAAACCAATCGCAGCTATCTCTTCGGACAGAGCCATCACCGTCTCGCGAATCTGCGAGGGAGTATGAACTGAGCTGATAAAAAATCTCAGTCGCGCCGCGCTCTCTTCGACCGCCGGATAGAGAATCGGCTGCACGTTAATGCCACGAGTAAAAAGTGCCTTTGATACTTTGAGGCAAGCCACCGAATTTCCAAGAATAATCGGGATGATTGCCGTGCCGCCCGACATTCCTGTATTTAATCCGGCCGCTTTTGCCAGATCCAAGAAGAGTTCGGCGTTGGCTCGCAACACCGTCACTCGATTGGGTTCACGCTCAAGCACGCGAATTGCCGCAAGTGCGGCTCCGGCAGATGCAGGCGGCATTCCGCAAGCATAGACAAACCCTGGCGTCGTGTATTTGAGCCACTTTACAAGTGCATGACTCCCGGCAATATAACCACCGCAACTTCCCAAGCCCTTTGAGAGCGTACCCATCAGCAAATCGATGTCGTGAGGATCACATCCATAGTGTTCGGCAATGCCTCGACCGTGAGACCCCATGACTGCCGTGCCATGGCAGTCATCGACCATCAGAAGAGCCTTATGATGCTTTGCAACCTGAATGAACTGTGGCAAATTGGCAAAGTCGCCGTCCATGCTGTAGACGCCTTCAATCACCACAAGTACGCGACGGTATTCTCCACGAATCTGCCTCAGGAGCTTATCGGCAGCCTCGGCATCGTTGTGCGAAAAAGCGCGCCTTCTGGCCCCCGAAAGAATTGCGCCTTGCATGAGGCTGTTATGGGCAAGACTGTCGTGAAGGACAAGATCGCCCGGCCCCACCACATGGCCGATCACCGTTTCATTCGTCGCATGGCCACCGACAAATACGATCGCATCTTCCATACCAAAGAAATCGGCGATCTTTCGCTCGAGTTCTCCGTGAATTACTTTTTCACCCGACACAAGACGACTCGCTGATACGCTCGTGCCGTATCGATCGATTGCCGCCTTGGCACCGGCCATCACAGCTGGGTCTCCGGACATGCCAACGTAGTTATAAGTAGACCAACTCACCATCTCGCGACCGGCAATTTTCGTTCGATCGAGTGCGATTCCTTCGTGAACTGTAAAATAGGGGCTCTCGAATCCGGCTGCTTTCGCCATGGAAAGAGTCTGCTCAAGCATTCGCACTTCTGGAAACTGTGCGATGTCGTAGCAGTCTGAAGCAATTTGTTTTTCCGGGGGAGTGATTGGTGCGAGGGTTACGTTTCCAACCGGAAGATAGTCGAGAATCGCCGCAGCCACTTCCCGGCACGTTTCGATACTCGGAAGAACCTGTTCGGGAAACCGCCCGCCAAATGTCTCCTCAAGGCTCGCGATAATCTCCATGCGTTCAAGCGAATCGAGTCCGAGTTCCACGATATTTGTATCTTCCGAAAGTTCGACAGCCCGCTCTTTTGCAATCTGTCGAACATGCTTGTAAACCGCCTGAAGCACTTCTTCTGGAATCTCCCGGCTCGAAGACACCTGCGTTCCAACAGACCGTTGACGCGAGAGCCTAGGAAGCGTTTCACTTGAAACTTTTGTCTTGCTGTCAGACTCAATCGGAGTTTCTACCGGAGCGAGCCAGCCGACATACTGTTCAACCAAATCAAGTGATCCATCCAAAAACTGCTGCTTACAAGAATGTCGCTGGATCTTTCCACTGCTCGTTTTTGGAATGCTGTTGGGCCGAACCATCACGATCGCTTCAACGACAAGTTCGTGTTCACTGGCCAAGCGACGACGAATCGCATCGAATGCGCCGGTAATTTCTCCGGGTTCACGGCGACCTCGTTCAAGTTCTGCAATCACCACAATCCGTTCACGTCCATCAATATCTACTGAAAATGCAGCCACCGAACCGGCTCGCACAATCGAACTTGCAGCTTCCACAGAATGCTCAATGTCCTGCGGATAATGATTTCGACCGCGAATAATGATGAGGTCTTTGAGCCGTCCGGTAACAAACAATTCGCTGTGATCAAAAAAGCCAAGGTCGCCAGTTCGCAGATAAGGACCTGGGTTCACCTGAAGGAAGCCGCCGGGAACCTGCTTGATAATCGCTCTAAAAGAGTGTTCCGTCGCATCCGTTCGATTCCAGTACCCCTGCGCAACGCTCGGTCCACTGACCCAAATTTCACCAACTTTTCCTGGAGGCAACGCTTCGCATGAATTGGGATCGACGATGACAACGTCTTGGCCGTCAAGCTCGCGGCCACTCCCGACGAGCCGGCGTGTTCCCGGTGCAAATGCTGAACGAGAAAGTGCTAAGCCTGTTTCAATCGACGCAGCATCAAATGAACGTATGACAGGAGGTTCAAACTTCATGCCGCCGGTGACAATCAACGTGCTTTCCGCGAGACCGTAGCAAGGGTAGAAGGCTTCGCGTCTGAATCCACACGGCCCGAATGCATCACAGAAAGCATCGATCGTTTCCGGCCGTACCGGTTCGGCTCCGTTAAACGCTAAAGACCAGCTTGAAAGATCGAGCGATGCCCGCTGCTGTGGCGTAATCTTTCGCACGCACAATTCGTACGCAAAATTTGGTCCACCGCTGATTGTGGCCCGATACTTGGAGATTGCATGGAGCCATCGAAATGGCTTTTGTAAAAATGCTACCGGGGACATGAGCACATTGAATTTTCCACTGTACAGCGGAACAAGAATTCCACCAATCAAACCCATGTCATGAAAACTCGGCAGCCACAGCACACTCGATTGCGAACGGGTGATCTCAAAAGCCTGCATGATTCGCAGCGAGTTATGAAGCAGATTTCGATGCGAGAGCATGACGCCTTTGGGAGTGCCGGTCGAGCCGCTGGTGTATTGCAAAAAGGCGAGAGTACTGCCGTCGATCGCCGGACGATTCCATCGATCGGCCCACTCGGGCTCGATTTCTCCGTCCACTTTCCATACGAGTCGTTTAAGGCAAGGAGTGTCGGTTCGAAGAGCGTCGAATCGATCGAGTACATCACGGGTTGTGAGTGCCACCGCAGCGTTGGCATCTGAGGCAATTGCTTCGATTCGTTCCACTGAGCGATTCTTTCTCGGTGGATAAGCCGGAACCGCAATCGCTCCACCGTAAAGACATCCCATGAACCCAGAAATGAATTCCAGCCCGGGGGGATAGAGAAGCAGAATGCGTTTGCCAGTCATCCCTTGTGAGACAAGCCACGCTCCCACCGCTCGGGCCTTGCGGTCGAGTTCGCAATACGTGGTATTGAGTTCCTCGTTCTCACCATCCACAAGAAACGTGAATGCTCGGTCGTGAGGCCGATAACTCGCCCGCTGTCGAAGCAAGTCGACAAGGGTCGGGGCAAATGTCGTCTCTGTATTTGTTTCCTGCATCAGTGCCCCACGTCGTGGACGACTCAAACCTAATCAAACGATCACGTACTGTCTGGTGCTGACTGTCAACGTTCTCCTACCGACGGACTCTTTCCACCTGCCCAACACCAAATCCGTTCCAGCATTCCTGCACGCAAGCGGTACTACCTGCACGTACATGAAAAACCAGACTCACTGGAAAATCGGCAGATGGACCGGGTAGAACACAATTCTATTACGCCACGACCAAACAATCGGAACGAGCGATACGCTGGGAAAGAGAGGAGACGAGATTATCTCCTTTACGAAACGAAAATCGTAGATACGACTTACATTGTATGCGTCACAACGATTGTGCAGGCTACAAAATTTTTCCCAGACACTTGGGCGATCACCTAGCAATGAATTCAATCGTCCTCTTTGCAGAGAACGCTATCGAAGGTTTCGACTCTGTGCTTTCGAGAAACCCTTCGGTCAAACAATCCCTTGTTTTAGACCCACTTTCGCTTTGAGACATTTTCAACACGATCGTGAAAGTTTCCAAGAAGACCGCCAATCACATCCCATCGATCAACTCGCCGAACTTCGATGTCGCCTTGTTCATTCACTCGCACCAGACAGGTGTCGGTAAGGCCGACGCGATGAAGTTCTTCGGAAGATACTTCCCCAGGCTCAAGCAGGCCCATCAGCGTGTGTCCTGTCATTTCAATAAATCGCATGGTTCCCTCTCCACTCAATCGCTCGTGAATCGCTGCCGTTCTCTCCCCGCGTACCTTTCCGAAGGTTTTCCCGTGCGGAGCATTACGTTAACGAACCCAAGGCGTTCCTTCAATCGATCGCTCTTTCGTAGCGCGATCGCACGAATCCTCAGGACATTCTACGACTGGTGCTCGACACCAGCACCGAGTAAGTCCGAGTAGAGACGTTCTAGTACGACAAATTGTTGTGGTTCAATTTCTTCTGCTCGCATCGTGTCGGGAAAACTCAACCGTGCAAATACTTCTGATACCACACGCTTGGCACGATCATCTTTTTTTCCACCTGCCATTGCCACAAGCACTCCTTTGAGATGTTTGCGCCGATGACAGAATACGGTTCGAATGAACTCATGAAACCGTTTTCGATTCTCAATTGTGGAACGAAGGCGATCATCCACATCCAATCTTACAATTGCTGACTCCACTTTGGGTCGCGGCCAGAAAACGTTTGGTGGAAGAATTCGAACAATCTCACTGCGACACTGGCTGCCAACCCACACCGACAAAGCGTTATACGCGTGACACGCTGGACCGCTGGTCATTCGTTCAGCCAACTCCCTCTGCACCGTCACGACAGCGCAGTCAAAAGTACGGTCGAGTTCCAACAGATTTGAAAGTACAGGTGTCGCAACACAAAATGGAAGGTTGGCCACAAGCATGAATCGACCGCTGGGCGACTGGGCAAGTGATTCTGAGACTGCGTCGGTAAGGCTCTTGGCAAGAATATGCTTCGATTCAAGGGCGTCGCATTCTAGTAGGGTGACATTTTTGCAATTCACGAGTTGTTCTCGAGCAAGTTGCGCGAGTCGACGATCAATTTCCACCGTGATCACACGCCCAGCCAACGGTGAAAGCCTGCAGGTAAGCGCTGCGGTTCCCGTACCGACTTCGAGCACAACATCGTCTGGTCGTAGATTGACTGAACGGATCGCTAAATCGATCAAGTTGAGGTCGACAAGAAAATTCTGCCCTCGCTTAGGATCAATTGTAAAACCGACTTCCTCAAACCACTGTTTGAGGTACGAAGTTGTCTGTCGAGGCGATCCCTCACCTCGAGACTGCAGGTCTTCAGAACTCGAGCGATTGTTTTCATGTGACGATGGTTGGTCTGTCTGTTGGTCCTTCATTCGCTCGACCTCTGCGATGATGGAATTGTTTTAGTACTGAGCCAACGTGCAACATATTTGAAGACTAGGTCAGTCTCAAGATTTACTTCTTTGCCGATCTCGAGTTGTCCCAAGTTCGTAACCATCAGAGTATGTGGTATCAGTGCCACGCTGAACGCATCGTCGCCGACGTCGACCACGGTCAGACTTACGCCATCAATCGCAACGGATCCCTTGGGTGCCATTTGGGCGACGAGTTCGCGTGCTGCAGTCAACCAACAAGTCGACCACGAACCGAGAGTCTCCATCCGCGTTAGTCTTCCTACCCCGTCCACGTGTCCGGTCACCACATGACCGCCGAGACGATCATCCCATTTCATTGCTCGCTCAAGGTTGACGGCATTTCCAACAACAAGCCTGCCAATGGATGTTTTGGAAAGTGTTTCGGGACCGGCCTCGAAGATCAGTGTTTCATCGCTGTGACCGACTACCGAAAGACAGCATCCGTTGATCGACACGCTGTCACCGATCGTACTTTCACCCGCGAGGCTGCCTGCAGCAATCGAGATACGAATACCGGGCCCATCAGGCATTGTCTCGGTAATGGTTCCCATCCGTTCAATCAATCCGGTGAACACGCTGCACGCCCTATTCTGCTTAAAAGTATTTTTCCAAAGAAAACATTCGAGGAGAGCCTGCTGTCAGGTTCAAAAACGCATGAGTCAATCCACTGCTCCTCTCCTGTGCAGGAAATGGTAGTCCGCTTGCAACGCGTCATCCACGCCACAGGCGCAAACGCCGACCGAGACTTGCACAAGAAATTTCTAGCGGCACAATTCGCTTGGAACAATCATGGATTTGAATTTTTTATGAGTGCAACCTCCGCAGAGTTTCTTAAGCGACAATGCGAGGGGTTTTCAAACTCACGCACAATCGATTTTTCCACTCTCTACACCTTAGAGTCTGCCTATCACTCGACACCTTTTTTGGAGCGCGTTGTTCATGAGCACAATCGTCGATATTCAAGCCCGCCAAATCCTCGACAGCCGCGGTAATCCCACCATCGAAGTCGATGTGAGTCTCGCCAGTGGTGCCTTTGGCCGTGCTGCTGTGCCAAGTGGAGCAAGCACAGGCGCCCACGAAGCGTGGGAGCACAGAGACGGTGACAATGCCGTGTATCTTGGAAAAGGTGTTCTTGAAGCAGTCGAACATGTGAATACCGATATTGCCGAAGAACTCGAGGGCCTCGATTCACTCGATCAAACAACTGTTGACCAGCGAATGATTGAACTCGATGGAACATCCTCAAAAAAGAAACTCGGGGCCAATGCGATTCTGGGAGTTTCACTTGCCGTTGCACATGCCGCTGCAGAACACTGCGGCCTGCCACTGTATCGATACCTCGGTGGAGTCACGGCTCGACTCTTACCGGCTCCGATGATGAACATCATCAACGGTGGCGCACACGCCGACAATCCACTCGATGTGCAGGAATTCATGATTATGCCACTCGGATTCAATTCTTTTGACAGTGCACTGCGAGCTGGAGTTGAAACATTTCATGCACTCAAGAAAGTTCTGAAAGACAAAAAGCTCTCAACGGCCGTTGGCGATGAAGGTGGTTTTGCGCCACATATAGGAACCTGTGCCGAAGCGCTTGAAGTCATTCTGGCAGCCATTACTGCCGCAGGCTATGAACCAGGCACTCAGATTGCCATCGCTCTTGATGTCGCTGCCACTGAACTTTTTGACGCCACAACAGGTCATTATTCGATTGAAGGAAATTCGTTCGATTCGACTGGAATGGTTGCGTTCCTCGAAAGTCTGGCGAGCCGTTATCCAATTATTTCAATTGAAGATGGATGCTCCGAGGATGATTGGAAGGGATGGAAGTTGCTCTCTGAAAAAATCGGAGCATATGTACAACTCGTTGGTGATGATTTATTTGTTACCAATCCAATCCGCCTGGAAAGAGGAATCTCAGAAGGAATTGCCAACAGCATTCTGGTGAAGGTTAACCAGATCGGCACGCTCACCGAGACGATTGCCGCAGTAGGACTCGCTCACCGTAGCGGTTACACATCAATCGCCAGTCATCGCAGCGGCGAAACCGAGGATGCCACAATCGCTGATCTTGCTGTTGGACTGTCCACCGGACAGATCAAAACCGGCTCCGCATCCCGCAGTGATCGCGTAGCCAAGTACAATCAGTTGCTGCGCATTGCGGAGTCGCTTGGTGAAGGTGCTCTTTATGCCGGTCCTCAGGTGCGATCACGATGGACCGGGATCGTCTGATCTTTTTTCCTGGGCATAGTATTGTGTTTTTTCTCTTTCGAACTGTCTCACTTCAAATCATTCACACTACTGGTTCTGTGGAGAATTCGTATTGAATTCAACCGAAACGAGTTCCCCTCTCACTGACAGCCTTTGGTTTTGGATCGCCTGTTTTGCGACCATGGCGCTGGTGGGTCTTTTCGTCATCGGGCCAAAATTTGATCGACGTCAGCGACAGATCGAGAACCGTTTTTTAGGCAGAGAACATCTCGCTACGCAGCGAACACAACTTTTAAAGGAAGCGCCTTTCAATCCTCAGCACGAAGCAACCGCAAACGATCCTGTGATTATTGAATCCGACCAATCGCATCACACTCCTCCAATCGTTCCGCTGTGGCCTCTTGCAAGCCTATCGCTTGTTCTCATTTTGATTTCAAGCCTGATGCTTTTTCGGGAGCGGCAGCGATTGAGCGTGCTCGTGGCTGCAGACAAGATCCGATCACATGCTCCCAGCAGTACTCTGAAAGACGTTTCCGCCGAGTCGGTTGATGTCTGTTGATGTCGGTTGATCTCTCAATTCGCAGGCCGTGCTTTTCGTTCAAACTCTTAACGTATTCAGAGCCTGAAAACGTTAACCGATGATGGACCGACGCCTGCTCACGTAATCCCAGACGACAAAGCGGTCAAGTTCTTTTCCTGCTGTAAAAAAAACACGACCCTGCGCTGACTGCGCAAGTCGATACGCGAACTGAATGTCTTCGCGAGACTGAGACCAACCCGAAAGCAAAAATATATTGACTGTTATTCCTTCACGGTGACACGCTCTCGCTTCTCGAAGCGTTGCTTCTTCGGTACGAGCATTGGGCGGGTAGAGCAAAAATAATTGACTTCCCTCGAAGTGAGCCGTTGGAAGGCCGTCCGTAATGATGATCACCTGTCGATTTGGCGTATCCTGTCTGGCCATATGCCGACGGCTCAACTGCAAGGCATGCTGAATATTGGTGAAGTGAGCCGGAACATCCTGTTCCAAAATCGCAGGATCACTCATGTCGGCACGAAGCCGAACCACCGAGTCAAAGATCGACACCGGTTTAGGCATCAATTGGACAATTTCCGCTGCCGTTCGAACCTTTGCAAAAGAATACATCTCAATAAATTGAAGTGAATCACCCGGATATTCCCGCGTCACGAGTCCATGTAAAGCAAGCGCCATGCGTTTCACAGAAACGTAGAGGCCTCCATATCGCATTGAACCACTCATGTCGAGCACAACGGTCGTGGCACACTTCGGAGTATTGCGTGTTTTGTGCACCTCAATGTCGCGAGGCTCCATTTTCAGTGGCAGCGACGGTCCTGATCGCAGCATCGTATTCACGAGCGAGCCAGGAATATCCATGTGGGCAACAGAATCTCCAAATTCATACGGCCGCGTTGGCACCTGCTCCACCGATCCATCTCCAATCACATAATTTGAGTGCCGACCCGTTCGTGAAGGGGCAAGTGATGAAAAAATCTTTTCGAGCAAACGGCCCTGAAAGACTCGCATCGCTTTCGGTGTCAGCGAGTAACCTTGCGATGATTTTTCGAGCCCCTGTTCGGCAGCCATCTGTTCAATCATCTCTTGTACCTGTCGACGAAGACGATCGAGTTCATCAAGCTGTCCGTCTTCGGCAAAACGGCCAAGCGCCTCCATATCGATCAACGCAACTTTTGCGTTTTGAGCAGCCTCTTCGAGTTGCTTTAAAAGGCGTTCTATCGTCTCAAGTTCTTCTTTTACCTCGAGCGCTTTCAGCACATCGAGTTTTTCATTTCCATGAAACGTCCATTTGGTCGCAAGTTCTTCGACTTGATACAGATCAGCAAGACGGTCAACGACTCCCACCAACTCCACACCAAAGCGGCTTTGATCATTGTTTTGCGCAAACCAAAGTCGTTCGAGTTCTCGCAACTGTTCCTCTTTCACCGCATGGTGAAATTGATCGCGAAACTTCGCCGGAGGTTGCACGCTATCTGCCACGGCGCGGAACGCCTTTCTCGCCTTTTTTTGAACGGAGCGGGTCTCAAAATATTCTAGAATTTTTCGGCGGCGTTCCTTGAGCATGGCTCGCAAGCTTTCAAGCGACGGCCCCAGTCCCCTGATCTGGCTCGGGTCAATCTCCACCGCATCTGCCAGTTGTTCTGGAGTTAGCTCAGAGATCTCTCCGTACGTCAACAAATGCTCCATGGCCGCAGAAACCATATCGGCATTCAACGGCCGAGGAGGTGGAATTCCAACCGGATCATATCGTTGATAGGTATGGACAATTCCACCAAGAGTTTTTCGCGTTGGCATTGAGTCGCTCCAAAACAAAACATGGTCGAGGCAATTCGTTCTTACCTGTAGCCGTGCGTGTCGTACACCGTTCGCCCATGCTCCTGAACGCGAGAGATTCTTTCAGTGGCATACAGTCCGGCCAGCACGAACTCGACGCAACTGGCTCGAACGGCTGGATCATTTGAGGCACTGACATCAAACGCTCGCTGCCACACGGCTGGAACCTTTTGAACAATCTCTGCGTACTGCGACGAAGGCACCATGTCACCCACTTCGATTTTAACCCCTTCGGCAAAGACTTTCGCAATCTCATCGAGCGAATGTTTCTCAACATATTCTTCAAAGACTTTTGCAATCGCTTCAGCCATCACGGCGTCAAGTATCTGTCGTTCTGACATTTGATGGCTTCCCATCATATCGAGTTCGAGTTTGCCGAGGCTCGACGAATAGAGATGACCAAGATCACTGATTCGCGGAACAGAGGGCGTTTCTCCCAGCCGGACTCCACGATGACGGGCGCTTGCAATCATGGTTTTATAATTCGCAATAGAGATTCGGGCACTCACTCCTGATTGATGATCAATGAACTTGCTGCGCCGAGCGGCCATTGTGATTTCTTCAATGATCTCCTTCATAAAAAATGGTACGGCGACTGGAAAAGGTCCTCCTTGTTCAATCTGTGCCTCTTGCACACACACTTGGATTCCCAGATCACGATCTCGCGGATAATGAGTGTGAATCACGGCACCAATCCTGTCCTTTAACTGTGGAATCACCTTTCCAGAACGGTTGTACGTCGATGGATTCGCTGAGAAGAGAAGCATCACATCGATGTCAAATGAAATGGGGTATCCGCGAATTTGGACATCTCGTTCCTCGAGGATATTAAACATTCCTACCTGGACGAGTTCGTCGAGTTCGGGAAGTTCATTCATCGCGAAGATGCCGCGATGCATGCGAAGGATCAGACCAAAGTGGAGTGAGTCTTCTGCTGACATACTCGTGCCCCCAGCAAGTTTTGCTGGATCAATTTCACCAATGATGTCGGCAAATTTTGTTCCTGGAGCCAGCCGTTCTGCGTATCGCTCCTTACGAGGCCACCATGCGATTGGAACATCGGCTTCGTCGTGGGTGGCTACATACGATTTTCCAACTCGGGTAATCGGAGCATACGGATCGTCATGCAAGGGTGTTCCCGGCAGATCGAGATAGGGCAGCAGTGGGTCTAAAAAACGAACCAACAAACGCATGAGACGACTTTTAGCTTGTCCTTTTTCCCCAAGAAAAAGCATGTCGTGCCCAGCCACCAGTGCGATGTCAATTTCGGGAATGACCGTGTCGTCATACCCTACAATCCCTGGAAAAAGTTCTTCTCCTTCAGAAAGCATTCGCAGAAGATTTTCGCGAACTTCTACCTTTACAGAGCGACTCTTCCATCCAGATTGTCTGAGATCTTTGAGATTGAGCGGGAGCGTGGCGGACATTGATACTCCATCGTACAAAGGGAGCAAATAAAAATTGATTTCCACACAACACATTGGTTGGAAACGTTCTCGAGTTCAAATTCCTTTGAGAACTCGAGGATTGTAGACACCCCAGCCTCACGACCACCACGCATCGCGTGAACTTTTTCAAATCATTCACAACGAGGGGTCGGAATCAGTCCACCGGTTGAGAGGGAGAAGGCAACGCGGAATGGAGTTGTGCTGCGTTAACAGCGACGCCGCCTGGTCTCAATGCCAAGGAACGAGAAGAAGTGGAAACTGTAGTTCTTCGATTTTCACGGTGAGTAGAAAGAGATTCTCTTGTTTGAACTCTCATTGTTCCGAGTGCGGGGGGAACAACGGCGACTTTTTCGGCAGGTTCTCGAACGTTGGTCAAAACCGGTGCTTTGGCAATCGGAAGCCTTATCATAAACGCTGTTCCTAGGCCCGGTTTGCTCTCTACCCGAATCCGCCCGCGATGCCCTTCAATAATTTCGCGACACGCAGAAAGACCAAGCCCAGCGCCTCCCTTTCCCGTATCATCAGGTCCAGTTTTTGTCGAAAAATGAGGTTCAAAAATCCGCCGCAGCACCTCTTGGGTCATCCCTGTTCCCGTATCACGAATGATACAGTCGACCAGATCGCTTGAAGGATCGTACGCCAGCTTGAAAATTAATCGTCCACCGCTGGGCATCGCTTGACGGGCGTTTGTCAAAAGATTCAAAAACACTTGATGAATCTGTCCTGGGTTGGCCATGACGCGAGGAACTGTCACAAATTCGCGTTCCACTTGAACCCGGTACTTCATCATCTCGCGTTCGAGGAGAACAAGTACCTCTTCTGCGAGTGACTCCAAATGCACTGGCTCCATTCGGCTCGATTGCTTCCGAGACAGTGTCAGAATGCTTCTCGAAATACAGGCTGCTCGTTCCCCCGATGAAAGAATCTTCTCCAGAGCCTTGTCGCGAGTGGGCACATCCTTGTGCCGGATTCCTATCTTTGCATAGTTGATAATGGTCGTCAGCGAATTATTGAACTCATGACTTGCGATGCTGAGCATTTCGCCGAGTGTGGCTTTTTTCTGAGCGTGGAGAAGGTCGTGTCGTAATGAGGCAACTTCGCGAGCATGTCGAGCGATAAGAATTTCTATCTCTCGTTCAGACGCTCGGTGCGGTCGGTCAACGGAGAGAGATTCTTTTTGAACCTGACAACAGGGCTCCACAGATTCGTTTGTAAGGGGGAAATGATTTTCCATGACTTGCCCCGCTAGGAGGCCCTATTCCAATTTTCATCTTAAAAAATGGACGTTTTCGAAAAAACTGATTTTCGCCCGCAACTCAAGCCATACACTCTCGTTAGAGTTCTCATGAACTCCTTCCGAAAGCATGTAACAAAAAAGATATGCGGCCTTCAACCTGTCAGACCTCCTATGGTTATCGTCGGATGGGTATGGCTCTCTAAAGCTCTCCATGGCTAGAATCTTCTCGACAATCAGAGCCGCTTCATTCCGTTTAGCCGCTTAGAAAACAATTTCACCCCGCAAGGTCATCTCATGTGCTACAGATCACGCGAAAGCAACACGAACGTTTCGACACTTC
>Ga0194051_1001147_pt1 | contig 14352 bp, 12 predicted proteins | sample SepL2320m_MetaG_FD_161275 | JGI IMG/M metagenome (GOLD analysis project Ga0194051, IMG submission 161275) | Anoxic zone freshwater microbial communities from boreal shield lake in IISD Experimental Lakes Area, Ontario, Canada - Sep2016-L239-20m | ecosystem: Environmental > Aquatic > Freshwater >... | reverse complement strand
CCGACACCATCGCCACCATCATCGGCCTCGTCACGCCGGTCCTGGTCTGGGCCATCCCCAACAAGAAGGTGGCTGACAGATGACTTGGCAGGAGGTCGTTGCGGTCACGGTGGTGCTCCTCGGCCTTGGGGCCGGGGCGTTCCTCGTGGTGCAGCGGCCTTCCTTCTGGATCGAGTTCGGCGCGCGGCTGGGCAAGGCGCTGCTGCCGCTGTCGTGGCGCTATGTCTCCAAGAGGATTCCGCCGGAAGAGGAGGCTGCGTGGCGTCAGGCGGAGAGGCGGGGGCAGGGGGAGGAGTGGTTGAAGAAGCGATGGCGGCGAAGTTCTGGCCGGTGAGCGAGATGGCCAAATACTGATCGGATTTCCACTATCACATCGACCGAACTCGTCCACGACGAGGTGGACGACAGAGCTACGATGAATCAGAAATCCTCCCTTCCTCAAGTCACCCGGTTTGTCTCACGACCGCTGATGCCGATTAGTGAAATGCGAGACCGAGGTCCTTTCGCCTCCAGTGTTGCGGGTGTTGATGAGGCCGTGCCGACCCGATCAATCGATCTACTCTAAATCGACGTTACAACGTCAGAGTCCTCTCTGGAGTGATTTTTCTTTTACGAGAAAAATAGCGAGCGTCGCAATGCATATACCAAAGTAGATGTACAAGAGATACTGTCCGGCATATTGCGACGTACCGTAAACACCGTTTGACCAAATGCCGATCAGACCGAGCAGGTAAGAACTAGGTATCAGGCCGAGAATGTAAGGTGAGAGTTGGGGAGCCCGCTTGCTGATCAGCATATAGATAAATCCTGTCAGAAAATTCGAAATGCCGAAAGTTCCAAGCATGAAGAACTGATCAACTGGCGTTGTATCTACATTAAACCCGGCAATAGTGACCGCAGACCAATGAAGCGCATAGGTGTGCATGAAGCCGCGCAGCAGGTCGTAGAGCCCAAGTCCGAATAAAACGCGTGCGGGAAGCGCGTATTTTCGCGAAATCTCTTGTGTCAGTTCAGCCTCCTTGTCATCGACGGCGAGCCAACATGCTTTCTGTTGCGCCATGCAGGCTACAACTATGCGCGGTTGATGTTCTTCACGCCACCATTGTCTGCTGGTGGCTGGTGGTTGGCGGCTGATCCAATATTTTTAAAGCTTGCAGAAGATGAGAGATGAGTGAGCGAGCCCTGCTCCACCAATGGACATCCAGAGGTTTCACGCGGCCCTTTGGCTGAATGGCCCGTCTTTAGCTCTGATAGAAGCTGCTGCTGAAGAAGCCGGGGAACTTGAGGCACTATGGCGTTTGCCTTGACCAAAGGTGCACTTCAACGGTGGGGCAATCCGCCCTTCGCCTTTTCGCTGTGATAGAGGCGGCAGCGGGTCTTGGGCAGGCCGTCCTCGGTGTAGGATGGCTCGTGCGTCTTCGACATCATGCGGTTACGTAGGCTGAGATGTTTCAAGTGATAGGGTTGCAGCAGCGGATCATGCGACATCTGCGCTGTTCGTTTCATGCACGTGAACGCTAGAGCCCCATCGCCAGCTTGCGGCCTTCGTAAATTGCCATTGCGGCATTGCGCGCCGCAATCGCATCGCCGATCATCGGCGCACCGAGCTCGTCGCCCAGCGCATGTTCGGAGACATTAGTGGCGGCCACAACAAGCGTGTCCGCGGCGATGTGTTCAGTCGAACCACCGAAGGGCTGGATCGCAGCGCCGTTGCCGTACCATTCGCGAAGGATTGTCTCGGTCCTCATGATGACGCCCAGTTCGCGCAGGCGCGAGCGCAGCTGGATGTCGGCATTGGTGCGCGCCATCTCGGTCATGACAGCGGGGGCGGGAGTGACCACTGTCACCTCATGACCTCCTTCGGCCAGCGTCAGAGCGACGCCGGCACCCTTCCAGTTTGCCGTTTCGTCGAGCACGATCACGCGCCTCCCGGGCCGTGCGATGCGGGCCATCACATCTTCCGCGCTCGCCACGTTACCACGCTCGATGCCGGGCAGCGCATCATGCTCGGGCATGGCGCGCTGGAAACCCTTGCCGTCTGGTAGCGAGCCGGTGGCAACAATCACCACATCCGCGCCCATGTCTTGGACTTCCTCGGCATCGAGCGGTGTGTTGAGCAGTACCTTGACCTGTAGTCTGGTCAGCTGACGCTCGAACCAGTCGAGATAGTCGATGATCTGGTGGCGACGCGGCGTTAGGCCTGCGAGGCGGAACTGGCCGCCAAGCTTGTCGGACGCCTCCGCGAGGGTAACCTGATGACCACGTTCGGCTGCAACCCGCGCCGCCTCGAGTCCAGCGACGCCACCGCCCACGACAAGCACTTTCCGAGGCTTTTCCGCAGGCGTGAAGCGGTCGCCGCCCCACTCGAACTCGCGGCCGGCGCTGGGGTTGATGAGGCAGGAAATCCAATAGTCGCGGTAGCGCCTGCCCCAGCACATCTGGTTGCAGGAGAGGCAGGGGCGCACGTCCTCGGGCCGTCCTTCCTTCGCCTTGTTGGCAAGGTGCGGATCGGCGATCTGTCCACGCACGATGGACACCATGTCCGCCTGCCCGGAGGCCACGACGTAGTTGGCATTCTCGGGTGTGCGCACATGGGCTTCGCACTGCACCTTCGCATGCTTCACCACCTGCTTCAGCGCCTCGGCGTGAGGCACACCCAGCTTGTCGGCGTAGAAGACGTTGGGGATGATGCCGGTCCCATTGAAGTAGCTTCCGGTGCCGCAGGTCACGTAATCCATAAGCTGACGCTCGTCATGCCAAGCGATGATGTCCTGCAGTTGCTCGATCGTCTGCGAAACTGGGCTCGTCGGATCCATGTTGACGGCAAGTCCGATGATGAAGTCGTCACCCGCCATCCTGCGGATGCGTTCCATGATGGTGCGCGAGAAGCGCATGCGGTTCTCGAAGCTGCCGCCCCATTTGTCGTCGCGGCGGTTGTTGAAGGGCAGCCAGAACTGGTCGATGATTGCATTATAGGCCGCGAACAGCTCGATGCCGTCGAAGCCTGCCTCCTTGGCCCGCCGTGCCGCCTGCACGAAGCTTTCGATGATCTCCTCGATTTCCACCTCGATCATGGCGTGGCTGCCATCCGAGTCGTGGAAGGAGGGTAGACCCGAGGGCGACCAGTTCGGCTGATAGGAATTGTCGAAGTCGCCATGCTGGCCGACGTGATAGAGCTGGTGGCAGATGACTGCGCCATGGCCATGCACGGCATCGGTGATCTTGCGAAAATGCGGAATGATCTCGTCGGTCGAGTGGCGGAAGTTGCCGCGGGTTAGCACCGCCGTTCGGTGCACGGGCACCGGTTCGACGACGATCATGCCGACGCCGCCGCGGGCTCGCTCCTCATAATAGCCGCGGTGGCGTTCGCCGGGCAGGCCATCGACTGACATGTTGGCGGTGTGCGAACCGAAGACGATTCGGTTCCTGAGCGTCTTGTGGCGGAGCTGCAGGGGCTGGAACAGGGCAGGGAACGGGTTCGACATGGTGCTTCCTCAATCCAGGGGGGCGCCGCCCTGTTCGGTCCGCCGCGCCACGAAGGCGTCGAGCGCCTCAGCGGTGGCCGGGTCGAATTCGGGTTCGACATATTGTTGCAGCGCCTCCTGCCAGATGGCGGTCGCGCGTTCCGCTGCGGACTTGCCACCTGCCTCGAGCCACGCGCCATGGTTCTGGGTGGCGGAGACTAGGGGACGGTAGAAGGCGGTCTCAAAGGTTGCAATAGTGCGCGGCGTGCCGAAGAAGTGCCCGCCGGGCCCGACCTCGGCGATCTCCGCTAGAGCCAGCGTGTCCGCGTCGATGCGCGGCGGTACCAGCATCTGGGCCACGCTCTGGACGATCTCGCAGTCGAGCACGAATTTCTCGTAGGATGTGCACAGCCCGCCCTCAACCCAGCCTGCCGCGTGCATGATGAGATGTGCCCCGGCGGTCGCGGCGGCGAAGCAGGCATTGGCCGATTCATAGCCGCTTGCAAAATCCGGGATGTTGGCGGAGCTGAAGTTGGACGAGCGCATCGGCATCTTGTAGCGCCGTGCCATCTGACCGCCTATTAGCGTGCAGCGCTGCATGTCCGCGAGGCCATAGGCCGGCGCGCCCGTCTTCATGTCGACGTTCATCGCAGCGCAGCCATAGAGCACCGGAGCGCCCGGACTGACTAGCTGCGACAGCGCCACGCCGAACAGCACTTCCGCGGTGTTGAGTGCCATGGCGCCGGCGATGGTCGCCGGTGTCGATGCCCCGGCCATGATGAAAGGCGTGAGCAGCACCGGCTGGCCGTGGCGGGCCATGTCCATGACGCCCACCGTCATAGGAACGTCATAGGTGAGGGGCGTGTTGGTGTTGATGATCGAGAACACCCCCGGTCGTCTTTTGAATTCCTCCAGTGTCTCGCCGCGTGCGATGGCGCACATGGTGAGGACGTCCGCGATGCGCTGGCGGCTCTGGCAGAAGACGTAGGGCACCTTGTCGGTCAGCGTCAGCATGGCGCGGGTCGCCGCGAGGTGGCGGAAGCGCACCTCGACGTCGAGCGGCTCGACCGGCCATCCGTTCATCTGCACGATGTTGAAAACTTGAGTGAGCTTGAGCAGTTCGCCGAGATCGAAGAGGCTTCCGCTGCGCCTTCCACGCATCAGGTCGGTGCAGTTGGGTGGCCCCAGCACGGCGGCGGTGGTGAGGTGGCGTCCGCCCAGCCTGATGGCCCGCTGCAGGTTGCGCGGCGTGAGCACGATCTCGGCGGGAACGGTCTTTAAGGCCTCTTCGATGATGTCGCGGCCGACGCGGATGCGCTGGTCCGACTCGTCGACGGAGGCACCCGCCCGGGCGAGAAGATCGCGTGCTTCACCAAAGTCGCATCGCACGCCGACGGTTTCAAGGAGTTGCAGTGCCGCCTGATGGATTGCCTCCACCTCATCGTCCGAAATCAGCGGTGTGGGCGGCAAGGGGTTGACCATTTGTTGCCAGGGCATCTGCACGATGTCGGCGGCGCGGCGGCGGCGGTGTGGCTTGTCGGGACGCATAGGGTCAGGCGAAGGATGTGAGGCGGTCGAGCAGCGCGCGGGAGATGGGCAGGCCCTCCTTGGCCAGCCGCTTCTGCATCTCCGTGCGACGCGCATTGGGTAGCCGCGTGCCATGCTGCGAGGTGATGGACTTGGCGAGGGCCGCGACCTGCTTGTGGAAAGCGCCGCCTGAGAACATCTCCGGCGCGAGCGCGATGAAGAACTGGCCACAGCCGATGGGCTTGCCGTCATTGTCCTGGAATGAGCCCATCTCTGGCCCGCGCAGGGCGCCGGCGAGCGCTGCGCACATCACCTCGACGATCAGCCCCTGGCCGAACCCCTTGTGGCCCCCTGCGGGTGCCATCGAGCCGGCGAGGCCCTTCGACGGGTCGGTGGTCGGTTGGCCATCGGTGTCCAATGCCCAACCCGGCGGAATGGGTTGGCCTTCCTCTGCGGCGCGCTTCACCGCCGTCCAAGTCACTGCTGAGGAGGACTGGTCGATGAGGAATGCGACCTTGCCCCTCTTTCTGCCCGGCACGGCGAAGGACAGCGGATTGGTGCCGATCACCGGCGTCCTGCCACCCACGGGTGCGATGGCCGGCATGGCATTGGTGAAGCCGAAGGCCAGGAGCCCCTGACGCGCGAGATAGCCCGTATGGAAGCCGAGTGTTGCAGCATTGTAGGAATCGTGGACGGCCATGCCGGCGATGCCGTGCTTGCGCGCAGCCGGAATGAGCTTTTCGAAGCCCTTCTCGATGGCGGGATGGGCGAAGCCGTTGCGGGCGTCGACACGGAAGGCGACCGGTGAAAGTTTCTTCACCTTGGCGCGCACCTTGCCGTCGACCTTGCCGCTCAGCACATGCTCGCAATAGTACTGCAGCCAGTAGAAGCCGTGGCCTTCGAGGCCGGAGAGTTCGGTGTCGAGGATGGCCTCGGTGAAGTAGGTGGCGTTGCGCGGCGAGGTGCCGGCGCCGATCAGCGCATCGCTGATGAGCTTGCGCGCCGCCTTGGGAGAAAGCCTCAGCCGATCGTCGCCCATCTCACGCCTTCTCCGCCGTTGTCGCGACGATCACCGGGCCCATGGTGTCGAGCACCTCCTGCGCCAAGTGGCAGCGGATCTGGTGGTCGGCCGCCATGTCGCGCAGTGGTGGCAGTTGTGTCTCGCACAGGTCTCCCGGCACCTGGCTCTTTCGCGGGCAGCGCGTCTGGAACGGGCAGCCCGGTGGCGGATTGGTGGCCGATGGAATGTCGCCCTCAAGCACCACGCGGCGCTTGGTGTAGCTCGGGTCGGCGATGGGTATGGCCGAGAGCAGGGCTTCGGTATAGGGGTGATAGGGCGGTTCAAAGATCTGGTCCGTGGAGCCCTGCTCGACGATGTAGCCGAGATACATGACCACCACGCGGTCCGAGAGATAGCGCACGATGGACAGGTCGTGGCTGATGAAAACCATGGTGGTCCGCGAATTGCGCTGGATGTCCATGAGGAGTTCGGTCACCGCCGCCTGCACGGAGACATCGAGCGCCGACATCGGCTCGTCGGCAATGACGACGCGCGGATGGCCGGCGAAGGCGCGGGCCACGCCGATCCTCTGCTTCTGCCCTCCGGACAGCTGGCGTGGCATGCGCTTTTCGAAGGCGCGCGGCAGTTTCACGAGGTCGAGAAGCTCGAACATGCGTTCGCGGCGCTCGGCGATGGATTTGCCGATACCGAACTTCTCGAGCGTGCGCATGATCTGCGAGCCGACCGTATGCGACGGATTCAACGTATCGAAGGGATTCTGGAACACCATCTGGATCGATGCGACGGTGGCGGTGTCGCGCTTCTCGACTCCGGTCTTCTCGATCTCCTGGCCTGCCAGCATCACCCGGCCGCCGGTCGCCGTCTCGAGGCCGAGCAGCACCTTGGCGAGGGTGGACTTGCCGCAGCCGGACTCGCCGACGATGGCAACCGTCTCGGCGGCGCGGGCGGTGAAGCTGATGTCTTCGTTGGCCTTGACCGTGCGGCGCTCGCCCTTGCCGAAAATCTCGTTGGCGGCGACATGGTAGTGCTTCTGCAGGTGATCGATCTCCAACACCGGTTCGCCCACCACGACGGCGATCTGCGTGTCGCGGCGCTTGGGGGGCAAGTCCCAGTCGATCTCGGCGATGCGCAGGCAGCGGCTCTCATGACGGGTGTTGCCGGCCACCTCGAACATCGGAACGTCGCGCGCGTCGCAACGGCCCTTCTCGAAATAGGCGCATCGCGGTCCGAAGTTGCAGCCGGATGGCCGCTCGTGCGGCAGCGGTAGCTGGCCGGGAATTGCGGTGAGCGGCCTCAGGTTCTTGTCGGTGCCGGGAAGGGCGATGGAGCGGAACAGCCCCTGCGTATAGGGGTGCCGCATCGTTGCGAACACATCCGCGATGTTGCCCCTCTCCACCGCCTCGCCGGAATACATGACGGTGATGCGGTCACAGGTCTCGCGGATGAGGCCCAAGTTGTGCGAGACGAAGATCATCGATGTGCCGAAGCGCTTTCCGAGGTCCTTCACCAGGTCGACGATACCCGCCTCGACCGTCACGTCCAGCGCGGTGGTAGGCTCGTCGAGCAGCAGGAGTGCCGGTTTCGACAGCAGCGCCATGGCGATGACGATGCGCTGCTGCTGCCCGCCGGACAACTGATGCGGATAGGCATTCATGATGCGCTCGGGGTCCGGCAGCTTCACGGCCTTCACCATGTCGAGCGCCCGGGTGCGGGCCTCAGCCTGCGACACCTTCTCGTGGATCAGCGGCACTTCCATCAGCTGCTGGGCGATGCGCATCGTCGGGTTGAGGCTCGCCATCGGCTCCTGATAGACCATGGCGATCTTGGAGCCACGGATGTCGCGCAATTCGGCGGGGCTCAGCTCCGCCATGTCGCGGCCGCGGAACTTGATGCTGCCCTTGGTGATCCGGCCTATTCCCGGCAGGTCGCGCATAATGGCGAGCGCCACGGTGGACTTGCCGCAGCCCGATTCGCCCACCAGCCCCATGCATTCCCCCGGCATGACCTTCATGGAGAAATCCATTACGGCGGGGATTTCTCCGATCTTGGTGAAGAAGGAGATGTGAAGGTTGCTGATCTCGAGGATGGGTTCGCTCATCGACCTAATCCCGCAAGCTTTGCTCTCGCAGAGAATCCGCGAGCAGGTTGAGACCAAGCACAAAGGACATCAGCGCGATGGCGGGCACCAGGGCCGGCCAGGCATAGAGCCTGAGGAACTGGCTGCCGTCCTTGATGGCAGTGCCCCAGTCCGGGCTTTCCGACGACATGCCGAGGCCGAAGAAGCCAAGCGTTCCGAGCAGGATCGTAGTGTAGCCGATGCGCAGGCAGGTGTCGACGATCAACGGCCCCCGCGCATTGGGCAGGATCTCCCACAGCATGATGTACCATGGGTGCTCGCCCCGCGTTAGCGCGGCATTGATGTATTCGCGCGTCTTGATGTCGAGGGTGAGGCCGCGCACGATGCGGAACACACCGGGGCTGGAAGCAAAGGCGACCGCGACGAAGATGTTGAGCTCGTTTGGCTCGATGTGGATGATGTTCAGGGGATCCCGGTCGAAGACGAGCCCCATGTAGATGTAGCCGCCGATGATCAGGGTGAGACCCAGCAGGGTGATGAGCTTCGCTTTCTGCTTGCTATAGCCGGTGTAGAACAGGGCGCAGAGGAACAGGATCGGGAAGATAAAGAAGAAACCGGCCATGGCATAGGGCACGGGCGTGTCCATGATGCCCGGCGTGACCAGCAGGTAGAACAGCAGGATCACCGGGAAGGCCAGCACCAGATTGGCGACGAAGGACAGCAGCGCGTCGATCCGGCCGCCGAAATAGCCCGCCGGCAGCCCGAGCAGAGAGCCCACCATCAGCGAGATCGCCGTTGCCGCCGGCGCGATCGCCAGCACGATGCGGCTGCCGTAGATCATGCGACTGAACACGTCGCGCGCCAGCTTGTCGCCGCCGAGATAGAAGGGAATGCCAGTGGCTGGTTCGATCGAGCCCGGCAGTGCGTGCTTCATCACCACGATCTGCTCGAGTGGCCCAAAGGGCGCGACGACCCCGGCAAACAGCGCCGTGAACAGCCAGAAGCCGACGATGATGACACCCGCTAGCCCCACTCCCGACGAGATCAGGTGGCCATAGAGCCCGAGCCTGCGGCGGAACACGAAAGAGAGAGTGAGCAAGACGACGAGCGCCAGCCAGACCGGCCAGAAGCGGCCGAGTATGCCGAGGAAGATGCCGATGAAGCCGACGTTCTGCAGCATGTCAGCTCATCCTGATGCGCGGGTTGAGCCAGGCATAACCAATGTCCGAGATCAGCTGGGTGAGCAGGACAACCGCCACCGAAACAAGGCCGCAGGCCAGCAGCAGGTCGATGTCGTTGTTGGAGGCAGCCGACACCAGCAGGAAGCCGAAGCCCTGGTAGCGAAAGATCGCCTCGACCACCACGACGCCGGACAGTAGCCACGGAAACTGCAGCATGATCACGGTGAACGGTGCAATCAGGGCATTGCGCAGGGCGTGCTTCATGACGACCTGGCGGAAGCTAAGCCCCTTGAGCCGAGCAGTGCGGATGTATTGCGAGGACATCACCTCCGCCATCGACGCTCTCGTCATGCGCGCGATGTAGCCCACGCCATAGATGGCAAGCGTCATCACCGGCAGCGTGAAATTGTAGAAAGTGATGCCCTCCGAGGTCGCCGTCGCGGCGGAGCCATTCAAGACTTTCAGCCATGTGGCGAATACCACGGAAAAAATAATGCCGGAGACATACTCGGGCGTGGCTGTCGAGGTGATCGAGAGAATGGAGAGTCCCCGGTCAAGCCTGGAGCCCTCTCGCATGCCAGCGAGAACACCGATCACCAGGGCTGTCGGTACCATGGTGAGCATCACCCAGAACATCAGCAGGCCTGTGGCTCTCAGACCTTGCGGCAACCGGTTGGACACCTTGGTCTTGAAGGCGGTGGAGCAACCGAAATTGCCCTGAAGGATGCCGTTGTAGGCGGGTACGGCAGGCTCGTCGCAGAAGCGGAAGCGGGGAACGACCGCACCGGTCTCGGGGTCGACCACCGGTTGCTGCTTGACGACACCTATCCAGCGGCCGTAGCGGACGAAGAAATTATCACGGTAGCCGTTGCGGGTTAGCCAGTTCTCGATGTCCTGCTCGCTCGCTCGCTGCTGTGTCTGGAAAATCGCAAGGCGCTTGAGGTTAGGCTCGAGATTGACGAAGAAGAAGACAACGAGCGACAGGCAAAACATGGTGAGAACCATGATGCCGAGCCGCCGCGCCAGAAATTTCAGCATCCCGTCGTCACCCCTCGTTACAGACTGCGGCGCTACACGCGCCGAGGGCAGAAAGGGCAGGAGAGCGGTACTCTCCTGCCCCCTCGTCGAGGTTACTTATCGAGCCAGACCGACTCCATGTGAAGCTCGAATGTGGGGTGCATTTCGAAATTCTTCACATAGGGCTTCATGTGGCGGTAGAGCGAGCGCCAGAACGGCTGGATGATGACGCCGTCCGACTGCAGGGTCAGCTCGATGTCCTTCATCATCTCCTTGCGCTTGCCGGCGTCGGCAACCGCTAGCGCCGCGTTCAGCTTCTTGTCGAAGTCCGGGTTGGAGTAAGCGGACTCGTTCCATGCCTCGCCGCTGCGATAGGCCAGTGCGAGCACCTGGACGCCGAGCGGACGCATGTTCCACTCCGTCGTGGACCACGGATACTTGGTCCAGTCGTTCCAGAAGGTCGAACCCGGAATAACCGTGCGCTTGACCTTGAAGCCGGCCTGGCGGCACTGCTCGGCGATCACGTCGCCGGGGTTCTTCACGTAGTCCTGCTCGTAGGAGATGAGCTCGAACTCGTGGTCCATCTGCCCCGCCTCGGTCATCAGCTGCTTGGCCTTCGCGGCGTCCTGCGGCACCTTCGGCAGCTCATAGTATTCTGGATGGATAGCGCAGACGTGATGGTTTTCGCCCACCGTACCGGCGTTATTGTAGCCGAGCTGCAACACGACCTGGTTGTCGACCGCCAACTGCAGCGCGTTTCTCACCCGCTTGTCGTCAAATGGCTTGTTGTTGACATTGGTGCGGATGACGATGGTTGAGGCGGTGATGGCCTCGGACTTGGTCAGGTCCATCCCATCGAGCAGCGTCACGGTCTCGCCCGTGGTCTGGTAGTTGGCATCGATCTCGCCCGCCTCGAGGGCGGCCACGGTGGCGTTCTGCTCTTCGCCGTAGTCGATGAACTCGATGGCGTCGAGATAGGGCTCGCCGCCCCACCACGTGAAGTTCTCGCGGCGCTTCACGGCGGCGCGCGAGCCCACCTGGTATTCAGTAATCTCGTAGGGGCCGGTACCCGGCGTCTTCAGCATGTCCGGGTTCTTGTCGAAGTCGCGGTGCACGATGATCGCCGGATAGTCGCAGAAGCCGGGGATGATGGTGATGTCGGAGGCCGAGGCCTTGAGCTTCACCGTGTGGTCATCAACCTTGGTTATGGCGCCATCGGCGGCCTTCTTGGTCTTCTCGTCGATCAGCGTGCCGACGCGGCCCGCCATGGAATTGCCCTCGACGCCCTTGTCGCACCAACGTGTGAGATTGTAGACCACGTCGTCGGCGGTGAAGTCATCGCCATTCGACCACTTCGCGCCCTTGCGTAGATGAAGTGTGTATTCGGTGGCGTCATCGTTGACGTCCCAGCTCTCCACGAGCTGGCCCGTGAAAGTGCCGTCGCGGTTGTAGCGGACGAGATATTCATTGGCCTGGCGAGACACATTGGCCATCTCCGACCAGTCCCAGATACGTGGATCCTTCATCTCCTTGATGAGCATCTGCATCTTGAGGGTGCCGCCCTTCTTGCCTTCTTCGGCGCGGGCCGGCGTGTAGCTCACACCGATCATCGAATAGGCGGTCGCTGCCGTCGCACCGAAGACGCTGGCCATTGCCAGGAATTCACGGCGGTTAAAGCGCCCGGACTTCGTCGCCTCGGCGAGCGAGTCAAGGACGTCCGGCATCGGCTGGCCATTCTTCTTGAAAAACTTCATTTGGGTCCTCCTGGTTTGGTTTTCCGCGCCCTTGTTGTTCAGGCGTTATTCCCCGCTCGCCACAGTGCGTCCCTTCGGCTCGCCTGCAAGTCCTGCATCTTCATTCTCCATCCGCCGCGGTCGCGGCGCAAGGCTGAGGGTGCAAAAAAATCTTCACTCATCCCGTCATCTAAGGTCACTTCGCAGGTGCAGCAGAGTGCTGGACCTCCCATGGCTTCAACCAGTCACCTGCCACACGCAGGTCAACCCCGGCGTCGTCCTCGATGACCTTGCACACCGTCATTTCGCCCGCTCCGCTGCCATAACGCTCCCCCGCTTCGCGAAAGCGGGCGTGGGTGGCGGCGGTCAGCTCGTTCCTTGTTCCCACCTCGTCCATCAGCTCCTTGATGAGGGATAGGTCCTTGAGGCAGAGGGCAATCGGGAATGAGGGGTCGTAGTGCCCGGCGAAGATTGACGGCACGTCGTGGCTCATCACGAAGCTGTCGGCGGCGCCGCCTTTCATGACGTTCCACCAGGTCAGGGGGTCGAGGCCGGCGAGTTTGGCCGTCACCATTGCCTCGCCGATGGCCGCGGCATGGATCTTCCAGAGCTGGTTGTTGACCAACTTGGCCACGTAGCCATTGCCATAGCGCCCCACCTTGCGGAGTTGTCCCATGGCCTCGATCACCGGCCGCACATGTTCGATGGAGGTATCCTCGCCACCCACGAACATCGGCATGTCGCCGCGGATGGCTGCATCGACAGAGCCTGTGACCGGGGCATCGACGGCATGGCCTCCCTGCGCCTCGACTTCCGCCGCCAGCGCCCGCATCAGGCGGGGACTGGAGGTGGTCATGTCGACCCAGTACTTGCCCTTGCAGTTCGATGACAGAAAGCCACTTGGCCCCCGCACCACCTGCTCGACCTCCTTCGGGCCGAACACCATTGTGACAACCACATCGGCGCGGGCCAGCACATCCGCGGGGCTGCTGCCGGCGGTGACGCCCGGCTCCATCTGGCGCTCTACGGCCTCGGGGCGGATGTCATGGACAACCATCTCGAAGCCGGCGCGCCGCACATTTCGGGCCGCATTGCTGCCCATGGTACCAAGCCCGATGAATCCGACTATCATGCAGTGCCTCCCTGAGTGGGCGATGCTGGGGCCGTGATAGCGCCCGCCACAAGCAAATTGTCGTTATGCTCAGCATAAGCTAGATTGAAGTCATGGAACTCGAACTGCGTCTGCTCCGGAGCTTCGCTGCCATCTACGAAGAGGGCACGCTGTCGCGTGCCGCTGATCGGTTGCACTGCACACAAGCGGCCATGAGCATGCGCCTGAAGCTCATCGAGACGGAAATCGGTGAAACGCTCTTTCTGCGCCGCCATCATCGGCTGGAGCCGACCTCCAAGGCCGCTGAACTCTATGCCCGTGCCGTCGGCGTGCTCGCCGCCTATGACGAGATGATGTCCGCCACGCGCAGCCAGAAACCGCGCCAGCGGCTGCGCCTCGGGGTGCCGGATGATTATGCACTTGGCATCCTGCCGCGGGCTCTGTCCCGGCTCGGACCAGACAATGGCTTTGAAATCGAGATTGTCTGCGATCTGAGCGCCAACCTGGCGGCCGGCTTGCAGCACCAACAACTGGACCTGGCGCTGGTGACGCTTGCATCGCGGCCGCCCAACTGCGTCTTCGAGGCCGAGTTGCCGCTCTGCTGGGTGACGGCTGCGGAAGCCTTCCTCGCACCGTCAGTAGCATTGCCGCTTGCCGCCTATCCGGAGGGGTGCGTGTTTCGCCGGGCCATGATCGAGACACTCGAGGCGGTTCATCGACCCTGGTATGTGCAAACCCAGAGCCGAACGCACGCGGGTATCGTCGCCGCCGTGCGTGCCGGGCTGGCCGTTTCCTCGATGGCCACAGGCACAGCCCCTGCGGGGTTGAGCGAGTCTCGTGAGGCGGAAGGACTGTCTGCTCTTCCATCCGTCCCCATATATCTGCTCTCGCATCGCGAGTCCCGACTGGGTGACCTGCTTCAGGAGGAGGTCGCGTCACTCGCTGGTGCTGGGGCATCACGGAGGGTGGTCTCGGCACGTGGCTGACCATTGTCTGGAGTTGACTAGGTAACTCTGGAGTTGGCTTGGTAACAGAGTACATCTGAGCCGCAATAGCCGTGACTTGCGGTCAATTGATTTTGGTGCTGAGCTTTACGTAACTGCCGAGCGAAACTCTCTCCAGAATACCGCTCGTCGGCACCTGCCGGCGTCCTGAAGGAGGCCGGCTTTTCTTTGCGGCATTAGACCTTGTCATAGGTGGCTGCCTGCTGTTTTTCGACAA
>Ga0194051_1001146_pt1 | contig 14353 bp, 9 predicted proteins | sample SepL2320m_MetaG_FD_161275 | JGI IMG/M metagenome (GOLD analysis project Ga0194051, IMG submission 161275) | Anoxic zone freshwater microbial communities from boreal shield lake in IISD Experimental Lakes Area, Ontario, Canada - Sep2016-L239-20m | ecosystem: Environmental > Aquatic > Freshwater >... | reverse complement strand
GTTCTTGCTAAGCGCGAATGGGAATGGTCAGCCAGAGATCGGGCCACGTTCTTGGGCGTCAAGACTGGGCTTGACCGCCTTCCCCCGAGCAGTCGGCGAAGGATTCTGCATTCTTGGGAAGCCCCGTATGCGCTGACCTCGGTTCATGCTGGCGAGGTCGAGGCAGTTCACAAACTGACCACGGCCGAGGTGTACAAACAGCAACTCGTTTCGGTTGAAGGCCAAACCGACATTGTCTTGTACGGGCTTCCGTATGTGGGTCCCTACAACGTCAACTCAATTATGAATCCCATTTTGGTGATGTGTTTGGGGCTTGGTTACTTCTTCAATATGTACAAGGGCAAGCCTGTTGTTCGTGAGGGCGGCGTGCTGATCATGACGCACCCGACGACCAATGAGTTCCACCCCGTGCATCACCCCTCGTACATTGATTTCTTTGAGCAGGTACTAGCCGAGACCACTGATCCGATTCAGATTGAGCAGCGGTTCGAAACCAGCTTTGCAACCGATGAGTGGTATCGGCATCTGTACCGAACCTCTCACGCTTACCACGGGGTGCACCCGTTTTACATGTGGTATTGGGGCAGTCACGCACTTGAGCACTTGAGCCAAGTCATCATTGTGGGTGGAGACCCTGCAACGGTTCGGCGCTTGGGCTTCCGGCCAGCATCTACCTTGGCGGACGCACTCGAGATGGCCTCGGAGGTGCTCGGTCCTGAGCCCAGCATCACCTATGTCAAGAATCCTCCGCTCGGAATGGCAGACGTGACATGAACAGGGCTGCAATGGATAGGGCCGTTACGTGAAGGTTCAGGTTCCCAATCCGCTGAACTTTCTGCGTGGATTGGGTTTCCCGTATACCGCTGCTGCTACCCCTCGCGGGGTGGAGCCAGTTGCCCAGGCAAGCAAGCTTGGAGATTTTTATGACACTGAGTGGGCGCGTTCCCCGCTCGCTCAGGCCACTCGCACTGCCGTGCTCGAAACGGTAGGTCGCGCAGTTACCTTGGCTGCGTGCAGGCCGCAGGTTCGAAACGCTGATCGAATCGATGCTCTCAGCGGACCCGCAATCTTTGTTGCCAATCATCAGAGCCATCTCGATACGGCACTTCTGCTCACCACGATTCCAAAGCCTTGGCGTCAGCAGCTTGTGGTTGCCGCAGCGGCTGACTACTTCTTTGACTCTCGCCGCAGCGCAGCCCTGGCTGCTTGGGCATATGGGGCAGTCCCGATGGAGCGCAACAAGGTCAGTCGGCGCTCCGCAGACCGTGCAGCGGGGCTGCTCGCTGATGGCTGGTCGCTCCTGATCTTCCCGGAGGGCGGAAGATCAATGGACGGCTGGGGACTCCCACACAAAGGCGGCGCCGCCTACCTCTCGGTGAAGTGCAGTATTCCGATCATCCCGATTCACCTCGAGGGCACCGGTCGCGTGTTGCGTAAAGGCAGCAAGACGCTGAACCCCCAAACAGTTGTAGTTAACATTGGGGCTCCGTTGCTGCCCGAGGATGGCCAAGATGCGCGCAGCTTTGCAGTGAGTATCGAGCAAGCGGTGGCCGAGCTTGCAGACGAAACCAACAGCGATTGGTGGAGCGCACGCAAGCGGGCCCGCTCTGGAGAGACCCCAAGTTTGGCAGGGCCCGACCATGACTCTTGGCGCCGTGACTGGACCTCGCCGGAACACAAGCCTCGTGCCACCGAACCTCGAAGCTGGCCCAACTAAGCCCAGCACAGTCAGTAGTTCGTTAGCTGCAGCGATCCGCCAGTTCGGCTTTGCAGAACACCGTGAACTCCCCAGCCTGGGTTCCGACTACCCATTCAGGGTCCTTCTTGAGTTGTCCCGTGAGCTTGTCGGAGGTTCGCCAGATCAGAACATCGCCGTTGGATCCGGCAAGCGACTGTTGCCAGCCATCGCTCAAGCGCAACATGTTTACGTAGGCAACCATGGTTGCGGCCCCAGGGCGATCATCAACCCACGTATTTGCCTGTTCCCCGTATCGCCACTCCAAATAGTTGCCAGCAAAATCGTGGGTAGTCACACGCGTGTCGTTGCCAACTAAATCTCGTGCTTCTAACCAGTCAACAGCAGCCACCGGAAACGAATCGAGTTGGTAGCTCGGAGCAATCACGCAGCGCGCACCCGCCGCCGCGCAGAGCAGCAGGCCAAACCCGCCGACTGCCTTTGCCATTCGACCCGAAGGCAGCCCAACGGTTCCGATTCCGCGCAGGCCAATTGCAGCAAAAGGCAACAACGCAACGGCTGCAATCGGAACGAGTCGCAGTCCCGAGAATCCGAGGACGACTAACAACCCGACCATCACCGTCATGGCATAGTGCCGCTGACGTATGCAGCCGAAGATTGCCAAGATGGCAATGGCAAGCATCATCCACAACATGGGCTGATCGAATCCCACCCGGCCCCACTCCTGATAACTCTGCAAGGCCTCACGCTCAATTGGGTCGCCAAATTGCTTGGCTGGCAACAACAGCAGCGCGAACCGATCAGGGTAGAGCGCCCCGCCAATCAGCACTCCAAGCAGTGCGGTGCCGGCGAGTGCAAACTGCTTTGGCATCAACTTGCGAGCGTCAATCGTGGTGGCCACCAGATACATACCCAGCACGATCAAGCCATACAGCCAAGACCCATGAACGTTGACCCACACTGCAAAGATGGGCAGCAACCACCACGCAGAGCGACCCTCTTTCCAGACCAAGACCATGAGGGCCAGCAGCACAAACCCAATCAGGTGCGGCCGACCATTCAGAAAGCTCAACAAGCAGATGAATCCCAGCCCAGCGGGCAGCAACACTGCGAGTAAGCCAGGCAGCGAACTTCCGTCTTGCGTGACCTCAGCAGCCGAGGGCGAGGCTGCGGCGACTAGCTCAGTGGCCTCGGCGCTAGCCGTCATGCGCACCAGCAAGGCCCCAAGCAGGCCTGCTAACCCAGCGGTAAGCAAGCGCAGTCCGGTTGCTCCAGCGGCCCAATCAACAGCGCCCAGCAGAATCGACCACCAGTAGCTCGGCACTGGAAAGTCCGTGCTGGAGTACAAGAACGGGTTCTGGTTCGGAAGGCCGCTATCTAGAATCAGCCGACCAGTGGCCAGATGAGTCAAGAAACTGTTATCCGAGATGGGCGCCGCCGCTATGAGCGCCGATAATCCAGCGAATACCCACATAATCGGCACATAGGTGCCCGGTGTGGGCTTTGGCTCCGATAGAGCTAGCTCGGCATCGCTCGTGGCAGGTGCCGGCACTGGCCTACATGCTCTTCTTGATCGAGAGCATCGCGGGGCCGAGCACAACTAAGAACAGCGCCGGGAAGATGCAGAACACCATCGGAATGAGCATCTTTACGGGAGCCTTCTGGGCACGTTCTTGAGCAAGCTGGCGACGCTTGATTCGCATTTCTTCAGCTTGAGCACGAAGGACTCGCCCAATGGACACACCAAAGTTGTCGGCCTGAATGATTGAAAGAACAAAGGCTCGCAACTCGGGAACATCGCACCGCTCATCCATAGCTCTGAGGGCATCCGAGCGGGCAGCTCCAGCTCGGGTTTCGCCAAGCATACGGGCGAACTCATCGGTAAGCGGACCAGGAACTGCAGTAATCACCCGGTCAAGTGCCTGTTCGAATCCAAGACCTGCCTCAACCGAGATGGTCAGCAGATCGAGCGTATCGGGCAGCGCACGTTGCATTGCAAGCTGTCGCGCTGCAACCTTGCGATTCAACGAAGAGTCCGGTCCGATCACCAGAACCAGCATCAAGAGCCCACCGGCAGCCAGCTTCATGTTTCCCGTCAGCCCCGACAGGTTAAACACGAAGAACACCAAGAACACCAGCGCTGCGCCTACTACGGTTGCAACGCGAATCGCCAAGAACCGATCAACAGCTGTAGGGGAATTGTTTCCCATATGCACAAACTTGAGCCGCACCTTCTCGACATAGCCAGCAGGGGTAAGGCGTCGACCGATCCCGGTGAGGCCGCTGATGAGCGGTGCGAACGCCCGATCACGCAACGGATCAAGCATCTCTTGGCTTCGCTGGTTTTCAACTTCGTACCCATCAAGGCGTCGCAAGGATGACCGCATCATCTTGCGCTCTTCGAGCTGGGTGATGACGGTGTAGGCAACAGTGCCAACTGCAAGTGCAATCAGCATGGTGGGGAGCAACAACAGTGGAGACATCTGTCAGACCTCGATCGTGATGGTTTTTTTCATCCAGGCAAATCCGATGCCCATCATCAGCACGGCTGCGCCTAGCAACATGTATCCCAATCCCGGCTTGAAGAGTTCGCTGATATAGGCGGGGTTCATTACCCACATCACGATGGCCAAACCCGGAGGCAAGAGTCCGATGATCATGGCGCTCATGCGGCCTTCAGCGGTGAGCGTAGAAACCTCTCGGCGCAGGCGCTCACGCTGAGTCATTGTCTCGGCCACAGTGGAGAGCAGCTCGGCGAGGTTTCCACCCACCTCACGTTGGATTCGAATTGCCATGACCGCCCAAGCAAAGTCGGCGCTGTCCATCCGCTCAGCAACCGACTCCAAGGATTCTTCGAGTGTGCGGCCCAAGCGGGTTTCGGTCACTACCCGGCGCAGCTCTCGGCCCATTGGCTCCGAGATCTCCGTAGAGACGGACTCAAAGCCCTGTGACACGGCGTAACCAGCGCGGATGGTTCCCGCCAACAGGGTCAGCGTATCTGGCAGTTGATCCCCAAAGGCCTTCTGGCGGCGCCGGATCCGCAGGTTGAGGACTGCTCGTGGAATCACCACGGCCAGGATTCCTGCGACAATCGCTGGGATCAGGCTGCGGGTCAGCAGGAAAGTCAACAACATCAGCGTTGCGCCTGCAGCAGCCACAAAGAACAGCACCTCGGGCGCGCGCAGTGGAAGATTCGCTCGCTCAAGATCAGTCTCGAGCTTTTCGGTGAGACCTCGACGATCAGCGATCGACCCCGTCATGGCAACGGCTCGCTGAATAATCGGCACTGTGGCGTGGCCCTCAACGCCCACGAGGTCAGCCTCTGAAGGCCCAACAGCAGCTTCCTCGTAGGGACGCAACCGGCGATTCAGGCTGTTCTCATCCGGGATCACCATCGAGAGCACGGTCCACGCAATGACAATCACGGCGGCAACCCCAAGCAGCACGATCAGCCATTGCATCATCGGGTTATTCAGAAACCCGAAGAGCCCCTGCGAGTTTTCTGGAGTTGCGGCCAACGAGGCAGAACCGACACGCAGCAAGCCGGGCACAACGGCAATGCTGCTAGCTGCCGAGCCGGCGCTCAGGGTAACCGGAACAACCGCGTTCGTTCCTGCCGGGGTGTTGAGCTGCAATTCAAAGCGGCCCTTGAGGATCTGGGCTGTGTTATTGAACTGAGGAACAATTTCAGTATCAGAATTCAGGACCTGTAGTGAGCCCCCAAGGTCTGCAACCATCGAGCTGATCCCGGGCAGATTTGGATCGCTTTCGGCCGCAACAACCTGCAGATCCACGCCGGCTTTGCGCAGCGCAGCAAGAGCGGTTGATGATCCGCCGTTCAGAGCAGTACTTGAGGAAGCCGCAAAGAGCACCACCGTGCCATTCGTACCGCTCCCCCGGTTCTCTAACAGATCTGCAGCTGCGCTCAAGCCGTCCCAGGTGGCTGATTCGCCAAGTGGACGAACCCGATCAAGCGCTTCTTGCACTTGAGCAGCGGAGTTGCTGTTTGCAATCTCGACCTTGCTCGCGCCGCCGGTGCTGACAATGCTGAGCGAGTCAACAACTCCAGCCCCAGGCATCAACGGTGCGATTGCTTTTTTCGACAGTTGCACAACCGCATTGCCAAGGTTCGCGGAGTTGTCAAGCACAACTACCACATTGGTTCTGCGGCCAAGTTCAGAACTCAGCTGAGCGCCTGCTGGTGTAGCTGCAGCACCCGCAACGGCGATTTTCAAATCACCAATCGGAGCTCCGGTAAGCCAACCCTGCAGGGTTGCTGGGTCACGCGTGGCGTCAACTTGGCCCACGCGCACGACGGGAGTTCCTGATGGGGCAGAGGGTTCGGCCGAGGTCGCTGCCGTGGCGATTCCAGCTGCACCCAGACCAAAGAGGGTCAGCGCCGTGAGCGCAGCGCTCGCGGTCAATGCCCGCAACAGGCGAGTCGCTCCCCGAGCGCTCACAACCGACCTGACTGAACCTGCATGCCCGTGTTGGGATTAAAGACTTCGGCTCCCAGAAGGATGCCCTGATCAGCGAGCTTCTCGGCAAACTTGGGGCGCACCCCAGTTGCTCGAAGCTCGCCACGGAATCGGCCGTGCTCATCCACGCCGGCACCAAAGTCGAACAGGAACACATCCTGCAAGGTGATGATGTCACCCTCCATGCCTTGAACCTCGGTGATGTGGGTAACTCTACGAGTACCGTCGCGAAGTCGCGTGAGTTGCACGATGATGTCGATTGCAGAGGCCATCTGCTCACGAATTGCTCGAATGGGTAGATCGAATCCAGCCATCAGCACCAGCGTCTCGAGGCGTGCGAGCGTGTCTCGTGGGCTGTTTGCGTGAACCGTGGTGAGTGATCCGTCGTGGCCGGTATTCATAGCCTGCAACATGTCGAGGGCTTCACCAGAACGACACTCGCCAACCACAATGCGGTCAGGGCGCATACGCAAGCAGTTCTTCACAAGGTCACGGATGGTGACCTCGCCACGACCTTCAACGTTGGAAGGACGAGACTCCATCGACAGCACGTGTTCCTGATGTAGCTGCAGCTCCTTGGCATCTTCCACGGTCACGATTCGCTCATCACCTGGAATGAAGCTGGACAATACGTTCAACATCGTGGTCTTGCCAGAGCCGGTTCCACCCGATACCACACCGTTCAGGCGACCAAGAATGCAAGCCTGCAAGAACTCAGCTGCATGAGCGTTGACTGACCCAAAGCGAATCAGGTCCTCGATCTGCAGAGGGTCTGCGGAGAATTTACGAATCGTCAGGAAGGGGCCGCCTATAGCTAGGGGGGCAATGACTGCGTTCACTCGGGAACCATCAGGAAGGCGGGCATCAACCATCGGGGTGGACTCATCGATGCGGCGACCAATTGCCGAAACAATCTTATCGATCACGCGTCGCACGTGATCTTCATCGAGGAATCTGACGCTGGGGTCCTTGGTGAGTTTGCCATCGCGTTCCACAAAGACTCGATCTGGGCCATTCACCATAATTTCGGTCACTGCTTCGTCTTTGAGCAGGCAATCAATCGGTCCGTAACCCAAAATATCGTCAGTAACGTCTTGAATCAGGCGTGCTTTATCTGCAGCAGAGAGCGGAACACGCTCAAGGGCCACTGCGGCCTGGAGTTGTTCGTTGACTCGCCGACGAAGCTCATCCTCAGACAGCCGGTTATCGAACAGGATCGGGCCGAGCTCATCAATCAGGAGCTGATGCACCCGGTGCCGCAACTCTGTGGCGGCTGCATCCTGGCGAGGAGCGGTAGGCGCATGTGCGGCCTGAGTTGCAGTCGCGGCGGGAGTTGGTTGCGCTACTGGCGGAAGCAACGCCGAGCCACCCGCAAGGGGACTGGACTGCTGATTATGAAGTCGTTCTGAAAGTGACACGGGAAGCTCCGATGTAGGGGCGAAAGAAACGAGGTTGCTCTGAGCTCAGGCCGCAGTATTCAGGCCAAAGCGTCACTACTCTGATCGGCCGAGGAACCGCTTTTTCTGAGCTTCTTGGGGAAGAAACATTTCGGCCAAGCTGTAAATAGACTTACTGACTGAAGATTTCGGGGCGAAGATGACCACAGGCTCACCCTTGTTGACCGACTGGGGAACCACAACGTCACTGGGAACAAGCACATCGGCCTTCATTTGCAGTGTTCGTTCCACCTCGCCAACATCGAGTTTGACCTTGGAATTGGCCCGATTCAGAACCAGAAGGAGCTTCTCCATGGGGGTATTCAAAAGGCGAAGTGTCTGCAGGCCAATCTTGACGTTCTTGACGTTCGGAATGTCTAGGCCAGAGACCAACAGCACTTTGTCGGAGGCTTCAACAAGGCCGAGCACCACATCATTGAAATACGAGGGCGTATCAACAATGACGTACGAACAAAACGACCGCAGCAACTCAATGATTGCCACCATCTCTGTGGCACCCACTTGATCTGCGAATGCAGGCTCGAGCGGAGCTGGCAACACCTTGAGGCCGGACTCCTCATGGGTGACCAAAAAGCTATCGAGTAGCGGCGCATCGAGTCGATCAAGCGCAGCAACTGCGTCCACGATGGTGTGACGAGGAATGAGCTTGAGCATCACCGCCACATCACCGAACTGCAGGTCGGCGTCAACTAGGCAAACCGGCTTGTCTGAGCGTTGGGCCAACGCCGTGGCCAGAGCGGTTGCAATAACAGACTTACCCGAGCCGCCTTTGGTTGAAAAAACAGTGAGCACTTGACCATTGACGGCCTCGAGCGCCCCTGGTGCTCGGTCAGATCCTGCGGGAGCTGTGGGAACAGCAGCCGCTTCACTCGCGCCTGCAACTACGGTTCCCGTCGGAGCAATTGCTGGCGCGAGTTGGGCCTGGCGCTGCATCTGATCAAGCAGTACGGCCAGTCGCTGCACCGCATGAGCAAGAGCAGAGGGATCGCCAGAGACTGCAAGCACATCACGCACGCCGGCGCGAAGCGCTTGCTGCAGCAGAGAGGTACTGAGTTCCTCAACCATCAGAATCATTTCGAGAATCGGGTACTGAGCCATCACCCGCTCAGCAATCTCGAACGTGACATCATTCGCGCATGAGGGGCCAAGCACGACTACCACGGGTACCGTGCCGGTGAGGCGGGCAGTGAGTTCCTCAATCGAGTTAAAGGGAGTCACGCCTGCGCTTAACATTCCCACGAGGCGATCTCGGGTCGGCGCGTCAGACTCAACTATGGCAACCGAAACTTGAATACCGTGAGCGGGGTACTCGGCTGGGTGTGCCAAGGCCACAGCGGGGGCCGAGGGTTGTTCTATGGCAGTCGGCACTGACACATCAGGCACCGACTCGGTTCTCTCTTCAAACTGAGGGCTTGCCATGAGTGTGTCGCTCACTGCCCTGTTGCCCCAGCAGATCCGGCGGCCGAAACAGCCTCAGCGGAAGCTGCCGGGTAAGGCGAGCGACCGTCTTCACCGGAGAAGGAGGGAAGTGAGCTGACGAAGGGAATCGGCGCTGGTACATAGTCAGGGCGATTCAGCGTGAGATACAACCCTGCTCCTCGAAGCGAGATCAGCAGCGGCGCCTGATCTGCTGGGATCTGGACCGTGATGAGATTCGTATCTGTTGCAGGAGCTGCAGCAGGAGCCGGCTCTGCACCGGGAGCTGTGGCCACGGCTGCGACTGGCTCACCGAGGTTCTTGCCCACGCCAAGCACTTTCACATCTTGGAACGCATACACATAGGGCTGCCCCAACGTCCACGGAGCGGACGGGTCGGCTGTTGCCTTGCTCAGCGGGGCAGTTGCTGCACCGTCTGTTCCCGGTGCAACGGGTCCCAAGGCCATGATGTTGATGGAGTCTCCTGGCTGAACAAGCCCAGCTACTCCAGCATCTGGCTCAACCATGATCGTGACAGCGACGTTTCCAGCATCGATGGTGCTTCCTTTCGAGCCTGTCAGCTCTTGAACAGGAAGGAACATCATCGAGGTGATGACCTCGCCGCCACCAAAGTCGACGGCTGCAACCTGGCCCGAGATATCTTCTGGTCGCAGTACTGCGCTTGCCGGTAATTCAGAGCGCCGCCGCTCGGCAGTGCGGATGGATTGGCTCGCAAGTGCATCATCGGCGGGGGAACCTTTGGCTACCGGGCCAGCGGCCACGAGCACCGTCACCATCTGATTCTTGTCTGCACTATCTGTCTCGACGCCTTTGACGTAATTCATGGTCAGGAACGCTGCGAGGCCTCCGATGACTATGGCGCCGATAAGGATGAGGGTTCGTCTTGAGCTCACAGGAATCTCGCTCCGTAGATGTTGTGAATGTGCAGATCCCCTGTGTCCATTGCGAACCACTGGGGAACATCGTTGTGAGTTGATCGACAGGAAAGCACCAAAGCTTGAGAACTCAACCCAAAACGCAAAAGAACCCCGCCGGCTAGCGGGGTTCTTTGCCAATCTGTAGCCCTGTTGGGCAAAAGCCAAGAATTACTCTTCGTTAGCCTCGGCCTCGGCGATTTCTTCGAGGATCTCTTCCACAATGGCTTCCTCGATCATCTCTTCGACAATCTCCTCCACAATGGCTTCTTCGATCATCTCTTCGACAATCTCCTCCACAATGGCTTCTTCGATCATCTCCTCGAGGATCTCTTCCACAATGGCTTCCTCGATGATTTCCTCAGCCTCGGCCTCTGTGAGTGGGTTGCCCTGAGCGTCAAGACCCTGCTCTGCATAGAATTCGGCCCAAGCTTCTTGGCCTTCAGAGGTGCTATCACTGTCGAGCTTCTCGCCGGTGTAGTTACCCTCGGAGTCATAGTTCTGCTCACCGAAGTGCTGCTGATATTCCGCTGCCACCACGCCACCCTCGGCGGCCTGCTTGATTGACAGCGAGATGCGCCGGCGCTCAAGGTCAAGGTCAATAATCTTGACCCAAAGCTCTTCGGCCGGAGTAACAACTTGTTCTGGCAGGTCAACGTGGTGCGCAGACATCTCGGAGATATGCACCAGGCCTTCGATGCCGTCGCCAACCTGGATGAATGCACCGAAGGGGACCAGCTTGGTAACTCGTCCGTAGACCAGTTCGCCAACCTGATGGTTGGTTGCGAACTCTTGCCATGGATCTTGCTGGGTTGCCTTGAGCGACAACGAGATGCGCTCACGGTCAAGGTCTACTTCGAGTACCTCGACGTCGACCTCATCGCCAACCGCTACCACAGAGCCAGGATGATCAACATGCTTCCAGGACAACTCCGAAACGTGGATAAGTCCGTCCATGCCGCCAAGGTCAACGAACGCACCAAAGTTGACCACGCTCGACACCACGCCGCTGCGACGCTCGCCAGGCTTGAGGTTCTCGAGGAAATCTTCGCGTTGTTCTTTCTGAGTCTCTTCTAGCCAAGCCCTGCGAGATAACACAACGTTATTGCGGTTCTTATCGAGCTCAATGATCTTGGCGTCAAGGGTCTGACCGACATACGGCTGCAAATCGCGCACACGGCGCAGTTCGACGAGCGATGCAGGCAAGAAACCACGAAGGCCGATATCAACGATGAGGCCGCCCTTGACTACCTCGATCACGAGGCCCGAGACCACACCTTCTTCTGCTTTGACCTTCTCAATATCGCCCCAGGCACGCTCGTACTGGGCACGCTTCTTGGACAGGATCAGGCGACCTTCTTTGTCTTCCTTCTGAAGAACCAAGGCCTCGATCAAATCGCCGACGCTGACCACCTTGCTGGGGTCAATCTCATTACGGATCGAGAGTTCACGGTTTGGAATAACACCTTCGGACTTGTATCCGATGTCTAACAAGACCTCGTCCCGATCAACCTTGACCACGGTTCCGCTGACCAACTGGCCATCCTCAACTGCAACCATGCTCGCTGCATACGCATCTTCGAGCGACTGACCGTCAAGATCATCAAAGGTGATTTGGCGGGGAACGTATGCTGCTACTTCTGGCTGGTCTTCCGTTGGCTGGTCTAGGTCGGTAGTGGTGGTGGTGTCGGACACGTAGGAACTCTTCGATGCTCTAGAGGAATAGGAACCCTCAAGGGTACCCCGCCTAGGGCACAGGCTGAAAGTGCAGATTCAAATTGGCCGTTGCGCCAACAACAAGAACTCGGGTGTGTCGGCGGTTGGTTTGTTGCAGCCGTACTCCCCCGGGGTGACTGAATAGATCTGCTCAACCTGGAGTTGTGCCCGCTCTGCAAGCATGCGTAACTCCCTCGGGGTGTAACAGGTGGTCCAAAGCTGCGATGGAATCCGGCTGCCCTGGGCATTACGCAACTCGGTTTGTTCGGTGTTGACGGCAGTCGCAGCGTTGAACTGATCGGACTCTTCGAGCCATTGCAATTGGAAATACGAAGAGAAAGCCGAGACGGCGAGTTTTCCCCCTGGCCGCAGCGAGTCGCGGATTCCGCTCAGCACGGCCAGATCGGGTGCCAGGTTTTGAGGGTCGGTCACAGCCGGCTCCCCGCCAAGGCCAAACGCTCCCTGACAGAGCGAGATTGCAGCGTCAAAGCCCTGCCCCGCACAGCGATCATCAGCACTCATCTGTCTTGCATCGCAGCGGATGAACTGCGCCAGTTCTGATACGCCTGCAGTGGCTGCAGACTCACGAGCCACATCAATAAAGCTCTCGCTGATATCGACCCCGACAACAGCAATGCCCTGCAGTGCAAGCTCGAGAGCATGTCTGCCGGGACCACAGCCCACATCCAAAACTCGCATGCCCGCTTCCAGGTTGAGTGCTTGCACGAGAAACTCAACCTCTTGCTTGGTACCCATGGTGAAGGAGTAGCGCAGATACGCAGGTCCAAGATGATCAGCTACGTCTTCAAACCAATGCCGTTCCGGTAACGAGTCAGGCACTGCTCAGCCCTTTGCCGCAGCCCAAGTGCTGCCCCTAGACAGATTCACTTCTAACGGCACCCGCAGATCAAAAGCGCCAGACATTGCCGCCAGCACAACCTGTTCTGCCACTTCTCGTTCCTCGGGGGGAACCTCCAGAATCACCTCGTCATGAACCTGCAAGATGAGTTTGCTCTGCAGGCCCTGTTCGTCGAGTGCAGTGTCAAGATGCACGAGCGCAACTTTGAAGATATCTGCCGCAAGGCCTTGGATTGGGGCGTTCATAGCCTGGCGCTCCCCTGCCATTCGCAGATTGCGCTGGCCAGAAGACAATTCGGGGATTTTTCTCTTGCGGCCAAAGGCAGTCTCGGTATAGCCGCGGGTGCGTGCTTGCTCGACGGTGTCTTCCATAAACGCTTTAACGCTCGGGAATGCAAGGAAGTACGCATCCAGAATTTCTTGCGCTTCGCCAGTCGGAATTGCCAAGCGCTGAGCTAGACCGTAGGCCTCCATGCCGTAGGCAAGTCCGTAGGAGACCATCTTGGCCTTTGATCGCTGCGCCCCCGTGACTTGATCGTTTGGTACACCGAAGACCCGCGCTGCGGTGGTGTTGTGAATATCTTCACCGGTTCGAAACGCCTCAATCAGCCCGGGGTCCTCTGCGAGGTGGGCAATGACACGCAGTTCGATCTGGTTGTAATCCGCAACTAGGAACTCGGAACCAGAGGCAGGAACAAAGGCTTCTCGGAAGCGTTTCCCCTCTTCTGATCGAACTGGAATGTTATGCAGGTTGGGCGCGTCAGAAGACAAGCGACCGGTTCTCGCGACAGTCTGATTGAACGTGGCATGAATCCGATCGTCGTCCGCCACCTCGGCAAGCAGTCCCTCCCCATAGGTGGACCGCAGTTTCTCTACCTCTCGATAACGCAACAGGTGCTCGATGATGGGGTGCTCACCGCGCAGTTTTTCTAGTGTCGCCTGATCAGTGGAGTAACCCGTCTTGGTCTTTTTTCCGGGTTTGAGTTCGAGCTTCTCAAACAGAATCCGACGCATCTGCAAGGTGGAATTCACGTTGAACTCTTCGCCGGCCGCTTCTTGGATAGCAGCCCGCTCAGCATCTGCCACCTGAGTGAGCGAATTATTCAACTCCTGCAGAACGGCAATATCTACTCCGATTCCAAGGTGCTCCATGCGGGCCAAAACCCGAACGAGTGGCACCTCAATCTGTTCGTTCAGCGCCGTGAGCCCCTGTGCCTCGAGCGAAGCACTGAGTGGTTCGCTTAGAAATGCGACCGCTAGCGCCAGACGTGCTGGTTCCTGCGAAACCGAGAGTTGGCTCTCACTAAAGTCGAGTTGACCAGAAGGCACCGTGCCCTCCCCTGCAAGTTCTGCTTGAGCGTGCTTGAGCAACAGCGCCGGCAGGTCATAGTTCGCATCCGCCGGATCAAGCAGGTAGGCGGCCAATTTGGTATCCAACCTGAGGCTCGTGATGTCCAACCCAAGACCCAGCAATGATCGAAGAATCGGCTTTGCGTCATGCGCTGCCACTTCGGCTTCACCACACAACAGTGCAGTCAACTCCTGCGATACGGCATCGAACTGAGCAGCGAGCACCCAGAGCACTTCGCCGAGCGACTGATTCGCTACCAAGGCAATTCCCTCGAGCGGGCTGCGGCCAGGTTCGCCAGTCCAAGCTGCGGCGATGCACAGGGTGGGCAAGCTCGCTAAGGATCGCAGTGCCTCGATGAGTTCCGGCACCGAGTCAGGCTCAATCACCTCGGCCTCGATTACCAGGGCCGCTGTGCTTGCCGCGCCAGAATCTTTACCAAAGATCTC
>Ga0194051_1001145_pt1 | contig 14363 bp, 18 predicted proteins | sample SepL2320m_MetaG_FD_161275 | JGI IMG/M metagenome (GOLD analysis project Ga0194051, IMG submission 161275) | Anoxic zone freshwater microbial communities from boreal shield lake in IISD Experimental Lakes Area, Ontario, Canada - Sep2016-L239-20m | ecosystem: Environmental > Aquatic > Freshwater >... | reverse complement strand
GCGCCGGAGCATCTCACGGCTGAACCTCCGCTGGTTCCCTTCGTTCCGCGTGGATGAGATCAGACCTTTTCTCTCATAAAAGTGGAGCGCAGAAATCGAGAGGCCGCTGCGGTCGGCCAACTGACCAACCGACCATTCACGGAACAGTTCTTCTCTAGTGGGAACTTGGGGGCTGTTTGGCTGCACGGATCTATCTGGCTGAACGGCTCTCTCTGGCTGCACGGATCTATCTGGCTGAACGGCTCTCTTAGGCACGGGGCGAACCTAGCATTTGACCTCAACCTAAGTTGAGGTATCAGAGTGTTGTGTCTAGGCGGAAGCACCGCCCGGGCCACTCTCACTAGGAGCAACAGCAATGGCAACGTTCATGGTGATCTGCACATTTAGAGAGGGCACGGACATGACAGAGGTCTTTGCCACAGTCGCAGAGGAACAGGCTCAGGCTGCAGCCCTAGCCGCAGAAGGTCGTGTGGGATCTATTTACCTAGCTATAGCCCGAGGAACCGTGTTCATTGAGACGTTCGCCGAGGACCCACAAGCGGCTGTTGCCACGGTCAAGACGCTACCCATGGCCGCCTGGTGGGATCTCGATGTATTCGCAGTAAATGCTCCCCCAGAAGCCGGAGACCCATCAGGAGACCCAGCATGAGCGCCTTCACCGAAGCGGAACTCGCCTATTTAGGCTCGCAGCCGCTCATGCGTTTCGCCACCGCGTCAGCATCGGGTAAGCCTGATGTGGCACCAGTGATCTTTGAAGTTGAGGGCGACGCGATTGTCACCGCTGGGTTCGATATCACCCACACAGTTCGCTACCGCAATATCCAGAACAACCCGCGTGCCACGCTCGTCATTGATGACCTAGCAACTATTGATCCGTGGTCGCCACGCGGGATCAAGATCACCGGGACAGCCGAAATCGAGCAGGTCAACGGTGCCCCGCGGTTTCGCATTACGCCCGAGGTGATCATCAGTTGGGCAGTGAACGACACCACGCCGGGTATCCCAAAAATGGACCGCCGGGAAATCCCTCGCAGCACAGTCCCTCGCAGCACAGTCCCTCGCAGCACAGTCCCTCGCAGCAAGTAGGCGTGGGCGAGGCGGCTAGCCGAGTTCAGCCTTGGGTGACCAGCGGTACACGTTGGTCTCGCGTTCGACGAATCCGAGCCTGCGATACAGACGATTTGCAGCTTCACGAGATGGTCGAGAAGTGAGGTCAACCGTTCTCGCTCCAAGGCCCGCCGCAAGTTCGAGCGCTGCAGCATTGAGCGCCTCGCCCACACCTTTGCCACGAGCGGAAGAATCCACCACGACATCTTCTATCCACGCGCGCACCCCTGTTGGGATCCGGAATACCACCAGCGTCATGCAGCCAAGAATCGGACCAGAATCATAGCGAGCCACAAGCAAGTGACTCGCTCCTGCTCCCAGCATTTCTTCTAGTTCAGCTGCAGTCGGAACCGCGGATGATGCTGACAACTGAGGGATCAGGTGCGCAAGAGCCTCAACCAACTCGGTGGTGACCACTGTGCACTCCTCAACGTGAACCATGCCTGAATGATAGGCCCGGTGGAGTATCCAGATGAGACCGATACCGTGAACTCGATGAGTCATCTGTTGTGGACGGATCGCCCGGCGGGAGATCGACCGGTAATGATCGTTGCGTTCGAGGGCTGGAATGATGCTGCAGACGCCGCCACCTCTGCTGTGCAGTTTCTGACTGACCAGTGGCAAGGTCGCGAGTTTGCCCAGATTGATCCTGAAGAGTTCTACGACTTCACCGCCACCCGACCCCACGTGCGCAGCCTCGGTGGGCTTCGCAGGACGATCGACTGGCCAAAAAATAGCTTCTTTTGGGCAACTCCTCCGGATGCACCCGGTGGGGTGATCTTGATGCGCGGGGTGGAACCACAACTCAAGTGGCGCAGCTTTTGTAGTCAGATTCTGCAGGTCGCCACGCAGTTGGAGTGCAGCATGGTGATGACGCTGGGGTCGCTACTCGCCGACGTTGCCCACACTCGGCCAACCCCCGTGTTTGGAAACGCCTATCAGCAGTCCGTGATTGACCGCTTTGAGCTTGACCAAGCCCACTATGAGGGACCAACTGGAATCGTGGGGGTACTGCACACCGAGTGTGTGGCTGCTCAGATTGATTCCGCCTCGTTGTGGGCGGCAGTTCCTGCTTATGTTCCATCAGCCACCTCGCCGAAGGCCGCGCTCGCTCTGGTCCGCCGAATCGCGGAGGTCACCGAACTCACCCTTGATGCAGATGGCCTCGTTACCGCTGCAGCCGCATATGAACAAGAGATCACCACCCTGGTGTCCGAGGATGAAACCACCAGTGACTACGTCCGGCATCTTGAGCAGCAGCATGATCACAACGCTGGCTCCATTCAATCTGCGGATGACTTAGTAGAAGAGGTTGAGCGGTTCCTGCGGGAACAGTAGCTCGGGCCTAGGGATACATCTCTGGCGGATCAGCTTGGCTGAGTTCATCAATGACGGTCTGATCATCAAGTTGATCGCCTGACTCATAGGCACTTCGTGCAACCATATGTGCACCAACTGGCGCGGTCAGAAACTGCAACAGAATCACGAGTACTAATAACGTGGCCCCGGAGAGTGCATTCACTCTCAGAATGGCGCCGATGGCTACGAGCACAAGCCCCAAGGTGGGCGGTTTGGTAGCTGCATGCATGCGGCCGAACACGTCGGGAAGGCGGTAGATGCCGAGCCCACCGAGCAATCCGAGCGCGCAGCCCGCAACGATGAGCACAGCGGCTATCACTTCGGTCACGCTCATGCTCCACGCCGTTCAATGAAGCGAGCAACCATGGAAGTGCCAAAGAATCCCACCATGGCCACGACGACCATCACAATCAAATAGGTGCCCTGGCCGGTTCGAGCAGAGAGAACTGCGATTCCCATCACCAATAGAGTCAGCAGTAGGTCGGTTGCTACAACTCGATCAGCCAACGAGGGGCCCTGAATGAGGCGTGCAAGAGTGAGAAGGGCACCTAGTGAGAGCAGAATAAACCCCAGATTTGTAGCAAGAATCATGTTGGGGAGCCCTCTGCGCCTGTGGGATTCGCTTCTCGCGGCCAAACGGGCGCGGGCTGCAGAATCGCTCGGCGATCCTCTGGCGAACCGAATGCTTTCACCACATACTCCTCGAGTTCAAGGCCATCTGCCCTGACCTGCGCGGGGTCACCAGTCCGGAGACAATGAACATAAAGCACTGGTGGCACCTGTACTCCGTTGCGGATCTGCAGGTGACCAGCAGCGGGTTCGGTACCGATCTTGCCAAAAGCTTGTGGGCGAACATCTACCGTCAACGTTCCCGGCGTCAGGGTAATGGCATTGGCGACAAACGCAGTGACGAGTGGCGAGCAGGCCCGAAGTGGAACAGCAACAATTCCCTGATCCACCTGGATTCGCGGCCGCACCACCGCTCTCGCAACGCTCAGATTTGCAATGACAAGAGCCTTCACGAACCACAGGCCAAGGCGAATCACCGACACAGGATGCGCTCCACCATTCTGCGTGGGTCCGGGCGGAAACAGCACCACAAGTGCTGTCGCAAGTACTATCCCCGCAAGAGCGTTACCCGGACTGAGGTCCCCCCACAAGAGGATCCAGACCGAACTAAGCCAAACAACCATCAGTACCCGAGTCATCATCCGAGCACCTTCTCGATGTAGGCACTTGGGTCCAAGAGTCCCTGCGCTGCTCGCTCAGATAAGTCAAAGATAGGGCCAGCAAAGAGAGCCACAGCAAGGGTGACTCCCACTAATGCAACGGTGGCGCCACGCATCAGGAGCGGGGTAGCTAGGCGAGTCTCACCCTCTGAAGCAGCAAGACGCAGGGTCGGGTCCTCTGCTGTCCCAAGGAACACGCCGTTCCAAATCTTGATCATCGAGAACAAAGTGAGCAGGCTCACAACCAAACTCACACCAATAATTGCGTACTCGCCTGCACTCAACCCGGCTTGGATGATTCCCAACTTGCCCACAAACCCCGACAGGGGAGGTATCCCAGCCAAGCTGAGCGCAGCGAGTAAGAACAATGCAGCTACGAGTGGGGTTCTGCGAATCATCCCCCCTACCTTGCTCAGCGCAGTTGACCCCGTGCTCTCTTCAACCAAGCCGGTAGTTAAGAACAGCGCTGTCTTGACAGGAATTTGATGGAAAATAAAGAAGACTGTCCCGGCAACTCCGGCAACACTGAAAAGCCCGAGACCAAGAATCATGTACCCGATCTGACTCACGATATGAAAGCTCAGGATCCTCTTCATATCGTTCTGCGCTATGGCACCAAGCACCCCAATCACCATGGTGAAGCCTGCGCAGATCAGCAGAATTGTTGACGGCTTATGTTGAGGAAAAAGCAGAGTTTGGGTTCTGATAATGGAGTACACTCCAACCTTGGTCAGCAGGCCGGCGAATACTGCGGTGACCGGCATACGCGCAGTTGGGTAGGAGTCTGGTAGCCAGAAGAACAGTGGAAATATCGCTGCCTTAATTCCAAAGACCACCAATAAAAACATCGAAAGAGCTGTTTGGGTACCGCCCGGCAGTTGCGCAATTTTGCCTGACAAGTCAGCCATGTTGACGGTGCCCGTGGCTGCGTAGACCCAAGCAATACCAACCACAAATAACGTTGATGCCAACAAGTTGATGATGACGTAGGTCATGCCTGAACGGATTTGTTCACGCCGACCGCCCAATGTGATCAGCACGTAACTTGCTGCAAGAGTGATCTCGTACGCAACGAACAGGTTGAACAAGTCACCGGTAGTAAATGACAGCGCAACTCCCGCAGTCATCACGAGGTACACCGGATGAAACACTGGCTGGTCTTGGTCGGCGCCAGGTTGACCGATGGCGTAGACCAATACGCTGAGTACGGTCACCATGCTGATGATCAACATCAGCGCGCTGAACATATCAACTACCAACGTGATTCCGATGGGTGCGGCCCATGCGCCCATCTGAATTGACTGCACGCCGTTCCGCTCAACTGCCACAAGTAAAAAGGCTGCGTCGATGACTACGGCGATCAGCGCACCGAGAGCAATGATTCGCTGAATGTTCCTTTGGTTATAAGCAATGATCGCTAGGGCCGCAGCAAGCAGGGGAAGAACGATCGGCAGAACTAGGAGAACGCTCACTTTGGTCTACTCCACCATCGGCGCATCTCTGCCTCGCCAAGCTGAGCGATTCTTGCGTCCTCAAGGTCGTCTTCAACCTCATCGTCTTCGGTAAGTACCCAACTGCGATAAGCAAGCGCCAACAGAAACGCAATGATGCCAAAGCTAATAACAATGGCCGTCAGTGCGAGTGCCTGTGGAAGCGGATCAGCAACAGTGTCTTGTGAGCCGATTGTGCCGATGATGGCGGATTTTCCGGCCCGGCCGCCAACCACCATGAGCAGCAGGTTGGCTGAATGACCCATGAGTGCCAAGCCCAAAATAATCCGAGACAGCGTGCGCTGTAACAGCAGGTAGACACCGACTGCGAACAACACCGCAACGATCAGCGCAGAAAAGAAACTCATGGCTGGACCTCGTCTGGGTTTGTTCCATCGGCATCGCCGAGCTGTTCGAGTAACAACAGCGACATTCCCAGCACAACTAGGTAGACGCCAATATCGAAGAACAGCACCGAAGAGGCTTTGACTTTGCCAATAAACATGAACTCGGCAGAGAAGATGGCGCTTTCTAAAAACTCATGACCCGTGAGCAGAGAGACGCAGCCCGTCAGGATGGCAAACAACATGCCGACTCCCAAGAAGGTTGTGGCAGGTATTGAGATGCTTCGCGACAGTGCTGAGCTGCCACCCGCAACAAATCGCAGGCCGAACGCGCAAGAGGCAATGAGGCCGCCTGCGAACCCTCCGCCGGGCTGATTATGACCAGCGAACAACAAGTACAGCGAGAGCAATAACAAGGTGTGAAACTCGGCTTGTACACAGAGGTCAAGGATGACCGACCGCCGCTGGGTCATGATTCCACCTCGGCAGCAGCGGGCTCATCTTTCAATTCGGCAGGCGCCTTTTTGGCGCGAACGATTGCTGCCACCCCCAGCGCAGCTACGGCCAGAACCACGATTTCTCCCATGGTATCAAAGCCGCGGAAGTCCACCACGATCACGTTCACCACATTGTGGCCACCGGCCTCGGAATAGGCTTTTTTGAGGTACTCACCCGAGATGCTTCGCTGTGTTCTTGCGCCGATTGCAAACAGTGTGAAGAGAAAGATAAAGACGCCAGCGAACAGCGCTATGACAATCTGGCCACCTTGTCTGCCTGGCAAATTGTTTCGAACGAAGTTTGCCGGTAGGTGCCGGAAGACAAGAACAAACACTGCGACACCCAAGGTTTCAATCAGGAGTTGAGTGATCGCTAGGTCGGGTGCGCCTTGGATAACAAAGAGCGCTGCCATTCCATAACCAACTGCGCCAACAAGCAGTACTGCAGCGAATCGGCGCCGCGCAACAGCCGCGGCGCACGCGCAGACAATCATGATGAACCCAACCACTACCTGCATCGGCGAGTCGGCAAACCACAGATGCGGCATCACCGAGTCACTCAAGAGCGGAACACCGGGCAACACAATCATGGTTACCAAGATGACGCCTAAATAGATTGGCAACGACCCGTGCTGTACAAAGCCTGTTACTGCGTCTGCACCTTCTACAAGCCCCTTGACTGTGCGGTCATACCCACGCTGAGCACTTGGCACCCGAGGAATTGATTCTTGAAGTTTCTCGACCCGTTGCCGCCAACAGAACAATACAAAACCGGCACCGATGGCCACGACCGAGAGCGCGAGAGCCTGAGTGAATCCATGCCACAGTGCCAGATGGTGATCAGTTGTTAGCCCAACAAGTGACTCATATGCCTTCGCAATCATTGGGTCGATCAGTGATGGCAGTAGACCAAATAACAGGGTCAACGAAGCAAGTGCAACAACGGGAGCCATAAACATCTTTGAGGGTTTCGGAGCCTGCTCTCCTGCAGATTCATGACCTGCAGGATCGAGATCTCGAATCATGCTCGCCTGAGGTGGCCCAAACGCACCCCAAACAAAACGAGCGCTATAGGCAACCGTCAAACTCGAGCCGATCACCACTCCAAGAAGAACGAAAGCTCCCCAAGAGAAACCAGTTTCACCTAGTGCGGCTAGCGCTTCCTCTTTTGCCAAGAACCCAAACAATGGCGGGATGCCTGCCATCGATGCAGCAACGATTCCTGCAGTGACTGCCACAACAGGCCACTGTGCACCTAGGCCACCAAGCACTCGCAGGTCTCGGGTCTTGCTCTGATGGTCGATGATGCCAACCAACATGAACAGCGCAGCTTTGAAAATGCCATGAGCGATCAGGAGGGTGCATCCAGCAAAGATCGACTCAGAGGTACCCACGCCGAACAGCAGCATCATCAGCCCGAGTTGACTGATGGTTCCGTATGCCAGCAGCAATTTCAGATCATGTTGCCGCAAGGATCGATATGCCCCGATCAACATCGTGGCTAAACCAAAGGTAATCACGAGCGGCCGCCACAGGCTGTACTCAGCAAAAGCCGGCGAGAAGCGGGCGACTAGGTACACCCCAGCAGTCACCATCGTGGCGGAGTGAAGGTACGAACTCACCGGGGTGGGCGCATTCATCGCACGCGGTAGCCAAGTATGAAAGGGAACTTGGGCCGACTTTGTGAACGCGCCAATCAAAACCAGTACCAGCGCTACGTTGACCACCGAACCGGAGGGCGGCCGCGCTAAGAGTTCGGCCATCGAGTAGGTACCCGCAGCTTCGCCAAGCAGAACAAACCCGCCCAACATGGCAAGGCCGCCCATCCCAGTAATGAGCAACGCCTGCATCGCTCCTGATCGAGCAGCGGCCTTGTTGTCTTCAATGCTGATCAACAAATACGAGGTGATAGAAGTGAGTTCCCAGAACATGAACAGCGCCAGCAAATTGTCTGCAAGCACTAAACCCAGCATCGACCCAGAGAACAACAACAGGGTTGCGGCGAATCTGCCGATGATTGGCTCTGCGTGGAAGTACGAACCCGCGTAGACAAAGACGAAGAACCCAATCCCGGCCACGAGCGAGAGCATGAGGAACGCGAATCCGTCAAAGCGAAGCCCGATCCTCAGGCCGAGTTGTGGCACCCAAGCTGCCTGCTCGGTGAGTGGACTGGTCGCTGAAATCTGAGAGTACGCCCTCACACCCCAGATGAATGCGCCAGCCGGAACAAGTGACGCAACATAAAAAACTCGCCTGCCTAGTCGCGAAGCCAGCACGGGAATCACCGCAGCCACACAGGCGAAGGAGAGGATCAGAACAAACATCAGCAGCGCTTAGACCGACGGCTCAAGCACATGCATCAGCGCACGTCGGATCTCTGCCTGGTGATCTGGGTCTTGAACTTGGCCGCCCTCAGAAAGTGTGAGGTAGAACGTGTCAATCACATCATCACCCATGGTGTGAATCTTTGCCGATGAGACATTCAAGTCAAGGTCTGCAAGAGCGCGGGTAAGTCCATACAGCAGGCCGATGCGGTCTGGCCCTACTGCCTCGAGCACAGTTGCGCCGGCTGTTGCGTCGTTATCGAAACGCACCCGAGAGGGGAATTGACTTGGCCCCCGCCGCAAAGAGCGCCGTGTTCGCCGAATCCGATCCTCGAGGCGAGCTTGAACTGCCAAACGACCCTCGAGTGATTTCAAAATATCAGTTCGCACATCCTCCCAGGGCAGCACCCCCGATCCGCCAACCGTCACGTGGAACTCATCAAGTGCCACTCCGTTCTCGGAGTAGACATTCGCCCCGATCACATCAAGGTCGTGAAGCGCCAACGCGCCCGCAACCCGAAAGAACACACCAAGTCGATCAGGGCACACCACCGTAATCCGCTCACCCTCAACCGAAATATGAATCCCGGGGTTCTGCATGAGTGAGCGTTGGTCATCATTCGGAAAGCTCGCACGCTCAGAAAGCTGCTCTTCCCCATTGATCAAATTGGCCACCCGAGTCGAGAGTTGCTCGACAAGCTGTGCCTTCCAAGGTCCCCAAGAAGTTGCACCGGTGGATATGCCGTCAGCCTCAGATAATGCCCGAAGCAATGCCAGCCGATCGGCAGTCTCAACTATTTTTGCCGTCCCCTCAATGGTGGCGGGATCATCAAGGTCTCGACGAGTTGCGACCTCTGACAACAACAGGTGATAGCGAACTAGAAACGCAATGGTTGAGACATCCTCTGCGTCGAAACCTAATCGGGAAGCAATCTCAGTGGCGAGTTGCTCGCCAACTTCGCTGTGATCACCGGGGTAGCCCTTACCAATATCGTGCAAGAGCGCCGCAACCATCAAGAGGTCGGGTCGTGGTGTTCGGTGCGCTAACGAAGCTGCCTCAGCACTGCATTCCAACAGGTGACGATCAACCGTGAAGTGATGAAACACATTGCGCTGCGGCATGCTGCGGCATGGCTCCCACTCCGGAATCAGAGGGGTCCATAACCCGAACTGATCGAGGGTTTCAATAACGGGAATCGAGGTGGAGCCGTGGCGCAGCAGGTCAATAAACAGCCCACGCGCCTGTGGTGGCCACGGAACCTCTAGTGCTGGTGCCTGAGCAAGCGCCGCAAGAGTGCGGGCCTCTATGCGCGCCGATCCTTGCGCTGCAGCTAGTCCGACTTGCAGCACTGTTAGCGGGTCGGTGACCGGTATGGCATCCTCAGCTAGACATACCCTGGCATTTCGCACAATGAGTCCGTTGTCGAGTTGACGTTCCCGACGAAAGCGATCTCTGAATGGCCCACCAAGCGACAGTTTGATCTCGTGAAAGCACTCATCGCTCACCCAAGAAATTTTGCGGCCAGCCGCCGCCACGCGTGCCATCAAAACATCGGCATCAGCGTCACCAACTGCCGCAGCCACTGCGTCTTGCTCCTGCAGCAGTAATTGATCTCCAGCACGAGCGGTGCAGCGGTGAAGTTCAACTCGTACTGCCAATATCTCGTCATAGGCTGGGGTCAGAGAGAGCAGCACCGACTCGTCGATATCGGCACCTGCTGCACGAGCCCAGCTCATGGCATGAACATCACGAAGGCCGCCACGGCCCTCTTTCAAATCGGGCTCCAGATCAAAGGCAAGTTCACCTGAGTTGCTATGGCGCGCCTCAACTGAACTGCTCAATTCGGCCAACCATCGCTTACCGCGCTTTCGCCAATTCACCTTGGCCTTCTCTGCCAGTTCAGCAGTCAACGCTCGATCGCCAGCGATATGCCGCGCCGAGAGCAACGCTGTTGCTGTCACAAGGTCTTCATTCGCTAATGCGAGGGTGTCTTTTATGCTCCTTACTGCATGACCAAGCTTGAGCCCGGCGTCCCAGATCGGGTACCACAAAACCTCAGCAACTTCGGCAACCTGCTGTGCAGAAGCCGAGCGATCATGCAGGAGTAGTAGATCTAGATCGGATTGCGGGGCAAGCTCGGATCGCCCCTGACCACCTACTGCAACAAGGGCTACACCGGTGATCACAGCGTCACGTGAGTGAAAAATCTCTACTAGCCAAGACTCAATCAACTCGGTATAGGCGGCGCAAAACTCTCGGCCTTTGAGTTGCCGGTTATCTAAAAAGTCGCTGCGTTGCAGAGCGTAGGACATCTGTTCCTTAATCTACTGAACGCACTGATGACCAGCGTGACCCTGAGCTTTGGCCGGAGTCACCCAGAGCGAGGAGTAGGTCGCCCGAGCGATCAGACTGCCGAGCAATCAGACTGCCGAGTGATCAGACTGCCGAGCAATCAGACTGCATCGACTCCGTGCTCGCCAGTGCGGATTCGGACAAGATCCTCAACGCTTGTTACCCAAATCTTGCCGTCGCCGATCTTGTCGGTTTTGGCTGAAGTTGCAATGACCTCCACGACTGCAGCGGCTTCTGCGTCATCCACGATGACCTCAATCTTGACCTTCGGCAAGAAGTCCACTTGGTATTCGGTACCGCGATAGGTCTCGGTATGGCCGCCCTGACGACCGAAGCCGCGAACCTCGGTCACAGTCATACCCACAACCCCCGCTGCCTTCAGACCATTTTTCACATCGTCAAGTTTGAATGGCTTAATTACTGCAGTGACCAACTTCATTGAGAGACTTCCTTTCTCATAAAACCGAAGAGGATAATCCTTCGATCATGGTGACACCCCCGACAAGTTGTCGGGATTATGCATGGACAGCCGATCTGACCCACAGGGTAATGGCTCGCACCGGCACTGCGATTGGATTACTCGCTTGCAAACAGTACGGGGACCGTGTTTCGGGGATGTTTCGTTCAGTAAGCCAGTGGGTTACGGTAGAAAAGGGCGAGTTGCGAAAGAATTACTGCTGCAGCTTGCATGGCTCTACAGTCCTGTCCCATGGCCGTTCGACATGAATGTCGTCACTATTCGAGTCGATCAGTGACCCCCACGGAACTCGTTCAACGCTGCAGACTCGGTGCCGCATCCGAGATGCCCTTTGACTGCCCCGAGGACTGCCTGTTCTTTGAGCCTCGGCCGATCGACAGCAGTTGGTCGCCCCCGCCCCCAAGCTAATCAGTCCTCTATCTCGTCAGCCTCGGTCGCTGAGAGCAACTCCTCTGCCCGACGGAAGAACTTACTTCTTGGCAGCACTTCGGCCCCGAGAGAAACTGCCCAGGCCATGATTTCGTTTTCGACATGGGGCGCAAAGCCAACCACGCGATCACAGGATTCCACCACAACCCCAAGCACCTCTGACACCCCAGGCCGAGACAAGTCAACGAACACCAAATCCGCTCCAGCGGCCACAATCGGAAGCAACGCAGCAGCACCCACAAACTCGATCTGATGCTGTCCAAGACGCGACCTGTCCATCAGGTCTGGGATGAGCGCAACAATCCTCATCGCTGTCCGGCCGCTCGCCGGCGCAGCAAGTGCAGGTGAGCTTTCGCCGCTCCCCATTCCAAGCCCGGCTCAAGCAGTAGCTGGTTCACATCGCTCAACGCTGCGGGAGCTAGGCCGTACACATCTTCAGGAAAGGCTCGCTGCTCGAACTCATCGCGCTGCACCTGTGGCACCCCCGCCGACATCAACACCTGCGTGGCATAACTCGTTGAGGATCGCAGCAGCGCAAGCGGGGTGCTCTGTTGCACATCAAGGTCACTCTGAAGCAGCGCCCACATCTTGGCACTCACATCTGCACGGCAGAGCTCACCTGCATCGACAGCCGCTGCAAGCTGGGCCTCATCAAGTTGAACAGCAGCAGCGGAAGCCCGCTTGGTCACCGAGTTCACTACCCACTCAACGAGGACTCCGTCTATTGCCGTGGCCAAGGCAGCGGAGTAATCCGCAAACATCTGCTCCTCTGGCGGAGGAACTTGTGAATTTTCAGCCACCATCGTTGCCACCAGCCGGAGTGGTGATTGGAGAAGCCCTAGGCTTATCGAGGGTTACTGGCGGCTCAAGCTGGGTTGGCTGCGAATCAACGGGAATCGATGGAGTTCCAACACCGATCGAATTGCGCAGCACCCCAGGAAGTGAATTCCCCGTGCAGGCCAACTCAACCATCGCTCCCAGAATGCGAACTTGAGGATTACAGGGCAGAAGTTCCGGGTCGGCAATTTGCAGCGAAGTTACCTGACCAGCAGAGCGTAACTGAGGAGAATCGATAACCAGATTCTGTCCCTGCAACGAGAGTTGTGCCGGTTCAAGCGGCGATCCAAGCAGGAGCGCCCCATCACGAATCTCTGCGGGGACACCCACGAGTGCACCAATCTCGCTTGGGTCAATGAGTACTCGAACCGATCCAGACCCGAGCGAGGAGGCCACGACTTTGGCGGTGCGTAGCGACAGGTCAATCTGTAAGTCATTGAGGATGTAATCGGCCTGGGTAACGGGTAACGAGTACAGCTTTGCTTTGTTCAGCCGGATAGCGATTCGATCGACTTGACCCGTGAAGATCGCTGGCAGCACCGTCGGCCGCCACCAAGATTCTCCAACGGTGACCTCGACCCCGCCAGCTACCCCAGCAGAGCGGAGTTGATCCTCAGCGATGCGCTGCGTAACAACCCGACCACCGATTTCAACGCAGATCGCGACCACGAGTACCAGCAGGGCCAACCCCATCAGCATCTTCCGGGCAGTCTTGGCCTTGGATTGCTTAGCCATGGACTGTGCTCACACACCGACCTCGTCGAGGACTACCTCGGGAGACTCCACCATGCCCACATAAAAGGGTCCGAACTCGCCGTACTGAGTCGAGGCCTGGTCGTAGCGCATCGTGTAGACCACCTCTTTGATCGTGTCGGGCGTATCGCCGAAAAGCGTTACACCCCACTCATATTCATCGAGACCAGTTGAACCCGTAATGAGTTGCACGAGTCGACCGGCAAACTTTCTGCCCGACGCGCCATGTTCGTACATCAGTTCTTTACGCCGCTCAAAGCTTAGTTCGTACCAGTTGGCTCCGACGTTGCGGGTTTTTGACATGGGGTAGAAACAAAATGCGGGCTTACCTTCTGGCGGCAAGACCGGGTAGAGCCGAGCCTGTTGCATCTCTTCAGGAACCCCCGCTGCATACTCAGACAGTTCCGTCAACGACACGTATGACTCGGTGAGATCCAAACCAGCGATCACCAAATCTGTTTGCAGGCGTCGAAGGCGCCACTGATCGGTTGATAGAGCAAGCACAGCAACATCGGACTTGTGGCCAAGCATGGCTGCAGTGACAACTTGATCGCCCTGTTCCTGCGCAGCAGAAATAGCTTTAAGGACACCTTCTCGGTCGGTGCGCGAACTCACATGAAAGAACAAGTGCATCACGGCTAGGCCGACCGAAGGGGTTGCAGGCAGGGTCATGAACTCAGTCTGTCATGTGAAGCGTCAGCGAAACGAGCGCCAACACGACTAGAAGCATGGACTAGTAGTCCATGCCTCCCATATCTGGTGCCGACATGGTGCTGGAGACGGGTGCGTCAGTAATGACGGCCTCTGTAGTCAAGAACAGCGCTGCGATTGAGGCGGCGTTCTGGAGCGCCGAGCGGGTGACTTTGGCTGCATCGATGATGCCAGCGGCCACCAAGTCCTCATACTCGTTGGTGGCAGCGTTCAAACCCTCGTTCGGGTTTTTCAGAGCGCGAACCTTGGACACGATCACGCCGCCCTCAAGGCCGGCGTTTTCGGCAATCTGGGTGAGCGGAGCTTCGAGTGCCTTTGCGACAATCCGTGCACCGGTTGCTTCATCGCCGACCAACGTCTCGGCAAGTTCCTGAACGGCCTGCTGCGCACGCAACAAGGTCACTCCGCCGCCTGCGACTACGCCCTCTTCGATGGCTGCCTTGGTGGTGGAC